>Ga0105048_10007494_pt1 | contig 17522 bp, 13 predicted proteins | sample MAT05_FD_78382 | JGI IMG/M metagenome (GOLD analysis project Ga0105048, IMG submission 78382) | Freshwater microbial communities from Lake Fryxell liftoff mats and glacier meltwater in Antarctica - MAT-05 | ecosystem: Environmental > Aquatic > Freshwater > Ice > Liftoff microbial mat | place...
CAACCGACCACACGGCGACCCTGCGGGTTGTGACGGTCGCAGGAACTCTCGTGTAGTGGTGAAGCGAGTTATATATCGTATTACGAAAGGCTACAAGCCCCCGTTTCCGATTTCTTGCGTGTTTCACGCAAGACCGTCGTTTGAAGGGGTTTTCGATTCCCGTCATCTCGTAGGGTGTGTCGAGCCTGGCTCTGCCGGCGCAGACGCACCAGCCCCGGGCGGCGCGACCGCGAGCTGCTGGACGCGCCGGCCCCCGCGTGGTGCGTGTGCGCCCGCAGAGCCGGGCACGACACACCCTACGAGACCCGCCAGTCGGCAAAATGGGCGGCCGGCGGGGGCACGCCCGCAACCGTGGCAAAGCGGAAAAGCTGGGCAACTCGCCCGGCCGGCGGAATCGTCATATTTCGTTCAACCGGACCGCGGGAACGGTCGAAATCTGATTGCGGCTCAAGATTCCGCGCCGCCCGCCGGAGATCGCGTTGATGGGAACCCGACGACCGTTCGCCCTGCTCTGGCACGCCCTGCCCGTTATCGTCGGGTGTGGCGTGCTGGTCGGCATGGGCAGCCCCGCCCGCCCAGCCGAGCCGACGACCGGCGCACCCGTAACGTGGGTGCGGCCGGGTGCCCGCCCGGTCGGGTTCCCCGCGCTGCCGCAACGCTCTCCCGCTGGTGGGGCGGTCGCGCCGGCGACGGCGAGCGTCGTACCGGCCGTGGAAAGCGTCACGCCGGTCGCGGGCACCGTCGTACCGGCCGCGGAAATCGCGCTGCCGCCGCTGCCGCTACCGTACCCGCCGTTCACCGACCTGCCCGAACTCGAACTGCCCGTCCTCCAGCCGGACGCGAAGCTGCCGCCCGACGCGCCGCCCGCGCCGAAGGCGTTCCCGGTCCCGCCCGCGGCCAGCCGGCTCGACAACCTCGGCGGGCCGGTCGGCGGCCCGCCGAAGCTGACGCCCGAAATCAGAGCACGGTTCGACAAGTACCTCGAACAGGTCGTGGACCCGCAGAACACGCTCGACCTCGTCGTGAACCGGAACCGGCTGTTGCGGTTCAAAGACCCGCCGGCCCGCATCCAGGTGACGGACGAGGCCGTGGCCGCGATGACCGTCGTCAGCCCGCGCGAATTGTCCTTCACCGGCAAGCGGGTCGGCACCACGGTGCTGACCCTCTGGTTCGGCGACCCGAAGGAGCCGGCCAGGCAGGACGTACTCAGTTACCTCGTCCGCGTGTCGCCCGACCCGGAGTTCAAGGACCGCCTCGAGCGCGTGTACGAGGCGCTCGCCGGGGAGATCAACCGGGCCTTCCCGGACAGCGCCGTCAAGCTCCAGCTCGTCGGCGACAAGCTGGTCGTGAGCGGGCAGGCGAAGGACATCTACGAGGCGTACCAGATTCTGCGCGTGGTCCGGGCGAACGCCCCGCAGGGGACGCCGGCCGCGACCATCCCCGTCGGCCAGGTGAACGTGACCGTCCCGGCCGAGGCGGTCGCCGGCGAGGCCGACGTGACCGGCGCGTCCGGGCTGTCGAACTTCCTCCTCGCCGGCGGGCAGAACGTGGTCAACCTCCTTCGCGTCGGCGGCGAGCACCAGGTGATGCTCAAGGTGACGGTGGCCGAGGTCAACCGGGCCGCCGCCCGGAGCGTCGGCATCAACTTCGACATCGCCCGCAAGGACGGCCTACTCGTCTTCGCCCAGCGGACCGGGAGTTTGATTAGCGGCCAACTCGGGGGTGGGGGCGGGGGCGGCGGGGGCGGCATGTCGCAGGTTGGGACGAACCTGTTCGCCCTGTTCAGCGGCGGGCAGGTGGCGGCGGCCGTGCAGGCCCTGCGCACCCTGAACCTCGCCAAGTCGCTCGCCGAGCCGACGCTCACCACGATGAACGGCCGGCCGGCGTCGTTCCAGTCCGGCGGGCAGTTCCCGGTCCCGGTCGTGACCGGGTTCACGGCGGCCGGGCTGCAGGGGGTCACGTTCGTCCCGTTCGGGGTGCAACTCAATTTCACCCCGGTCGTGACCGACGACGACCGGGTGCGGCTGACGGTCAACGCCGAGGTTAGCACCCGCGATCTGTCCACGAGTACGAACATCGGCGGGGCGTCGGTCCCGTCGCTGAACAGCCGGAACTTCCGCACCACGGTCGAACTCCGGGCCGGGGAGACGCTCGCCGTCGCCGGGCTGGTGCAGAACAACTTCGGGTCGGACGCCACCCGGGTGCCGTTCCTCGGCGACGTGCCGGTCGTCGGCCGGCTCTTCGCGTCCGACCGGACGGCGACGGCGGATCAGGAACTCGTCATCCTGATCACGCCGTACCTCGTCCACCCGCTCGGCAAGGGCGAGTGCAAGCCGCTCCCCGGTAGCGACCTCGCCCCGCCGACGGACTGCGAGTTCTACCTGCTCGGGCGGCTGCAGAACTACGGCCCGGCGGGCGACCCGTCGTTCGCCGGGCGGCGGCGGCGGTGCGAGCAGCAGATGCTCGTCGGCCCCGTCGGGTACACCGACGGCAAGTGACCCGCGCCCCTTTCGAGGATCGAACCATGACGCGATTCCGCCGCACCGCGGGCGGGGCGACGCTCGCCGCGGGGCTGCTCCCGCTCCCGGCGCTCGCCCAGCCGACCGCCCCGCCGACGTGCGACGCGCCGGCGACGCACGCCTTCTTCCGCGGCGTCTTCCGCCTGCCGCCGCCGGCCCCGCCGCCCGGGTTCTACGTCGGCCAGTGGTACGCCGCGGAGATCGCCAAGGCCGAGTTGCAGAAGCAATTCATCCAGCGGCACGAGTGGTATCTGGGCGGGGCGACGCTCGGCCCGGCCGGGCGGCGGCACCTCGACCGGCTCGCCCGCGGCGTGCTCGACGGCCCCGGCGTCGTCTACCTCGAACCGGCGGAGAACGCGAAGCTCGACCCGGTCCGCCAGGCTCACTTGATTAGCGAACTTCTGCGCTACGGGGTGGCGGACGCGGCGCGGCGCGTCGTCGTCGCCTACCCGCTCGGCGAGGGGCTGTACGCGGAAGACGCCCTCGTCGCCTACCCGCGGCTGTTCACCAACCGCGGCATCGGCGGCGGTGGGGGCGGTGGGGGCGGCGGACTCGGCGGACTCGGCGGTGGACTCGGCGGCGGTGGCGGACTCGGCGGTTTGGGCGGCGGATTCGGCGGCAACCGGGGGTACTGACCGTGCGACACTTCTTCGCGGCCGCGGCCGTCGGGTCGGCCCTCGTCGTGTGCGGGTGCGTGAACCCGCGGCCCGTCGGGATCGACGGCAAGGTGCCCGGCGGCAAGTCGCCACCGGCCGACGTGGTGCCGGCGGCGAAGCCGAGCGCCAACAAGGCGGACGCCGAACTCGCCCCCGCGCTCGCGTCGCAAGCCTGCCTGAAGACGGCGGAGGAGCTGGACGCCCGCGGCTTCCCGGGGGAGGCCGCCGCCCACTACGAGCGCGCCCGCCAGCTCGACCCGAAGGCCGCACCCGTTGCCGCGAAGCTGGCCGTCCTCTACGCCCGCGGTGGCGACGACGCCCGGGCCGCGGCCGAGTTCGACAAGGCGCTCGCGGCCGCCCCGACCGACCCGGACCTGTTGAACGACGCCGGCTGCTTCCACCAGGGCCGCGGCGACCTGGCCGCGGCCGAAGTACACTTCACCCGGGCGACGCGGGCCAAGCCCGACCACGCCCGCGCCTGGGCGAACCTCGCAGTCGTGTACGCCAAGGCCGGCCGCGTGGACGAAAGCCGTAAGGCGTTCGCCCGGGTGCTGACGCCGGCGCAGGCCGAGTACAACCTCGGCGTCCTGCTCGCCGGCGCGGGCCGGACCGACGACGCGAAGGCGTGCTTCCGGGCGGCCCAGACCCTCGACCCGCAGTTCGCGCCCGCGGCCGACGCCCTGCGCCGCCTCGATTCGCCCGTCGCCGCCGTGCGGTAATCGTTTCCTCCCGGCCCCGCGCAGACTCCTCACGTCCCGCAATTCGTGGCGGCCATCCCGCTCACTTTTCGCGGCCGCACGCCACGCTCCGCAGTTCGAGAGTGGTAGTAATTTGTTTTTCCAAGTTATACTCGGTATCATTCGTGCAGTTGGTGGACAGCGGCTCGTCGCCGGCCGGTCCGTGTCATCACCCCGTGAGTGCAACGATGAGACCCCTTCCCGTCCGAACCCCACCGCCCCCCCGACGGGCGTTCACGCTGATCGAGTTACTGGTGGTGATCGCCATCATTGCCGTGCTGATCGGGTTGTTGCTGCCGGCCGTGCAGAAGGTCCGGGAGGCGGCCGCCCGGAGCAAGTGCTCCAACAACCTCAAGCAGCTCGCCCTGGCCGGCCAAATGCACCACGACCAGTTTCTGTTCTTCCCCCAGAGCCTGTCGCAGTACCTGTCGTGGAACGTGCGGCTGCTCCCGTTCCTGGAACAGGGCAACTTATATTCCACGTACGAGACGAGCACGGCGGCCGCGAAGGAGGCGGGCGGGCCGGACTCGCTGTCGGCCACGAATTTCTCCATTTTCGTCTGCCCGTCCGACGCCCTCCCGAGTCCGGCCCGACTCGAGGAATGCACCGGCGCGTCCCCGTCGGTGCCGGTCTCCCCGGCCGTGTACCACGGGTTGAGCAGCTACGGGATCAACTTCGGCCCCTCCTACCTGCCCACCAACCGCCTGTCCAACGGGATCGCGAACGAGATCGGCGGGACGCCGCTGGGGTTGAGGGCCCGGGTGACGATCATGATGGTCACGGACGGGACGACCAACACGATCTTCGCCGGCGAGCGGCACAACTTCGAGCCGCGGTGGCAGTACCTGAAGTGGTACCCGTCGATCGCCAACGAGGCCGCCATGAAGTTCGTCAACGGGCAGAGGCGGAGCGGCGGAAAGCCGATCAACTACCGCCTCCCGGAAGCCATCGAGACGACCCCGATCACGTTCAACAACACCGCCTGGAGGTTGTGGCGCAGCGAGCGGATCGAGGCGTACGGGAGCGGGCACCCCGGCGGGGCGAACTTCGCGTTCGTCGACGGGTCTGTGAAGTTCCTGGGTGACGGCACCTCGCAGCCGACGTTGCAGGCCTTGAGCACCCGGACGAACAACGGTACCGAGATCATCCCGTCGGACTTTTAACCCCACCCGGAGAATCCACATGACGGACCGATTCGCGTGGCTCGCGGGAGGGGCGTTGCTACTGGCCGCCGGGTGCGAGAAGCCCGTCCCGCACGCCGAGGTGCGGGGGGTGGTGACGCAGGGCGGCAAGCCCCTCCCCGACATCAAGGTGACGTTCACCCCCGACTCCGAAGCCAAGAACGGGGTGGCCGGGTCGTGGGCCATCACCGACGCCGACGGGCAGTACCGGCTCCTCTCGGACCGCGGCCCCGACGGGGCGATGGTCGGGGCCCACCGGGTCGTACTGGCCGACTTGGAGAACGGGGTGGACCCCGATGTCCAGCCGGAACCGGACGCCGGCGGGGTCGCCGAATCCCCGCCCCGGCCGACCCCGGCCAACGCCGGTCGCCGGCCCAAGGCGTCGCGGGTGCCGCGGGATTACTACGAGTTCTCAAGCACCCCGCTCCGCGGAGTGCCGGTCGGCCCCGGGCCGACCGTGTACGACATCGAAGTGCCGAAGCCGAAGCCGAAGTAACGCGGACGGGGCGACCGTGCGGAAAGTGGCCCGCCACTCCGCGGCGGTTGGTCTCAAGACCGCCGCGGAGTGGCGGGCCACTTTCAATACCCGGCTGCGAGCCGCCGCCCGCCCTTCTCGAAACATTCTCGCGTCCCGCGATTGACCGCGAACCGTTCGCGGTTACACTTCGTATTACACTGTGGGATTGAGTTCTTCACGCCCGAGTCCTGCCATGCCCGCGTCCGTCGTGCCCCGGTACGCGACCCACTTCGCCCGCCGCCACGCGGGGACCGGCGGGTTCGCCGGGTGGCTGCGGCGCGTCCTGTCCACCGACTACTTCCCGGCGACCGAGCGGGTCGTCAAGCGGCTGGTCTGGAACCCGGCCGGGGCGATGCTCCTGGCCGCCGTCGTCGCCCTCCTGTGCGGCCTGTTCCTGTCCGGGTACGCCTTCGTCCTCGCCGCCGGGCTGGGCGGGGTGCTGCTCGTCGGGGCGGTCGGGCCGTGGGTCGCCCTCCGCGGGACCGCCGCCCGGCTCGCCTTCGACCGGCCGCGCTGCCGCGAAGGGGACGCGGTCGCGGTGACGCTCGCCGTCGCCCGGTCGGCGTGGGGGGTGGGGACGGGGCTGACGGTCCGCGGCGGGTTCGCGGCGCACGACGACCCGGACGTGCCGGTCCCGGTCGTCGCCGGCCTGCCGCCGGTGCGGGCCGGGCACGAAGTCGCGGTGCGGTGGACGTTCACACCCGCGCATCGCGGGACGTACCCGCTCGCCCGCCCCGCCCCGCGGCTCGTCACCGGCTACCCGTTCGGGGTGCGCGAGGCCGGACGGGCGGTGGCGGCCCCACACCCGCTCGTCGTCTGGCCGCGGGCCTTCCCGGTCGGGGCGGTCCCGGACGGCGGGGCCGACGCCCGGCCCGAGGGGGCGGTGTCGCGGTCGAAGGTCGGGCCGGCGGGTGACGTGCTCGGGGTGCGGCCGTACCGCCGGGGCGACTCGCCGCGCCGCGTCCACTGGGGGCAGACGGCCAAGCACGACCGCCTCGTCGTGTGCGAACTCCAGACGAACGCCCGCCCGCGGGTACAGGTCGTCCTCGACTCCGACCCGCGACACCACCGCGGCGGCGGGGCCGACTCGTCGCGCGAGTGGGCGGTCCGGGTGGCCGCCAGTCTCGTCGAAGGGTGGCTGGCGCAGGGGGCCGAAGTGGAAGCGGTGATCGACGGCCGGCTCTACCCGACGGCGGCCGGGGCGACGCACCTGCGGCGGCTCCTGGACGCCCTCGCCGCCCTGCCCGACGACCGCGGGCCGCCGCTCGCCGACGTACTCGCCGCGTCGTGCTGCCGGGCGTTCGCCGACGGCGTCCAGGTGGTCGTGACGACCGACAGCGGGCTGGCGGCCCTCGGGTCCGCCGCGGGCGAGAGCCACCGCCGGTTCTTCGTGCTGGAGGCCGACGGGTTCGCCGGACCGGACGGGAAGCCGGGGCCGCCGGTGGCCCTTCCGCAACGGCCGTGGGTGACGGTCGAATCGCCGGACCGCGTCCGCCGCGCCCTGCGCGCCGGGTGGAAGGAGGCGGTTCATGGCGACTGACGCCGCCCCGGGTCGCCGGCTCTGGGCCGCGACCTTCGCCGCGCTCGGCACGGCGATCCTGGTCGTCGAAGTCGGGGCGTCGCCGGAGTCCAGGTTCCCGCGAATCGGGGTCGCGGTGGCGGCGATCCCGTTCGCCCTCGCGGTCCTCGCGGCGGCCCTCTTGCCCCGCCCGCCGGCCGGCCGCAAGACCCCGCCCGGCTGGGCCGTCGCGGTCCTGGCCGGGTTGACCGCCGTTCCGTTCGCAACCGACTTCTTGTACGAGGCGGCGATCGGCACCGGCCGCCCGTTCGAGATTCGGCTGCTCGCCGGGTTCGGGTACGCGGCCCTCGGCCTCGCCGCGCTGGGGCACTACCCCGCGTGCCTGCGGCTGGCGGCCGTCGCGAGCCTCTTCCTCACTCTCTTCGGGTTGTCGCTCGGGAGCAAGCCGGCCCTGCTGTGGTGCCTCGCCGCCTACGCCGCCGCCGGGGTCGTGTGGCTCGCCGCCGCCTACCAGACCGGCCTGCGAATCGCGGGCGCAGGCCCGGACGTGGTGGTGACGGGGGACGGGCCGCGGCCGGCGGTCGGGCGGGTGCCGTGGGGGTTGGCCGGGGTCGTCGCCCTGCTCGTCGGGCTGGCGGCGGCGGTCGTGGCGGCCGGCCCGAAGACGGTCGTCGCCCCCCTCTGGGAATTGCTGCCGTCGTCCGGCGGGACCGGCGACTACGACCGCCGTTCGCGCGGCGGGGTGAACGACGGCGACGAAGAAACCTCCGGCCCGAACGCGGCGGCGACCGGGATGGTGGACACCGACCAATTTCTCGAATCGCCGCTGCCGAGCCTGTTCGACGCGGTCAGCGACATGCACGGCCCGCCGCACAAGCCGCCGAAGGAAATCGAAAAGGCGCAGGCGATCAGCGCGACAGTCAAGCAGATGCACGGCCGCACCGCCGACGGCCTCCGCCCGTCGCGCACCTTCCCGACCTCGCGTCAGTCGCCGGCGAAGCCGCAAACGCCGCTCGGCCGCGCCGCCCGGGGACTGTTCGAGGTGGACGGACCGACCCCGCTCCACGTCCGGGCGGCGGTGTTCCACGCCTTCGACGGCCGCGCCTGGGTCGAAGTCCCCCCGGTCCTCCCGCCGGCCCCCCGGCGCGACGCCGACTCGCGCTGGATGAACGTCCCCGATTCGCCGCGGCCGGATGTCTTCGCCGACGAGCCGGCCCGCCACTCGATCAAGGTGGCGAAGCACGGGGCCGGGGAAGCGGGCGGGGCGAGCGGGGCGGCCGTGCGGCTCGACGGCACGCTGATTCCCACGGCCCCGCACCTGACCCGCTTCCGCCTCGGCAAGATCGAGCGCGAAGACTTCTTCGCGTGCGGGGCGGACGGCATCCTGCGGATGGCCCTGCGGAAGGTGCCGGGCGGCGTGGCGGTCGAAACCGAGGCGCGACTTCCCGACCCGGGGAAGCTCGCCCGGCATTCGGCGTGGCCGTCGCCGGCCGACCCCGACTTCGCCCCGGCCGCGACCGCGCACGCCGACCGCGTCGCGGCGCTGGCCCGCGAGTGGGCCGGCGACCACCCCCGCGGGTGGGCGCAGATCGCGGCCGTCGTCGCCCGGCTGCGCGACGGGTACGCGCTCGACGCCACCGCCGGCGTGCCGCCCGAACACGCGGACGCGGCGGCGTACTTCCTGTTCGAGAGCCGCCGCGGACCCGACTACCTGTTCGCAACATCGGCCGCCTCCCTCCTGCGACATCTCGGCTACCGTACCCGCCTCGCGGCCGGGTTCTACGCCGCCCCGGAGGGGTACGACCCGGAGACGAAGCACACCCCGGTCGGGTGGGAGAACGTCCACGTCTGGCCGGAAGTGCTGGCCGGCGGCGACGCCTGGGTGGTGCTGGAGCCGACACCGGGGTACGCCGTCCTGACCCCGCCGCGGCCGTGGCACGAACGGGCGCTCGCGGCGGCGGCCGCCGCCGGGCAATATGCCGCCGCCCGGCCGCTGACGACGGGGGCGATCCTCCTCGCACTGGTCGGGCTGGTCCGCTCGCGCCGGGCGCTGGCCGACGCCGCGGCGGTGGCGCGGTGGCGCGTTCGGCCGGGGCGGGACTGGCGCGGGTGGGTACTCGGGGCCGTGCGGCTCGTCGAGCGGCGGGCGGCGTGGGCCGGCCGCGCGCGGCCGGTCGGCGCGACCCCGGCCCGGCACTTCGCCGCCGACGCCGTTCCCGCCGACGCCCTGACCCGCCTCGCCGACCTGGCCGGCTGGGCCGCCTACGCCCCGGCCGGCCTCGCCCCCGCCGCCGAGGCGGACGTATGGACCGCCTGCGACCACGCCGTCCGGGTCTGGACGACCCGCCGGTTCCGCCGCCCGCGCACCGGAGAACTCGCGTGACCGCCGCCCCGCCGCACCCCGCCCCGCCCCCGGTCGCCGGCCTGCGCGCCGCCCTGAACGCCTCCCTCCGCGGGAAGGCCGGGCTGGTCGAGTACGTCCTCGCCGGGCTGCTCGCCCGCGGCCACCTGCTCCTCGAAGACAAACCGGGCCTCGGCAAGACGACGCTCGCCAAGTCGCTCGCGGCGGCCGTCGGCGGGCGGTTCGCCCGGGTGCAATGCACCCCCGACCTGCTCCCCGGCGACATCACCGGGTTCAGCGTTTTCAACCAGAAGACGCGCGAGTTCGAGTTCGTCCCCGGCCCGGTGTTCGCCGACGTGCTGCTCGCCGACGAGATCAACCGGACCAGCCCGCGGACGCAGTCGGCCCTCCTCGAGGCGATGGGCGAGCGGCAGGTGACGGTGGACAACCGCCGCCACCCGCTCGGCGAAACGTTCTTCGTCATCGCCACCCAGAACCCGGTCGAGCACCACGGCACGTACCCGCTCCCCGAGGCCCAGCTCGACCGCTTCGCCCTCAAGCTGTCGGTCGGCTACCCGGACCGGGCGAGCGAACTCGACATGCTCGCGGCCGCGGTCGGCGACCCGGCCGGGCGGGCCGACCCGGCCTCCGGATTCGACGCCGCCGCCCTCGCCGCCCTCCAGGGGCGGGTCGCCCGGGTCGCCGTCACTGCGCCCGTCCGCGGGTATTTGGCGGACCTCGCCGCCGCGACCCGCGGCCACCCGCGGATCACCCTCGGGGTCAGCCCGCGCGGGCTGCTCACGTGGCAGCGGGTGGCCCAGGCGTGGGCGTTCCTGAAGGGCCGCCCGTTCGTCACCCCGGACGACGTGCAGGACGTGGCCCGCCCGGTCCTGGCCGTCCGCCTCGGCCTCGACCCGGACGCCGGCCCCGGGCTGATCGACGACCTGCTCGCCGCCGTCCCGGTGCCCGTCCACCCGAAGTGACCCCCCGAGGTACGCCCGATGCCGGCCTTCGACACGATCCTGTGGGGCGTCCTGGTGCGCTCGGCCCAGGCGCTGGTGGAAGCCCTGCCGACGATCCTGTGCGGGGTCATTGAGGCCGGCATCATGCGCCGGATGATCGGGGCCGAAGGGATCCGCCGGGCGTTCGGCGAGAAGGGCTGGAAGAGCATGTTCAAGGGGTGGCTGTTCGGGATGCTCGACCCGGTTTGCTCGATCGGGGTGATCCCGGTCGCCCGGGAGATGCGGCGGTGCGGGGTCGGCGGCGGGGCGGTCGTCGGGTTCCTGCTCGCCGCCCCGCTGCTCAACCCGATCTCGTTCCTCTACGGCCTGACCCTGTCCGAGCCGGTCGTCATCCTCGTGTTCGCGGCCGCGTCGATGGTCCTGTCGATCGGCCTCGGGGAGCTGTGGGACTACCTGTTCCCGGCCGCCCAGGACGCCGCGGCCGGCGACGAGCCGCTCCCGCCGCCGGGCCTGCGCCGGCTCCTGGCGGTCGCGGTAACGGCCGGCCGCGAGCTGGTCGGGCCGACCGCCCGCTACTGCCTGATCGCCGTCCTCGGGTCGGGGCTGCTGGCCGCCGTGGTGCCGTTCGGCAGCCTCCAGCAGGCGATGAAGTACGACGACCCGCTCGCCCCGACCGAGATGGCGGTCCTGTCCCTGCCGGCGTTCAACTCGCCGCTCAACGGGATGATGAAGATCGGGCTGATGTTCGACCACGGGAACTCAGTCGGGGCCGCGTTCGTGCTGTTCATCCTCGGGCTGGGGCTAAACCTCGGGCTGGTCGCCTGGCTCGGCGGGCAGTACGGGTGGCGGCGGGCCGGGGTGTGGGTCGGGGCGACGGTCGCGGCGACGGTTCTGCTCGGCCACCTGCTCCACGTCGTGCTGCCGAAGCCGGCCCGGTTCGAGGACCACACCCACGCCTTCGACGAGTACAGCAACCCGTTCCCGTCCGGGCACGAGGTCTCGGCCGCGTTCGCCCGCGAGAAGGTGGCGGTCAAGTTCGAGGTGCTGGAACTCGCGTCGGTCCCGATGCTCGGCGTGCTGCTCGTCCTCGGGCTGGGCGACCGCCTCCTGGCCCGCCGGTGGGACGTGGACGGCTGGCTGGCCCGGCCCCGGGCCGCGACCCGCAAACCGTCACGGTACGACGCGGTGATCCCCGGCCGGGTACTCGGGGTGCTGGCGTTCGCCGGGCTGGTCGTGTTCAGCGTCGTCGGGGCGTACGTCTACTACCCGGACCGGAAGCAAGCCCGGGACGACTTGCACCGCCTCCGGGCGGACGTGGGGGCGTCGCTCGCCGGGGCGCGAAGCCCGTCGCCAGAGACGGCGGAGCGCTACCGGGTCCGGGCGATCCGCGAGATCGAGCAGACCGACCTGGCGGTCCGGAAGCTGACCGTCGGGGTGTACATCCGGGACTTCCGCCTCACCCCCGAACAGGAAACGACCGCGGACGATCTGCGCGAGGAACTGGAGCACGCCCGCGACGACCTGCTCGCCGGGAAGGCCGCCGAGGCGTTGGAGCGGCGGCCCGTCCTCGACCGGGCGTTCCGGGCCTGCCTGGCGGCCTACGCACCCCCGGACGCACCCCCGGCATCGGCTCCTTAACTCGGGGCGGAACAGTTTCGTAGGTCGGGCTGTGCCCGACATTCGCAACCCGAGTCGGGCACAGCCCGACCTACGAAAACCCGCTAGAAGAATGTCAAACCTGGACTAACGGCCGACACCCGCACCCGCCTCGAAGCACCTCCGGCAGTGGAACGGCCCGCCGCGGAGGAACTGCTCCCACCGCGGGGCGTCGGCGGGCGGGAGGGCGGCCGGGTCGCCGGGGATTTCCTCCGCCGCCCCGCAGCCGACGCAGACCACGGTCCGGTGCCGGTCGAACACCTGAGAGTAATGCGTCCCGACCCCCTGGGGGACGACCCCCTTGCCGGCGCAGAGGGGGCACACCTTGCGGAACTGGGCGAGGATCGCCCCGCGGATGAACTCGCTCCGGTTCGGCACCTGGTCGAGCAGCTCGCCCAATTCGGCATCGACCTTGAACGACACCATCCGCCCGGTGTTCTCGTCCGCCATAGTTGCCACACGGCTGGCTCGGTCATCGCGACCCGGCCCGGTTCGCCGCGGGTCGGGCCGGAATGCTCATCTTACGACGGTAATACCTAGAGTTACCACGTTATCAAATCCCCGTCGTCTCGGGAATAACCCCCTAGCGGAAACCCGCCCGGTATTGAAATCCCCCCGTCCAAACCGTTCCGCCGGCGTGCCGCACTTGACGGCGATTAAACGAAGTATTACTATATTTTACTAAGCCGCCGATTGGCGGGGCGTGGCCGAGGTCGGCAGGAGGGATTGGCTTGGACCGCACCCGGCCGCCGGACCGCCCGAAGTCGCGCCCCGAGTTCCGCCGGTGGGCGGCCGCCCTGCTCGACCAGCAGCTCTGGTGCTGGGGGCGGGACATCACCCGGCCGGGGGGGAACGTCCTGCTCGACCTCGGCATGTGCTGCCACCGTGCGCCCGGGCCGGGCCGGGCCACCAGCCAGTACACGGCCGCCGTCGCGGGCGGCGCGACGGTCTGTCTCTGGGGGTTCGGGCTGCTCTACGCCGAGCCGGGCCGGGGCGGGGTGTTCCTCCGGCGGTACGAGTTCGACCCGCGGCTCGTCCCCGGGCCGCCGCCGGTCCCGGTCCACCAGCCCGAGCGCATCGGGCCGGCCCCCCGGCCGGCGTCGGCCGGGCAGTGGGCGACGACCCGGTTGCTCCTCCGGGCGGCGGCCGGGTGGGTCGCCCGGTACGAGCACTGGGTCGCCGAGCGCTTCGGGTCGGCCTACCGCGAGGCCGTCCTGCGCGCCCGCCCCCGCCCGCCCGCCGTGCCCGCCCGGGAGATGGCCGCGGCCTGGGAGCGGCTGGCGAAGAAGGCCGCCCGGCTCGGGCCCGCCGCCCCCGTTACCCGCGGCCCGTGGGCCGGCGTGTTCGCCGCCCTCTGCCCAAACGGGATCGCGTTCCCCCCTTGCCCGAATCGACCCACCCCGGCGCGACCGCTGGGGCGGGCGTTCGGCACCATCCGGTAAAGGACGACATGACCGTACAGGCACCCGCGGCACGACGCCGCCTCCCCGTCACCGTCCTGTCCGGCTTCCTCGGGGCGGGCAAGACGACGCTGCTCAACCACGTCCTGACCAACCGGGACGGGCTGAAGGTCGCGGTCATCGTCAACGACATGTCCGAGGTGAACATCGACGGGGCGCTGGTGAAGGCCGGGCACGCCGCCCTCTCCCGGACCGACGAGACGCTGGTCGAGATGCAGAACGGGTGCATCTGTTGCACCCTCCGCGAAGACCTGCTCAAGGAAGTCGCGCGGCTGGCCGCGGCCGGCCGCTTCGACTACCTGCTGATCGAATCGACCGGGATTTCCGAGCCGCTGCCCGTCGCCGAGACGTTCACCTTCGAGGACGAAACCGGCCACTCGCTGTCGAAGGTCGCCCGCCTCGACACGATGGTCACGGTCGTGGACGCCGCCAACTTCCTCGACGAGTATTACTCGCCGGACTCGCTGGCCGACCGCGGCGTCGCCAGCGGCGAGGGGGACGAGCGGGACGTGGTGAGCCTGCTGGTCGATCAGGTCGAGTTCGCCGACGTGATCGTGGTGAACAAGATCGACGGGGTGCCGCGGGCGGAGATCGACCGCCTGTTCGCCGTCCTCCGGGGGCTGAACGCGACGGCGAAGATCGTCCCGGCGGCGTTCGGCCGGATCGACCTCCGCGAAGTTCTGGACACCGGGCGGTTCGACTTCGACCGGGCGTCCGCCGCCCCGGGGTGGATGGCCGTGCTGCGGGGGGAGGAACAATCCGAGGCGGCCGAGTACGGCATCACCAGTTTCGTCTACCGCGCCCGCCGGCCGTTCCACCCGGACCGCCTGTACCAGTTCATGTGGAACAAGACGCTGACGGCCGGCCTGCTGCGGTCGAAGGGGTTCTGTTGGATTGCCACCCGGCCGGCGTGGGTCGGGTTGTGGTCGCAGGCCGGGCGGGTGATCGAGGTATCCCCGCACGCCGTCTGGTGGGCCGACCAGCCGCGCGAGGAGTGGCCCGCCGACGCGGAAACCCTGGCCGGCATCGAGGAGCAGTTCGCGGGGGAATTCGGCGACCGCCGGCAGGAGTTGGTGTTCATCGGCCGCGGGCTGGACGAGGCGGCGATCCGGGCGGCCCTCGACGGCTGCCTGCTGACCGACGCCGAGCTGGCCGGCGGGCCGGGCGTCTGGTCCCGGATCGCCGACCCGCTGCCGAAGTGGCCGACGCCGGAAGAGGCGATGGCCGCCCAAGCCCATCACCACCAGGAGGGTTGACCCGTGGTCGAGAACGCATCGGCCGCGGCGGACGAGTCCGAGCGGGTGTGGGACGTGATCGTCGTCGGGGCCGGTCCCTCCGGCATCGGGTGCGGCATGGCTCTAACCCACGCCGACGTGGGCGACTTCCTGATCCTCGACCGGCACGAGGTCGGGGCGTCGTTCGCCCGGTGGCCGGCCGAGACGCGGTTCATCACCCCGTCGTTCAACTCGAACCAGTTCGGCACCCTCGACCTGAACTCGTTCGGGCTGCGGCTCTCGCCGGCCTTCACCACCGCCCGGGAACACCCGACGGGCCGGGAGTACGCCAAGTTCCTGCGCGACGTGACCACCTACGTCGGCCTCCCGGTCCGGACCGGGGTGGACGTCTTACGGGTCGAGCCGCTGCCCGGCGGGGGGTTCCGCCTCGACACGTCGGCCGGGACGTTCCGGGCGACGTTCGTGATCTGGGCGGCGGGGGAATTCCAGTACCCCAAGGGGGGCGGGTTCCCGGGGGCCGGGGACTGCGTCCACAGCGCCACCGTCGCGTCGTGGCGGGCCCTCGCCGGCGACGACTTCGTCGTGGTCGGCGGGAACGAGAGCGGGATCGACGCGGCCGTGAACCTGGTCGCGTGCGGCAAGTCGGTCCGCGTCCTCGACCGGGAGCGGCCGTGGGAGAAGATCGACAGCGACCCGAGCGCCGCCCTCTCGACGTACACCGCCGAGCGGCTGGAGGCGGCCTGCGGCACCCGGCGGGTGGAACTCCTCGGAAACAGCCCGGTGGCGGAGGTCCGGCGGCGGAAGGGGGGCGGGTTCCTCGTGCGGACGACCGACGGGGGCCGGTACAGCACCCCGGTCCCGCCGATCCTGGCGACCGGGTTCGACACGAGCCTGGTGCTGGTGAAAGACCAGTTCGCCTGGGCGGGCGGGCGGGTGAAGCTGACCGCCGACGACGAATCGACGACCACCTCCGGCCTGTTCCTGGTCGGCCCGCAGGTGTGGCACGACCAGGTCATCTTCTGCTTCATTTACAAGTTCCGCCAGCGGTTCGCGGTCGTCGTCCGGGCGATCGCCGACCGCCTGGGGCGGGACACCGGCGAATTCGTGGGCCTGTACCGGAGCAAGGGCATGTACCTCGACGACCTGTCCTGTTGCAAAGAGGCGTGTGAAACATGCTGACCGCGACCGCTGTTCGTACTGTCCTGCTCGTCGGCAAGGAGAACGTCGGCAAGTCGTCGCTCGTCCGGGCGCTGGCCGGGCGGGGGGCGGCCGTCGGCAACTACCCCGGCACGACCGTCGGGGTCGAGCGCTACCCGACCCCCGAGGCCGTCTACCTTGACGCCCCGGGCATCCTCCGCTCGTCGGACGCCGAAACGACGCGGGCGACCGTGGCGGCCCTCGCCGATGCCGACGCCGTGCTGCTCGTCGCCCAGGCGACGCACCTGGACGACGACCTGGCCGACCTCCTGCCCCTCGCCCGCGGGCGGACCGGGGCGGTCGCCGTCACCTTCTGGGACAAGCTGACGGCCGCGGACGCCGCGGTCTTGGGGCGACTGGCCGAAGAAGTCGGGGTGCCGTTCGTCCCGCTCGACGCCCGCCGCCCGGACCCCGTCGCCGTCCGCCTGCTGAAGACCGGGTTGGCAGGGGCGGCGGAATTCCGCGGCGACCGCGCCGCGACGAAGGCCGGGTGGCGGGTCGAGCCCCGCCGCGGCGTCTTCGAGCGGCCGCGGCTCGGCCCGGCGGCCGCACTCCTGCTCCTCCTGCTGCCGGCGGTCCTCGCGGTGTACGCCGCCAACGCGTTCGCCGGGCTGGTCGATCCGGTCGTTTCGGACGGCCTCGGGCCGACCGCCGACCGGCTGCGGGCGCTGCCCCAACCGGCGGCCGACCTGCTGGCCGGCCGGTACGGGCTGGTGACGATGGGGCCGCTGCTGTTCGTCTGGGCCGTCCCGACCGTGCTGCTCTACGCCGTCATCCTGGGGGCGTACAAGGCGAGTGGGCTGATCGACCGGATGACGGTCGCGCTGCAACCGCTCGTCCGCCCGTTCGGGCTGACCGGCCGCGACCTCGTCCGGGTGGTGATGGGGTTCGGGTGTAACGTCCCGGCGGTGATCGGCACCCGCGCCTGTTCGGGGTGCTCGCGCGGCACGGCGGTCGCGGCCATCGCGTTCGGGGCCGCGTGCTCGTACCAATTCCCGGCGACGCTGGCCGTGTTCGCCGCCGCCGGCCGCCCGTGGTTGGTCGTCCCCTTCCTGCTCTACCTCGGCCTGACGACGCTCGTCTACCTGCGGTTGACCGCCCCGCGGGCGGCCCGGTCCCGGTTCAATCTGGTTGTGCTGGACGGGCGGACGTTCCTGGTGTGGCCGCGGGCGTCCGCGGTCTGGGCCGAAGCCCGCGGGACGGTCGGGTCGTTCTTCTTCCAGGCGATGCCGATTTTCGTCGCCATCACCGCCGTCGCCTCGCTGCTCGACTGGCTCGGGGCGCTGGACGCGGCGGCCGGCGCGGTCGCCCCGGCGATGGCGGCCTTCGGGCTCCCGCCCGGCGCGGCCCTGCCGGTCGTCCTGTCATCCGTCCGCAAGGACGGCATCCTGCTGTTCGCCGCCGACGACCGGGCCGCCGCCCTGTCGTCGATCCAGGTTCTGACCGCCGTGTACCTGGCGGGCGTCCTGCTACCATGTCTGGTCACGGCCCTGACGATCGCCCGCGAAATGTCCCCCCGCTTCGCCGCCCGGCTGCTCGTCC
>Ga0105048_10007497_pt1 | contig 17521 bp, 15 predicted proteins | sample MAT05_FD_78382 | JGI IMG/M metagenome (GOLD analysis project Ga0105048, IMG submission 78382) | Freshwater microbial communities from Lake Fryxell liftoff mats and glacier meltwater in Antarctica - MAT-05 | ecosystem: Environmental > Aquatic > Freshwater > Ice > Liftoff microbial mat | place...
AATGGGTGCTTCGGTTATGAGGGCAAAGTATTGACAGCCGAGAGTGCCTCCGATACCATAAAATTACGTGAACGTCTGTTTCATATCGTGAAACTTTCGTCTGGGCCGAAGCCCGGATTCTCGTCCCACAGGAGGAGTGCTATGCGCGAGAACCTGATATCTCGTCGGCGGTTACTTGTCACCGGTTCAGCTGCGGCCGGTGGAATGATCCTTCCCCACGCGATTGCCCCAGTCGGTGTCAGCGCAGCGTCTCGAGCTCTCCAGGCAGACACTCCGTCGCTTGGGGGGACTATTCGGATGGCATACAACCCACCTGCCACTTTGAATCCGCTCTTCTCCACCGCCGGCGTGGACCAAGGTGTTGAGCGGCAGATCTACGGCGCATTGGTGATGATGACCCACGCTGCAGAACCTCAGATGGACCTTGCTGAGACGGTCGAAATCTCCGAGGACGCGACAGAGTACACATTTACGTTGAAGGAGGGCTTGGTATTCTCCGATGGCGTGGCTCTGACGTCCGAGGATGTGCTCTTCACGTACCACAGTGCGATTGACCCGCGTACTGGCAGCGTCTGGCGTGGGCGGCTCCTCGCGCTTGCAGGTGCCGAGACGTACGACGGAGTCGACGTTACCGAATTCGAAGGGTTAAAGGCGCAAGATGAGCGCACGATCAAAATGACGCTCTCTGAGCCGGATGCGACTTGGTTGGTGACGCTCGGGGACTTTGCCGGTTTCTGCATCCTGCCGAAGCACGCCTTCGGAGATATCGCACCCGAGGAGTTGCAGGAGGCCCCATTCACATTCAACCCGACGCCGTCGGCCGGCGCTTTCCTGTTTGACGAGTATCTGCCGGACCAATACCTCTCCCTTACGCGAAACGACAACTACGATCCACCCAAGGCATACGTTGATAACTTTTACTTGACCATCCTCCCTCAAACAGTAACCGCACTCGCAGCACTGCAAAATGGAGAGATCGACATCATGCAGTTGTCGGTCCCCGACATCGACATCGTCGAACAGGACCCCAACCTCATGGTCGTCAGCGGACCGTCCCTGATGTTGCAGTGGATAATCCCGAACATTCAGCGGCCAGCCTTCGCCGACAAGCGCGTCCGCCAGGCGATGCTGTACGCGCTCGATCGGGAGACGATGGTTCGCGAGATCATGAAGGGTCAGGCCCAGGTGATCAACTCCCCGTTCTTCGGGTGGGAGTGGGAAGAGGGCGAGCCCGAAGGCCTCAATCCCTACGAGTACAACCCGGATAAAGCGCGAGAACTTCTTGCCGAGGCTGGCTGGAACGCGGGAGACCACCAGATCACGGTTCACTTCATCCCAGGCAATCCCTTGAATGATACGCTTCATAACATCATTCAGCAGCAATTCAAGGACGTCGGTATCGAATTCGAGTTGATGTCCGTCGATGTCCCGGATTTTACGAACCGGTTGATCAGTGGAGCGAAAGACGGCAACCCCGGCGACTTCGATTTGATCATCGGCAGCGGTGGCGTCATGGGGCAGGATCCCAATGTGCTTACCCGCTATTTCGGCACCTCATCTGCAACTCCGAACGGGTTCAACTACGGCCACTACTCGAATCCGGTCGTCGACGACCTCCTGGTTCAGGGCCGTGGAACCACCGATGTTGCCGACCGCAAGCGGATCTACACCGAGATTGCCAAAATCGTGAACGAGGAGGCGCTCTGGGTGTACTTGTGGCGCTTGAACTCGATCTACGGGGTGAACCAGCGCATTCAAGGATTCGTAGCTCCGGGACATCCCGGCAGGGTTATCTCCAGTGCCCACGAGTGGTCAGTGAGCGAGTAAAGGGTCTGGGTCTCGCGTGGCATCGGCATCAAAGACCGGCTGCCTTGATGCACGAACCAGAGATCTTCGGAGTCTGGTTCGTGCATCATCCGCACTCAATGAGAGTGAGTTTATGAAGATCACTGAAATCAAGGCATTCGGCTGCGCGATTGACAATTCCAACTTTGTGTTCGTTCGGATCGACACGGACGAGGGAATCAGCGGCATCGGCGAATGCACCCTGGAGAGCAAAGAACATTCCGTGCTTGGAGCCGTCGAAGAATGCACCCGGTTGCTGATCGGCAGGGATCCTCGTGATATTGAGCTCAACTGGACCAGGATGAACCGCTATGCGCCCTGGAAGGGAGCCGCACATTTTTCCGCGATGAGTGGCCTCGAGCATGCCATGTGGGACATTGCGGGCAAGGCGGTGGGGCTGCCGGTGTATCGTCTCCTGGGGGGACCTGTTCGTGACAGCGTCCGCGCTTACACCTGGCCTGGACCATACAATTCACCGGAAGAGTTGGGTGAAGCAGCTGTCTACGCTCGTGAGACTTTCGGGTACACCAATTTCAAAATCGACCCGTTCACGAGTTACTTCACGGTGACCGCGCAAGAAATCAAGTACCTCGAGCGGTGCATGGCTGCGCTCCGCGATGCGGTTGGGCCTGAGGCGGGTATCGCAGTCGATGGCCACTGGCGATTTCATCCGCCGGCTGCAGTGAGGATTGCCAAAGCAATTGAGCCGTTCGACCCGTTGTTCTTCGAGGAGCCGTGTTTGTCGGACAACGATGAGGCATTGGCCAAGGTGCGCGCTCAGGTGCGGGTGCCACTTGCGTCTGGCGAACGCGGCTACACGCGCTGGGCGTTCTGGAACATGTTGAAGAACGACCTCGTAGACATCATCCAGCCAGACATCTGCCATGCTGGAGGGATTCTCGAGACTCGAAAGATTGCGGCAATGGCCGAGGTGACAGGCGTGATGGTAGCTCCACACAATCCGAACGGGCCGGTTTCACTTGCAGCCACCATTCATTTCGCGGCCTGTACTCCGAACTTCTTAATCACCGAGTCCGTCCACACTCGAAATCATGTAGCGCACAAGATCGTGAAGGAGCCAATGCACGTCAAGGGAGGTGTTATTGCCCTCCCGACTGCGCCTGGCCTCGGTATCGAACTCGATTATGACGCGCTTGCTGAAATTCCGATGGTGATGCAGGAATTGCTACCCGAGAACCTACAGGTCGTCGTCTAGATAGGGACGTTCAACCGAAGCGACCAAGCAAGGTGCTTGCAGGTTAGAGGGGAGGGATTTCTTCCTCTATGCTGCAAGCCACGTCGAATTGGGCGTTCATTTCTGAACGAGGCACCAATTTCGTTCTTCAGGGACTCGGTTTAGCGGAATGCTTTCCCAAAAGAATCCGTGAACGACGGCCGCGCGCGAGCAACTGGCGCAACATTCGACGTGAGATCAATTAGGTCGATCGGGCCAGTTAGGGCAGGCACGAGGTATTATCTTAATCCCCACGCAACTGGAGAGCCGTTGTGGCCAAGTATCTTAGTCGGCGAATTCTACTCTCGATACCGATTTTGTTTGGTATTACGATCGTCACGTTCGTAATGGTGAATCTTGCGCCTGGCGATCCAGTCAGCGCAATGATCAACCCTGAATCGGCCGGGACCCTCGGGCCTGAGTGGGTGGAACAACAGCGTGACAAGCTTGGCCTCAACGATCCCCTTCCAATCCAATACCTCCGTTGGACGGGTCAACTCCTTCAAGGCAACCTGGGATACTCGACCCAGGACCGGCAGCCGATTGCCGATAAGATTGTCGCTCGCATCGGACCCACGTTACGCTTAATGGTAACGGTGCAGATTCTCAGCATCTTGATCGCAGTGCCGATCGGCATCATTTCGGCACTACGCCAGTATTCGAAGCTGGATTACTTTGTCACTATTCTCGGATTTCTTGCCATTTCCGTGCCTTCCTTTTTTCTCGCCCTTATCGGCATCTTCGTTTTCGGTCTTAGGTTGAACTGGGTTCCCACGTCTGGAATGCGGACCATTGGCGAGCCGACGACCTTCTTGGACTCCCTGCATCACCTGATCCTGCCGGCCAGCGTCCTTGGGCTCGCAAGTGCGGCGCCGCTCATCCGCTACGTGCGCGCGAGCATGCTTGAGGTTATCCGCCAAGACTATGTCGGTGTCGCGCGGGCAAAGGGCTTGCAGGAAAGTGCCGTGATCCTTCGCCATGCTGCCAGAAATGCGCTGATCCCCATCATCACCGTGATCGCGCTTGGCCTGCCTGGCCTCCTTGGCGGGGCTGTGATCATCGAGTCGATCTTCGCGTGGCCAGGGATGGGACAACTGGCCATCACAGCAGTCCGGGCACGGGACTATCCAATGATCATGGCCCTCAACCTCATCATCGCAGCCATGATTTTGGCGGGCAATCTCCTGGCAGATGTGCTTTACGCAGTCGTTGATCCACGCATCCGATACGACTGAACTAGCTCTAGACCGGTGTTCGACATCTGGCTCAGTGTCTTTTGTGGGGGGAATATGGGCGTCGCTAAAGTGCAGGTTGAGCCTGTGGATTCCGCACAGAACCTGAGCAGGGGTCTCTCCGCCGGAGTGGCATCCAAGCGGATCAGTACGTGGCAGCAATTTGCGCGTCATCGTCTAGCGGTGGTCGGTGCACTCATCATTCTCGTATTGACCGTCCTCTCTATCGGAGCGCCGTGGATCGCCCGACACGATCAATATCGTACTGACATCAGCCAATATCAAAAGGGACCGAGCAGTGCGCACATCTTAGGATCTGACAACTCCGGTCGTGATGTCCTGAGTCGTCTCCTGCATGCCGGCAGAATCTCTCTCTCGGTCGGCTTCGTTGCCGTCAGCATTTCGACGTCAATAGGCATCGTTCTTGGAGCGCTTGCGGGTTACCACGGCCGTTGGATCGACTCGATGCTCATGCGGCTGGCCGATATCGTGCTCGCGTTCCCAGCATTGATCATCATCATTACGATAGTTTCCGTAGTCGGACCAAGCGTTTGGAACATTATGCTCGTGATCGGCCTTCTCAGTTGGCCTCCGACCGCCCGGCTCAGTCGGGCTCAATTCCTTTCCCTCCGGGAGCGGGACTTCGTCATTGCGAGTCGGACCATAGGTGCATCGAACCGTCGCATTATCTTTAAACACCTACTGCCGAATGCCATCGCGCCTGTTATTGTCGCGGCCACGTTCGGAATGGCTCACGCAATACTTCTGGAGGCAGGATTGAGCTTCCTGGGTCTTGGCGTCAGACCGCCGAGACCGACCTGGGGAAACATGCTTTCCGAGGCTCAGTCGCTCTCCGTACTTCAGTCGATGCCGTGGCTGTGGATTCCCCCTGGCGCCATGATTGCCCTTGCGGTGTTGTCGATCAACTTCATTGGCGATGGACTGCGAGACGCGCTTGATCCCCGCATGCAGAAACGCTAGCGGATGGATGTCGCAAGACGGAAGAGACAAAGGAACGATTGAATCCGGAATCGACTCTGTTGGGAGTGGAATAGATGAAGATCACCGACATCGAGGCGCTTCCCGTCGCGGCAGCTTCAGATTATCCCTGGGCGACAATCATCGTCCTTGTTCGGACTGATGAGGGTATCACTGGAATAGGCGAGGCGAGCCTAGCCGGACGGGGACGGGGTGTCTTGGGCATCATCGACCATGTACGCGAACTGTTGATCGGCAAAGATCCCGGCCTTATTGAGCATCACTGGTCTGAAATCGTTCGAGGCACCTTCTGGTCGACTGGCCAGGTCGTCATGAGTGCAGTTGCGGGCATCGATATCGCGCTGTGGGATCTCAAAGGGAAGCGACTCGGCGTACCGATCTACGACTTGCTGGGGGGTCCGACAAGGGAAAAGGTTCGCGTCTATCGGCACCTTCAGGGCGCGAGTATCGAGGCAGTGGTCGAGGATGCCCTGGACTGGCGCGCGCGCGGATTCACGGCGCTTCGATACGCTCCGATGCGGGGGGTCGACGAGCGCTCGATGAGGGAATGGATTCCGTCAGTCGCCATCAATGCAACGATCACGCTGACCGAAGCGCTACGTGAAGCTCTTGGTCCGGACGCCGAACTGCTGCTCGACGCTCACACGATGTTTAGTCCAATCGAGACCATCACGCTCGCCAGAGCGCTCGAACCCTATCGACTCTTTTTCTACGAGGATCCGATCCGACCGTTCAGCCCGCAATCAATGCGACTGGTTCGGTCCAAGACGAACATCCCACTGGCCATCGGTGAACAATTTGCTCACAAATGGGAGTTTCAAACGGTAGTAGAAGAGGATCTGGTCGACTACCTCAGGATCGACTTGGTACACGCCGGTGGTCTGACTGAAGGCAAGAAAATCCTTGCGTTCGGTGAAATCCATGGTCAGCGTTCTGCGCTGCATCACGCAAGTTCACCCATCAACGGTCTCGCGTGCCTGCATTTGGACTGCGCCATCCCAAATTTTGGCATTCAGGAGTGGGTTGAAGTGCCTGGTCTCTACGAGCTGTTCCCCAATGCCCCACGAGCAGAGAACGGGTATGTCGAACCACTCCGCGGACCAGGTCTTGGCCTAGTGTTCGATGAAGACGCAGCGCGGCAGCGACCGTCACGAGATACCGAGCTACCCCACCGCTATTGGCCCGCTGGATCGGCGGCGGACTACTGATCCTGCGACCAATGGAACATTTTGCCTGGACCGGCTCTGGCCTTTCGATTCTAGTCGGCCAATCCGAGCGGTCTAGGCTCGCGCGTACGCTGTGACCAAGAGTGTCACGGGGAAATATCGTGGCAGACTGCACTTCAAAGAACGAAACATTCGGCGCTGGTGCGCCTGAACCGAGCGATGTGGCCGATCCGTACGTCATCGCCGTCCTTGGCAAAGCGTTTCATCTCATCGACGCCATTGCCGAGCAGGACGGATTGACAATGAGCGACCTCGGTGCTGCCACAGGGCTAAATAGACCGACGACGCTCCGCATTCTCAAGAACCTGGTGACTCATGAGTATGCACATCGTGACCAGAATGGCCGGTACCACCTTGGAGTGCGATTGCTTCAACTCGGCTCCGCCGCCTTAGCAAATATCGACCTTCGTTCGACAGCCCGGCCGCTGCTGGAGGCGCTGCGAAACGAGGTCGATGAAACGATCAATCTGGCATTCCTGGCCTGAAAGAAATCATTTACATCGACATCCTGGAGAGCACCCAAGGGCTCCGAATGGCTGCCACGGTTGGGATGAGGGATAGCTATCACTCAGCCGCGTTAGGGAAAGCGATGCTCGGACTGCTCGATGAGGGTGCCATTCGCGAACGTGTAGGGGACGAACCGTTCGCCCAGAAGACCACGACGACGTGTCGAAACTACTCAGAGTTGTTTTCCGACCTCAAGGAGGTGCGCAACTGCGGCTACGCCATTGACGACGAAGAGAACGAGCCCGGAGCCAGATGTGTCGCCTCAGGAATTTCTTAATTGTAGCGGCGCATGCGTCGGAGCCGTCAGCATTTCCGGCCCGGCGACGCGAGTCACGGCGGAGCGGGCTGTGGAACTGTCGCGTCTCGTACGGGAGTCGGCCGCCGCAGTGTCCGGTCGGCTCGGCTACCTCGTGCCACCGGGGACCCGCAGCGAATCACCTAATGCACGAAAAGATCGCCGGACCGTCAGCGTCATCAGGTGAGCATCGGACATCGCTCGGTCTCGTCGAACGCCGCGACAGGGTGTAGGAATCCAGAAACAGGTAAAACGGAGTGGGTGAAGAAAGTGGGGATCAGCCTTGGTATCTTGGCGGCGCTGACCAATCGAGATAGCCCAGGAGGTCCCCTCATCGAGAAGCATAGCAAGACCGTCTTTTCCCGTTTCTCTCGCAGTTGCATGGGGAACTCCATCAGCATCGTTCACCGTCTGCCACGGGGTGTCCATCGACTCGGGACGCCCCCAGTTCTGACCCCGGAGATGGAATTTCATGTGAGCTGCGTCGCGTATGCCCGGCAGTACGGAGTCGCGGCCGTCCTCATCGTTTTTCACCGCCTTCGCGCCGCCATCGGTCGCATCCTGGCATCGCTGCGTACACGTCAACTGCTGATCGAACCGCAGGGAGTACGGGTCCGTCAGCGGTGCACCGTCCCCGGCATGGAACGCCGCCAGTTCACGGTCTCGCGCTGTGCGGTCTTGTATGTCCGCAGTACCACCACCGCCACGACCGCGGCTGCCTTCCTCGATGAACGATGTACCCGTGTGCCCGTTCCCGTGCAGGCGATCCGGGTCGATGGTGGCTCCGAGTTTATCGCGGAGTTCGAACTCGCCTGTCGTCAAAAGGAGATTCCTCTGTATGTCCTTCCTCCGCTCACTACCAAACTCAACGGTCGGGTCGAACGACTCAATGCATCGTTCGTCGCGAATGCAGGGAGTGCTACGACGGTGATCTGGACCTCCCCTCGCTCCAGCAGGCACTCCGCGATCGGGAAACTCAGTACAATGCCCAACGTCCGCATCAAGCGCTCACGTACCAGACTCCCAACGAGCTCCGCGCCTCGCTTTCTATCTCACATGTATCAAACTAGGGCAACTCGTTGACGGGGCGACTTGACGGTGCCACACTGGGAATGCGAGATGTTCTTATCTCGCCCTTTACCAACCGAAGATGCAGTGTCATTGAGTGCACTCGGTTCGATCGATGATCGATTCGGTGTTCACAAGGGGAAGCCGGTGAAATGCCGGCGCTGTCGCGCAACTGTAACGTCGCCGTGGGTCTTCACGAGCGCCGAAGCCAGGTCGCCTGCCAATGACCGCGTCCCGTTCCCTTCGCAGACAGGGGGAGGACTCATGTTCAGCATTTCTTCCGGGTTTCATTCTCGGCCAGTGATGAGAAGAACCGACAGCCTCCCGCTCCCCAAAGAGCGGGTTTTTTATTTTCAAGTGGCAACGCGACTGAGCGTCGCCGCGGTTTCACGTCTCATTGTCGCAATGGTCGCGATGATGTTCTTCGCAAACCCAGCTGCCGCCCAAAATGCAACTCCGGTTGCACCAGATCAGGTAACCAGTGCGGCGAACTGGCTGTTGACGCAACAGGGTGCGGATGGCGGATTCGTCGGCTTTTCCGGTGCGACGGAAGCTGGAATTACAGTCGACGCTGTTCTTGCGCTCGCTGCGGCCAATGAAGCCGGCGCCGATGTGAATCTTCAACCCGCGCTCGACTATCTCTACTCGGGCGACATCGCCCTTGTCTATGCGCAAACCGGCGCCGGGCAGGCAGCCAAACTCGTTCTTGCGGTGGTTGCGGCCGGTGGTGACCCTCGAGATGTGAATGGCGTCGATCCGCTTAGTCTCGCTACTGCCGATATCGATGGCGCAACTGGCCACTACGGCACCGGTGTCTTTGATCATGCATTGGTCATGCTTGCGATCGCAGCGGCCGGGGATGAAGTTCCCGATGAAGCGATATCCCGCCTCGTCAACTCGCAGTTGAAAGACGGTTCATGGTCGTTCGACGGGGAGGAGAGCCCGGGATCGGGCGATACGAACAGCACGGCCATTTCGATCATGGCGCTCGCGGCAGCAGGCAAGGGCGATGGACGTGATGTCCAGCAAGGAATCGACTACCTCAAAACGACACTGCTCCCGGATGGATCGTTTCCGTATCAACCTGCGGATGGAGCAGCCGGAGATGCGAACTCGACGGGTATCGTCGTTCAGGCACTCGTGGCGGCAGGGCAGGATCCGGCGTCACCCGATTGGAACAACGTTGCCGGTCGATTGCTGGAATTCCAGAACGAGAGTGGCGCATTTCGGTATATGGTGGATATGCCGGATGATAATCTCTTCGCGACGGTGCAGGCGATTCCGGCAATTGCAGGCGTTCCCTTCCCGATCGTGGGCGCCCTTCCGGTCGCTTCTCCAATCGCGGCGTAGGTCAACATCGTTGGGCCGTTACTCCCGCGAACGCTCAGTATGGATTGTAGTCTGCCTGCTCCTGGCCTTTGGCTGGTGGCAGACGGGCGCGTCCGTTTCGGCGGCGGAACTCAATAGTGCAGGTCTGGTCGTTCGGCATGCCGATGGCCAACTATCGTTCTCATATGTCACTTTCGCGGAAGACGAGATCAATGGTATTGAACTTCTTAAGCGGAGCGGATTCGACATTGTGACGATCTCCTTCGGCGGACTCGGCGAAGGCGTGTGTTCCATCGACGAACACGGCTGTCCTTCGACCGATTGCCGGAAGAGCGTTTGCCAGGGAGCGAAAGCGGACGACCCGTTCTGGCAATACTTCCGTCAGGTTACTTCAGGTGAATGGAAAGCTCTGGCGCTTGGAGCCAGTTCGACCAGGGTTCGCAATGGAGATGTTGATGGGTGGTCGTGGACCGGAACAACTCCCGGCCTGCCTCCGCTTTCGTTGGCGGAAGTCGCGGCTCGCGCTGGCTATGATCCAGCAGCGACCACGACGAACGCATCTCCAACACCTGGAGCCGTTTATCGCCGGGAAGGAGCAGTTATTGCTTCTGACGAACAGGGTGTTCTGGTTTACCTGATCGGTGGCGGCTTACTGATCGTTGCTTCAGCGATCGTGGTACTAGCTGCCCGTGGCCGAAGACCTGATGAGGCGGAGTTGTGAGGGGCGATCGACGTACGCAACTCGACCCGAGGGCGTGGCTGATGTGGGCTTTCGCGGCGAGCGTCCCGTCGCTCCTCGGTCGGAATCCGTGGCCGCTTCTAATGGCGTTGTTCGCCGCAATTGCCGTTCGGGTTGCGTGGTCTGAGCACATGTCCAGCGAGGCCTCCTGGTCGCTCTTTTTGCGCGTCGCGCTGTTCTTCTCCATTGTCGGTGTGATTTTCAATGTGCTGACGGTTCGGGCGGGAGATCGCGTTCTCGCGGCGTTGCCTGAGTCGATTCCATTGATCGGTGGAGACATCACCCTCAATGCTGCGTTTTTTGGGGTGTTGAGCGGATTGGCGCTCGTTTCCCTCGTCATTGTCGGTTCGACCATGGCCGGGCTGCTCGACTGGTCGGCGGTTGTCCGGCTGTTGCCTGACGGATTGACCAATATCGCGGTGGCAGGGTCAATCGCATTTGCTTTCGTGCCGCAAACAGCGATCTCCTTTCGGGAGATCCGTGAGGCCCAATCAGCGCGCGGGCATCGGGTGCGAGGTGCGCGTGATTTGCTGCCGATTCTGATGCCAATGATCGGCGGTGGCCTTGAACGGTCCATTACGTTGGCTGAAGCTCTGGAATCACGGGGGTTTGGCGCCGCTGCCAGCGGTTCAGCTTCCGAGCGGCGTTGGCCGGCATTCCTTGCTGCGATCGGGCTGGCTGCAGTCGCGATCTCGATCTACCTGATGGCCTCGGGACATCTGCTTGTTGCCGGAATCTCTGCGGTATCCGGGCTGGTCTCGCTCTTTCTGGTTGCACTGTCTGGCCGGAACGCGGCAATTCATCGCACCCGGTATCGAGTTCCAATTTGGTCATGGCGAGATACAGGAGTTTCCGTTGGGGCAGCGATCTCCCTCTTGATGACTCTTATTGTGCTCGAAACGAACCCTTCGGCGCTGCGCTATGAACCGTATCCACGTTTGACGGTTCCGGTTGTCGATGTAGTCCTGTTGGCGGGGTTACTCGGGTTGTTTGTGCCCGTGCTCATTGCGCCGCAATCGGAGAATCGCTGATGAGCATAGAGATTGCGCCTTCGATCACAGGTGTTTCCTTTGACGGTGTTCATTTCGGATACGGATCCAGTGGACAGGCCGTTTTGCGGAACATCGACTGGCAAATTGACGAAGGCGAGTTTGTTGTCGTGGCCGGCGAGTCAGGTTCGGGCAAATCGACTCTCCTCCGGTGTCTCAATGGATTGGTTCCACACTTCTCGGGTGGCCGATTCGGCGGTTCCGTTGTTGTCAATGGATTCGACACCAAGCAGCACGGACCACGAGCACTGAGCACGTCTGTTGGATTCGTCTTTCAGGATCCAGACTCGCAACGAGTCGCAGCTATCGTTGAGGATGAATTGGCGTTCGGCATGGAGCAACTCGGGATTGCGCGTATGACCATGCGCAAACGGGTCGAGGAGACGCTCGATCTCCTGGGAATTGCCGATCTGCGCGATCGAGAGATGGAAACTCTATCCGGTGGGGAACGCCAGCGGGTCGCCGTCGCGGCCGCGTTGACGCTTCAGCCACGAATCCTGGTTCTTGACGAGCCAACCAGCCAACTCGATCCATGGGGCGCAGAAGATGTCGTCGCAGCACTCGAACGGCTCAACCACGATCTCGGCCTGACCGTAATCATGTCTGAACATCGGCTGGAGCGGGTGATTGGGACCGCCGACCGGTTGCACGTGCTGATCGTTGGTGGCACATCGATCGACGGATCGCCACGAGGTGTACTGATGCAACTCGATGAGAATCTGTTGCCACCGGTGGCAAGGATTGGACGGGCACTGGAGTGGTCGCCTTTGCCGTTGACGATCAAAGAAGGTCGCGCCGCAATCCGCGGAATGACGTCATTGCCGGTTTCTCCATCCACACGGGTGGACCATTCGGGCGGGAAACCAGTGGTCGAACTCCGAGGACTTCGCGCCTCCTATGGTAAACGGACGGTACTTAAGGAGATCGATCTCCAGATACGGCCAGGCGAAGTGATCGCTCTGATGGGTCGCAACGGTTCCGGCAAAACCACCCTCCTGCGCTCGATTATGGGTTTTCAGAGACCCGTTCGTGGAACTGTCCTGGTCAAAGGTGTCGATGTGACGTCGGACGATCCAGCGGATATCGGACGGAGTGTCGGTTATCTTGCACAGCGGCCCGGCGCGATGCTGTTCAATGAAACTGTCTCTGCGGAACTCGCCTTCTCTGCCCGGCATCACCCTGGCCACGCGCGTGATCTCGATGAAATTCTGGAAGCGCTCGAACTGGAAGAGTTGCGAAACAGGAATCCACGTGATCTCAGTGCAGGCGAACAGGAGCGAACTGCGTTGGCAGCAGTGTTGATCGCCAACCCTTCTTTATTACTGCTGGATGAACCTACCCGTGGAATGGACTCCCGTCGCAAACGCGCACTCGCGCGATTTATAATGGACCGAAAGAGAGAAGGGGTTGCCGTGATCATCGCGACCCACGACGTCGAACTGGTGGCAGAAACAGCAACCCGGGTAGTCATCATCGGCGCCGGCGAGGTTGTCGCTGATGGTCCACCGCGGGATGTTCTCTCAGGTTCTCTGACTTACACCACGCAGATGAATAAGCTCTTCGGTCTCGATTTTTTGACCGTTGACGATGTGCTTCTCGGATTCGGATTGCATTCCTGAAAAGGGCAGACCTTTCTCTTCCCGGTGCTAAACTGATTCACGGGAATTATCCTGAGATTAGGGCGCTGAGGAGTGGGGAGAAGCGGGAATGCTTGCTGATTTGCGGAAGGACTACACGTTCGCCGGACTCCACGAGGAAGACGCCGATCCAGATCCGTTCAAGCAGTTTCTCGCCTGGTTTCAGCAAGCTCAAGTGGCAATGGGGCATGAACCAAATGCAATGACGCTCGCGACGGCGACTGCAGATGGGGAACCCTCCGCTCGCACGGTACTCCTTAAAGGCCTGGACCACGGTTTCATCTTCTTCTCGAATTACCTGAGCGAAAAAGGTCATCAGCTCGAATCAAATCCCCGGGCCGAGTTGATGTTTTACTGGCCGGATGTCGAACGGCAGGTACGAATTCGAGGCATTGTGGAGCGTCTTTCAGCTTCCGAAACCGAGCAATATTTTCGGTCTCGACCGCGCGGTAGCCAGATCGGCGCAGTCGTCTCCCCGCAGAGCACGGTGATCGCATCTCGGCAGGCCATCGAAGATGCCTTCGCATCGTTCGAGCTGGAGTACGAGGGCAAAGAGGTCCCGCTGCCTGAGCATTGGGGTGGATACCGGGTCACACCCATCGCGATCGAGTTCTGGCAGGGTCGAGTGAGCCGGTTGCATGATCGGCTTCGTTACCGAAGGCAGAACGTCGGGAACTGGACGATTGAGCGGCTCGCTCCATAGACGTTTTACTCGAGGTTGTAGTGCTTGGCGCGTAGCTGGTCCATGGTTTGGCCAGTCAACTCGCGGAGCCGAACTGCGACCAGATCGAGAAATACGAGAAGCGCGATTTCGTAGCCTGTTCCCATCGGGAGCACGCTTTGACTGCCCATGTCATCTGCCATTGTTTGAGCGGGAATGTGGATGATCATGTCGGCCAGCTGCGGATCGGGTGCATCCGGTTGGGCGGTCACAACGATCACCCGGGAGCCGGCCCGCCGCGCAAGTTGGATCATTGCGTTAGTCAGGAGCAAATCACCAGGTCCACTACTCAGGAGCAGTAGATCTCCGTCGCCGATCGGAGGAGCGGTCACATCTCCCGCCATGTGCGTGTCGAATCCGAGATGCATGAGCCGCATGCAAAACGCTCGAATCATCAACCCTTCACGGCCCAGTCCGCAGCAGACAATTCTCCTCACCTTCGCCAGTTCCGATGCGAGGTCATCGGCGACACCAGGGTCTATGCGATCGAATGTCGCCTGCACCTCTTTGAGCGCAGCGGTTGCCATGACTACAGTGTCGGACATCACAGTCTCCTCATAATTTTGCGCATACACAAACAAATCTTCCCGCTAAAGCAATCCAATCACAAGCAATTGTTCATTTTTGATCGCTTGAAGGTGGTTCAGGGTGGATTCAACCCTTAGAATTGCTCGACAACCAGATTTGGTTGAGCGCATTCGGTCTGTCAGGTCGCTTCGTCTTTGACTTGATTTCCACCGCTTCGCCTCGGCTCGACCGATTCACCTGAAAGATAGCTGCATGCCGTTCGGCGCCAAACCAAAAAAATCCGAAGTCCAGCACGAAAACCCGGTTACCGAAACCGATGTGATTGAGTCTGCGGCCGATACTCCGGCTCCCGTCCGCAAGCGACGAGCGACGCCGCGAACCGAGCGACCCAAAAAACGACCAACGGCACTGCCGGTGCTTGTGGTCGATGAAACCGTCCTCCTACCGCATATGTCCATTCCGTTTCCGATCGATGATGATGAGTCGGCAATGGTGATTGACCGAGCATCCCGGATGCCGCTTCGCCATGTGCTGGTTTTGACCGAGCGCCCAATTCGAAGACAAAGTTCCGACATTCCGGATGTCGGCGAGTTTCGTGAGCTCTTTGCGGACCTGGGAATCGTCGGTATGTCCGATGAAGAAACCGAAGAGAAACCTGACGCCCCCGAATGGGTGCCAGATGCGGAACTCAATGATGATGAGTTCGAACTCTGCACCGTCGGTGTGATCGCCGAGGTCGGGCAGCGAATCACCCGCCCCGGCGGACATGCGCATGTAATTTTGCAGGGCGTCGCCCGTGGCATCGTTGTGAGCTATCTCCAGCAGGAACCGTACCTGGTTGCCCGCGTGAACCGGCACGATGATCCAGTCAATGACTCTCAGGAATCGGAGGCGGCCATGACGGCTGTTCTCGAGCAGATCGAGAACTACATCAGCATGCTGCCGAATGTGCCTGAAGAAGTGCTGACGATGGTTCGCGGTGTCGAAGAACCAGGATGGTTAGCCGATCTGATCGCATTTTCACCTGAGTTCACCGCCGATCAGCGACAGGAACTCCTGGAGGTGCTTGATCCAGTCGCCCGACTGCGTCGACTGAGTGTGATGATCCAGAAACGTCTGATTGTGCTCAATCTCCGGCAGCAGATCGCCACCGAAGCGCAAGCCGGGATGGACCGGCAGCAACGAGAGTACTTTTTGCGGGAGCAGATTCGCGCAATTCAGAAGGAGCTCGGAGAGGGCAGCGCTGAAGAGACCCTCGCCGGCGAACTTCGTGGCAAAATCGAAGAGTGCGGGATGCCGGACGACGTCAAACAAAAGGCGATTGTCCAGGTTGAGCGGCTCGAACAACAACACCCATTTTCTCCCGAAATCGGTGTCATTCGCTCTTATCTGGAATGGCTCGTCGAACTGCCGTGGGCGACGGAGACCGAGGATCGACTCGATCTGACCGAGGCGGCCGCTATTCTCGACGCGGATCACCATGGTCTGGAGAAGGTCAAAGAACGAATCATTGAGTATATCGCGGTCCGCAAACTGGCCGGTGAAAAATTGCGCGCTCCAATTATCTGCTTCGTTGGCCCTCCGGGTGTCGGCAAGACGAGTCTCGGTCGATCGATTGCCCGTGCCATCGGACGAAACTACGTGCGGATGTCGCTCGGTGGCGTACGTGACGAGGCAGAGATTCGTGGACATCGCCGGACCTATGTCGGAGCGATGCCGGGTCGCGTGGTGAAGGCGCTCCGCGATGCCAAGAGCAAAAATCCGGTGATGGTTCTCGACGAGATCGACAAGGTTGGCTCGGATGCGTTCCGCGGAGATCCAGCCTCGGCGCTGCTCGAGGTGCTCGATCCGGAGCAGAACTCGACATTCTCGGATCACTATCTGGAGGTTCCATTCGATCTCTCCAAAGTGATCTTCATCACGACTGCCAATCTCATCGAGTTGATCCCGCTGGCGCTCCGCGACCGGATGGAAGTCATCGAAGTCCCGGGTTATACCGAAATCGAAAAGATGGCAATCGCTCGCGATTTCCTGACACCGAAGGCGATTGAATCGCATGGACTGACCCCGGAAGAGCTGACGATTACCGACGATGGTCTGCGCCGCGTGATCCGTGAATACACGGGAGAGTCAGGCGTCCGCAACCTGGAGCGAGAGATCGGAACCCTGTGCCGAAAGGTCGCCAAACGATTTGCCGGTGATGAACCACCAGATCAGGTCGTGATCGACGGTGATGATGTTGCCGGGTACCTCGGAGTGCCGCGGTACGAGTTCGGGCTGGCAGAGGAGCAGGACGAAATCGGCGTCGCGACCGGCGCCGCCGTCACCAGTGTAGGTGGCGACTTGCTTTCGATCGAAGTGATCGTCATGCCGGGCAAGGGTGAATTGCTCCTGACCGGTCAACTTGGCGATGTGATGCAGGAGAGTGCACGGGCTGCGATCAGCTACGCGCGCGCAAATGCCAGTGATTTCGATATCGAACCAGGCTACTTCGATAAACACAACATCCACGTGCATATTCCGGCGGGCGCGATCCCCAAAGATGGACCATCTGCCGGAATTACGATCGCAACCGCGCTCATTTCTGCGCTTACCGGACGTAAAGTGCGCAAAGATGTGGCGATGACCGGCGAGGTCACGCTTCGTGGCAAAGTGCTTCCGATCGGCGGGTTGCGCGAGAAGACACTGGCCGCGCATCGCGGAGGAATCAAGACCTTCATTTTGCCGAAGCGCAATGCCAAGGACCTGGCGGAGTTGCCAGAGGTGGTCAGAGCCGAGATCGAGCTCATACAGGTGAGTCTCCTCTCCGAAGTGCTGGAAGTCGTGCTGCTGCCGAAAGAATCACGAAATTTGCACGTCGCCTAGCGACACCTGGTGTGCTATCGGATCGGGGCGGAACTGTCGGTGGCGGTTCCGCCCTTTTCTCTTTTGGCGCGTTTCACTTCAGGGGTCGTCGCAAAACGTGATGCAACAATTGCAACATCCTGCAACAGTTCGGTGACATTTCGTGCCTGACCGTCGGCAAGTGTTGCTAGGGCCCGGACGCTCGAAAATGACATTGCGCAAGGGCTGTTATCGGCGTAGGTGATTGAAATGGGTTCTGGAGTGGGCA
>Ga0105048_10007502_pt1 | contig 17518 bp, 13 predicted proteins | sample MAT05_FD_78382 | JGI IMG/M metagenome (GOLD analysis project Ga0105048, IMG submission 78382) | Freshwater microbial communities from Lake Fryxell liftoff mats and glacier meltwater in Antarctica - MAT-05 | ecosystem: Environmental > Aquatic > Freshwater > Ice > Liftoff microbial mat | place...
GCCGCCTCATTTTTGCCTGGCGCACTCGTTTCTTCGGCTTCTTCGTACGACTGAATGTGATCCAGTTGTATCAAGTTGTCGATGAACTTTCGATTCATCAGCGCCCAAAGTACGACTGGCGTTAGTGGCGGCAAAATCAAATAGCCGAATTGATACATCAACGCTAAAAAAGTCGGGCTCAAGTGGTGTTTTGTAATCGCTGCCAAGCCGCCGTCCAAAGTTGAATTAACGTATTGCAGCACATCCCAAACCACGCCATTTAACTGCACGAGCCAAATGACCACCGCACCGATGGCGATCTGACGCGCGCGAGTGGCAACGCTATTCGGAGTTGCAAGTGCAAGGCCGGCAATGACCGGCAAACCGTAGCCGTAAATCATCGGATTAATTATAAACTCAACCACGAGCTGTTTGCCGGGTTGCGTCTGAGCAACTAAGGAGCTCAGCACATTGAATACATGCTGATTGCGCTCAATGCCGACAAAAATTTCCGGCATCCAGCTTAATAAAACCGCTTTGCTTAGCCAGAGCACGGGCGTAACCATCGCGCCAGCAAAAGCAAACCAAATGAACAGTGAAAGCGGCAAATACAGCGCCGCAGCGAAGCACAGCGTACGAACGGGTCCAAACATAGTTATTTCGCAAAAATAGGGCGCAAGAGTTGACCGCGAAGCGTACCTTAAGTTCGCCTAGCCTGCGTTTGTTCGCGCTATCTCAATGATCGGCGTTTGAATTGAGACTGATTTTGGGATTGCTTAATCCCTGGCACACTGAAAGCTCCAGGATTTGCCGTGCGCCAAAAACCGCTTGTTTTCTATTGGTTCTCCACCCATTTGGGCATAAATAGTCACAAATCGTTTTGATAATAATGACTTAGCGCTAACTGCGGGTACCGAGAATAAAAATGCCCCGAATACGCCACTCGCACGGCCTTGACAGCGTTAGCACTGCACAATAGTGTGGTGAATTGTGGGAAAAAGTGGCTGATTGTGGGATCGTCGCGAAAAATACTCACAACGATTGGAATTTGACGGCAACTAATGACTTCCAAAAGCGGGGGTCGAGAAGCCTTTTAAGCACTGGAACTGTAAAGCGTAGGAAATTCTGACGCATTCGATTCACTTAATCTAGATTGGTCTTGGGCGCTTATGTTTTATGGCGAAACGCGGGTAAGTATCGATGAGAAAGGCAGACTTGCCCTTCCCACGGAACACCGCGCCCAAATTTCGGCGAACTGTGCGAACCAACTGGTCGTAACTTACAACCCATACGATACCGAGTGCCTTTGGATTTTTCCGAAGCCCGAGTGGGAGCGGGTGCGCGATCAGGTGATGCGCTTGAGCAGTGCAAAAGCAGCGCACCGTGAATTTCAGCGTCGTCTAGTCGGGTCAGCGGCGCATGTGGAGCTTGATAGTAGCGCGCGCATCGTTTTGCCGCATGCCGCACGCGCGCAAGGAAATTTTGGCAAAGCCGCAATTTTGTTGGGCATCGGTGAAAAATTTGAGCTTTGGAATGAAGCAACCCACAGCGCGCGAATGCTGCAGCCTATTTCAGAGTCGCAAGTAACCGCCGAAATGCTTGAGTTAAATTTTTGAGCTATGGACACGAACATTCCCCTCAAACGCGCGCACTTGCCGGTTTTGCTTGAAGCGGTGATTCGCGGCCTCAAGCTCAACCCTGATGGTTGCTATATCGATGCGACCTTTGGCCGCGGCGGCCACAGCATGGGGATTTTGGCTGGGCTTTCCGATACCGGACGACTTATTGCAGTTGATCGCGATGTTGCAGCGATTGCGGCAGCGAAAGACTTGGCCGAGCGAGATGCGCGGGTCAGCGTGCAGCATGCGAATTTTTCCGCAATTGACCGATTGCAGGATGTTGCCGCAGGTTCCGTCGATGGCATTCTTTTAGATTTGGGCGTGTCCTCGCCGCAATTGGATCAAGCTGAGCGCGGCTTTAGCTTTATGCACGACGGCCCGCTGGATATGCGTATGGATCAATCGGTAGAACCCAGCGCCGCGCAGTACTTATTTGAGGTTTCCGAAGTTGAGCTGCTGCGTGTGCTGCGCGAATATGGCGAAGAACCGCAAGCGAAAAAAATTGCCGCAGCGATTACTGCCGCGCGCGGTAGTTTGACGCGAACTAGCCACCTAGCCAACTTAGTCAGCGACGTCAAAGGCCGTGGTAAGCCTGGCCGGCACCCAGCAACGCAGGTATTTCAAGCAGTTCGCATGGCCGTGAATGCGGAGCTGGAATCACTCCAAACCGGCCTACAAGCCGCATTCAATCTATTAAAAGTTGGCGGGCGCATGTGCGTTATTAGTTTCCATTCACTGGAAGATCGCATGGTCAAAGAATTTTTTAACGAACGCGCCAAAGCCCCAGCGGCTTCACGTCGTGATTTCATGGGTGGCAGTAATTTTATCGCTAGCGCGCGATTAATCAGCAAAAACAAAGCGAGCGACGACGAATGCCGCGCAAACCCGCGCTCGCGTTCTGCGGTGCTACGTGTGGCGGAGAAACTTCGGTGATTGTTCACTCGATGGCCAATGCCAACAATGCGCTTGCGCAATACACGAGCCCCTACATCCAGCCGCAGCCAAAAGCAGCTGCCCGAGCGAGCACGCCTGCGGCAAATGCTCCAGCCAAAAGCTTTGATGGCTCGCGTTTTACCGCAGTGGTGCTTTTGTTAGCCACGATTGCGAGCGGCGTGATGTTGGTCTATTCCCGGCACCAAGCGCGAGTACTGTTTCAGCAACTTGAAGCGTTGAGCACTCAGCACGACGAGCAACAAATCGAATGGGGCCGTCTACAGCTGGAGCAGGCCACGTGGAGCGAAAATTCACGGATCGAGCAAATCGCACGGGATCGGCTTGGGCTGGATTTTCCTGAGCAAACCAAAGTTGTGGTGATCAAGCAATGATTAAGCCACGCGCGCGTCCAGTCGACCTGTCCAGACGGCTGTATTGGCTGCTTGGCCTGCTGTGTTTAGGTGCTGGCGGCCTGCTGGCGCGCGCGCTCGACATTCAAGTCATTCGCAAAGAATTTTACCAATCGCAGGGCGACAAACGCTATCTGCGCGAAGTTGCGGTACCGGCCTATCGGGGTGCGATTTTGGATCGCAATGGTGAACCGCTAGCGATCTCAACCCCGGTGGTTTCGATTTGGGCAAACCCGAAGGAACTACTAGAGCAGCGTGAGCATTTAACGCTTTTAGCCGCCAAATTGGGGCTGCCTGTGGATTCGTTGCTGCAACGGGTCACGCAGTTTTCTGACCGCGAATTTGTCTATCTAAAGCGCCAAATGAGTCCGCAATCCGCGGACGCTGTGCTTGCGCTCGATATGCCTGGTGTTTATGCGCAGCGTGAATTTCGCCGCTTTTACCCGGCCGGGGAAGTGGTCGCACACGTACTGGGCTTCACCAATATCGACGATACCGGCCAAGAAGGCGCGGAGCTTGCGTTTAATAATTGGTTGGAGGGCAAGCCTGGCAAAAAGCGCGTCATGCAAGATCGTAAAGGCCAGCGTATTGCCGACGTTGCTGAGCTCAAAACCGCCGAGCCCGGACAGGATTTGGTGCTGTCAATTGACCGACGGATTCAATATCTGGCCTATCGCGAACTAAAAAGCGCGGTGCTAGAGCTCAACGCCAGTTCTGGTTCGCTGGTAATGATTGATGTACCGACTGGGGAAATCCTAGCGATGGTCAATCAGCCCAGCTATAACCCAAATGCGCACGTGCGTGATTCCGGCTCCAATCTGCGTAATCGCGCGGTCACTGACGTCTATGAGCCCGGCTCGGTGATGAAAACCTTCACCATCGCTGCTGCCCTCGAAAGCGGGCAATTTATGCCGAACACGCCGATTGAGACTAGCCCCGGGCGACTCCAGATCGCGAACTACAATATTGGTGATACCCACAATTACGGCCTAACCGACGTCAGTGGTGTGTTGATGCATAGCTCCAACGTCGGGGCTGCCAAAATCGCGCTTCAGCTTTCCAGCGAACAAATGTCGGATGCACTGCGTCGCTTTGGTTTTGCACAAGTTAGTGGCTCCGGTTTTCCGGGCGAATCGCCCGGCTATTTACCCGATGCAAGTCGTTGGCGGGAAACCGAAAAAGCCACGGTCGGCTATGGCTACGGATTGTCGGTCACACCCCTACAAATCGCCGCTGCCTATGCTGCGATCGGCAATCATGGACGTATGCGCGCACCTAGTTTCGTGAAGGGCTCGAATAACCCGGATGCCGCAGTGATTGATCCCAGCGTCGCTGCGGAGCTGATGGTGATGCTGGAAAGCGTTACCTCTACACAAGGTACTGGGCAGTTGGCGCGTGTCAGCAATTACCGTATCGCAGGCAAGACCGGCACGGCGCGCAAAGCCAGCGCACAGGGCTATCAGGCGCGTTATGTGGGCACTTTTGCCGGACTTGCGCCGGCAAGCAATCCGCGCATCGCCTGCGTCGTGGTTATTAACGACCCGTTGGGCCACGCTTACACTGGCGGCGCGATTTCCGCACCGGTATTTTCAAAGGTCACGCGTGGCGCGTTGCGACTACTCAACGTAACGCCAGATGCGCCAATGAGCGTTGGCGTGATCGATCAAATTACGCCGGAAATGCTTGACGCCACGGCGGAAGCAGTTGCTGACCCGGTGCTGCGATGACCGTCACTACGGCAATGCGTGCGCATCGACTTGCGGATCTATTGCCAGAGGGCAGCGCCGCAGTGCCCGAGTTGATGCTTTCTGCGCTTACGCTAGACAGCCGCGAAGTGCAGCCCGGTTGCGGCTTCGTGGCCTTACCTGGCGCAACTCAGCATGGCATGAGCTTCGCGCTGCAAGCCCAGGCCGCAGGTGCCAGCGTGATCATCTGGGAGCCAGCTGCTGGCGTTAGCGTTCCCCCAGAACTGACAATACCGGCAGTTGCGGTGGATCATTTGCGCACGCAATTAGGTGCGATCGCTGCCAGGCTATATGGCGAGCCCTGTGCTGCACTTCACATCGTTGGCGTGACTGGCACGAATGGCAAGACCTCGACGGTACTGCTGCTGGCGAAAGCGCTTAGCCTGCTAGGCCAAAGTTGCGGCAGCATTGGCACGCTAGGTGCGAAGCTAGAAACGGGCGCAACGCTGGAAAGTCGCAGCGATCATGCGGAAATTGAATTGGCGGAAATTGAATTGGTTCAGGCAGATGTTCGCACCACACCGGACGCGATTAGCGTGCAACATGCGCTGCGCTGGTTTGTCGATCAAGGTGCAAAAACTGTGGCGATGGAAGTCAGTTCGCACGCGCTAGATCAGCAGCGGGTCGCGGGTGTGCCGTTTGAGCTTGCGATTTTCACGAATTTAACGCGTGATCATTTGGACTACCATGAAACCATGGCAGCGTATGGCAGCGCAAAAGCGAAATTATTCAAGTTTGCATCGCTCAAATCAGCTGCAATCAATATTGATGATGAGTTTGGCCGCACGCTTTACACGCAGCTGGCACCCGCCGTGCAGGGCATTAGTTTTGGACTCAGTGCGGACAGTCAAGTGCGCGCCGAAAACATCGTACTCAATAGCCGTGGGGCAAGTTTCACGCTATGTGTCGGCGATCATCACAACTTGATCCAGACCGCGCTCTACGGCCGGTTTAACGTCGTCAATCTAGTGGGCGTTGCCGCTGCACTCATTGCGCTAGGCTATTCGATGGGTGAAATCACGTCGGTACTTCCGATGTTGCAGCCGGTTGCTGGGCGCATGAATAGGCTAGGCGGCGGCGATCAAGCGCTGGTGGTGATCGACTATGCGCATACTCCCGACGCATTAGCGCAGGCGCTGATTAATTTGCGCGAACACTTAAGCATCACTGACAGCCAGTCTGGCGAGCGGGCAAACAAACTAATTTGCCTGTTTGGTTGCGGCGGTGATCGCGATGCTGGCAAGCGCAGTTTGATGGGCAGTGCCGCTGCGGCCTATGCAGATGTGGTGATCGTGACCAACGACAATCCGCGTAGCGAATCGGAAGGCGCGATTACGGATCAAATCTTAGAGGGTATCAATACCCCCAATGTCACAGTCGAGCATCGCCGTGATCGCGCTATTAAGCTGGCAATCATGCAGGCGAAACCAGGTGATATCGTCTTGATAGCTGGCAAAGGCCATGAAAACTATCAGGAAATAGCAGGCGTCAAGCACGCATTTGATGACTCAAAAGTAGCGCAAAGCGTGCTGGAAAAGCAAAAACTGTCGTTAACCGACGGCATGAACTTAGCGCTTAGCGCGATCATAAGTTTAGTGGGTGGCAACCTGATCGCGTCGGATATAGATGAGCAAACGAGCTACGTACAAAGCATCAGCTTCGACACGCGCACGCTAGAGTCAGGCGCGATTTTTGCGGCGATAAAAGGCGAACGTATCGACGGCCATACTTTGCTCACTCAAGCCCAGGCGCAGGGGGCAGTTGCGGCCTTGGTGAGCGTGCAGTGCGAAAGCAGTCTGCCACAGATTGTGGTACCAAACGTCAAAGTCGCACTTGCGCGTCTTGCAACGGCGTGGTGCCAGCGCATGCCGGCAAAGCGAATTGCAATTACCGGCAGCAACGGCAAGACGACTGTCAAAAATTTAACTGCCAGCATTTTGACGCAAGTCGGTGAAACGCTGTCCACCGCTGGCAATCTAAATAACGAGCTAGGCTTACCGTTAACGGTATTGCGTGTCCGCCAAAAGCATCAGTTTGCGGTGCTGGAAATGGGTGCGGGTAAGCCGGGCGATATTGGCTATTTGGCCAGCATCGCGCGCCCAAATGTTGCGCTGGTTAATAACGCAATGGCAGCGCATCTGGAGCGCTTAGGCGACGTGCACGGCGTTGCCGAAGAAAAATCCTCGATCTATCGCGCATTGCTGCCCGGCGGCACGGCCATTATCAATCTGGATGACGCTGAGCTTCCCTGCTTTTTGCATGCCGCTAGCCAAGCCGGTGCGGCAAAGCTAAGCTTTTCGCTCAACAGCCCCGCGGCAGATGTTTATGCCACTGATGTGAAATTAGGATCGGCTAGCCGCTTTACCCTGCATTGCCCGCTCGGCAGTGCGCCTATAACTTTGGCTTTGGTCGGCTTGCACAATATTCGCAACGCCCTTGCCGCTGCCAGCTTAGCGCTTGCCGCAGGTGCCAACTTGGCGCAAATCAGCGCCGGGCTGAATGTAGCCGCCAGCGCTAAAGGCAGGCTGCAAATAGTTGCGCAGCCGGACGGCTGGAATTTGCTAGACGACAGTTACAACGCCAATCCAGGCTCGGTAAAGGCTGGCATTGACGCATTGGTGGCACTCGGTGAACCGGCTTGGGTCGTATTAGGAAACATGGCGGAACTGGGTGATAACGCAGAAGCCTTGCATTGTGAAGTTGGCACATACGCGCGCGACGTGGGTGTGGAAAGGCTATTTTGCCTTGGTGCGCACGCCGCACATGCGGCGCAAAGCGCAGGCACTATCGGCGAGGCTTTCGGCGACATCGACGCATTGGCGCGAGCGCTAAAAGCAAACTTGGCGCAATCGTCAGCCACAAATAGGCGCGTAAATCTGCTGGTCAAGGGCTCGCGCTCGGCGGGTATGGAGCGCATCGCTGTGCTACTTGGCGCTGACATCGCCAATGCAGGAGGCCGCTGATGCTGCTGTGGCTCGCGAAAAACTTTTCTACGCAGTTTGCGCTGCTCAATGTGCTCAATTACATCAGCTTCAGGGCCATTGCAGCGACGATTTGCGCCCTGGCGATCTCATTGATGTTTGGTCGGGCATTTATTCGCACATTAAGCGCGCAGCAAAAAAAATCAGGCGGTCAACCGATCCGTACTGACGGGCCGCAATCACATTTTTCCAAAGCCGGTACACCGACCATGGGCGGCGGCTTAATCATTTTGGCGATTAGCGTTTCGACGTTGCTATTTGCTGATTTAACGAACCGCTACACCTGGACTTGCCTTGCTGTGCTTTGGGGCTTTGGCTTAATTGGTTGGCTAGATGACTACCGAAAATTAGTTTTGAAAGACCCGAAAGGCTTAGCCTCGCGCTGGAAATACCTGCTGCAATCGATTTTTGGCCTGGCGGCCGCCGTTTTTTTGTATGTGACGCGCGACGCCGCTAGTGCCACTGAACTCTATATTCCCTTTTTCAAAGACATCGTGATCCCACTCGGCGCGTTCTTTATCGTTATTGCCTATTTTTGGATCGTGGGCTTTTCCAACGCGGTGAATTTGACCGACGGCTTAGATGGCTTAGCGATACTGCCCGCCGTGATGGTCGCCGTTGGTTTAGGCATATTTGCCTACGTTTCGGGCGACGTTGGCCACGCGAAATACCTGCTGTTGCACCATATTCCCGGCGCTGGCGAGCTTGCCATCATCGCCGGTGCCGTTGCAGGCGCAGGCTTAGGGTTTTTATGGTTTAACACCTACCCTGCGATGATTTTCATGGGCGATGTCGGCGCTTTGGCACTCGGCGCACTGCTGGGCGTGATGGCAATCATCGCGCGTCAAGAACTCATTTTGGTGTTGATGGGCGGCATTTTTGTGATCGAAACGCTGTCCGTCATCATTCAAGTCGGATCGTATAAAACACGTGGCAAACGGGTTTTTAAGATGGCGCCGATTCACCACCATTTTGAATTGAAAGGCTGGCCCGAGCCGCGCGTAATCGTGCGCTTTTGGATTATCAGTGTGGTGCTCGTTTTACTTAGCCTTGCAACGTTGAAGGTGCGCTGATGGCCGCAGTAATGAACATTGTGGCGCAGCCGTCAAAGCTCAAGCAAAACAGTTTTGTCGAATCCAAGTTGGAGCAATTTCCCGCTTTGGATGGCTGGCTGATGGTAGCAGGCTGTGGTCTGCTGGGTTTAGGCTTAGTGATGGTAACTTCAAGTTCCCTCGCAATTGCCGAAGCACAAAACTTATCGTCCTTTTACTATGCAATCCGGCATGCGATTGCGATCGTAATTGGCGTCATGCTGGCATTTGTGTTTTATCGGATGCCGCTTGAAAGCATTGAGCGCGTGTCCATTTGGCTGATTTGGGGTGCATTGGCGCTGCTGATTTTGCCCTGGATACCTGGGCTTGGCGTACGACTAAACGGTGCTCTGCGCTGGATTGATCTTGGCTTTACTAATTTCCAAGTCGTCGAAGCCACGAAGCTACTCATGATTATGTACATGGCGGGCTATTGCGTGCGCCAACGCAGCCAGTTGCCAGTGCAGTGGCGCGGTATTTTGAAGCCACTGGGCATGACCAGCCTAGCGGTGTTGCTATTACTGTCGCAGCCTGATTTTGGTTCGGCAACGCTCATTTTAGCGGTCAGCTTGGGCTTGCTTTGGTTGGCGGGCGCGCGCGCAAGTTATTTCAGCATCATCGCGATCATCGGTATTACCGCCATGGCTGGCATTGCTGTGCTGGAACCTTATCGACTGCAACGCTTTGTCGGGTTTTTAGACCCGTGGGCCGATCCTTACAAATCTGGCTTCCAACTGACGCAAGCGTTGATCGCGGTTGGACGCGGCGAATGGTTTGGCGTTGGCTTAGGCGATAGCGTACAAAAACTATTCTATTTACCGGAAGCGCACTCGGATTTTATCGTCGCGGTAATCGCCGAAGAACTTGGGCTTTTTGGCATTGTCCTGGTACTGGCCTTGTTCGCGCTGCTTGTCGGCCGCGCGTTTCAACTGGGCACTCGTGCATTGGCGTTGGGCAAGTATTACGCCAGCTATCTTGCGTATGGCATAGCACTTTGGTTTTCGCTGCAGGCGCTAGTCAGTATCGGCGTCAATTTAGGCGTGCTGCCCACTAAAGGCTTAACCCTGCCGTTGATCAGTGCGGGTGGCAGCTCGGTAATGATGTCAGTGGCCGCGCTCGGATTGCTTTTTAATGTGAGCCGCATTGTGAGAAGCGCAGCGCCTGTGTCCAACCCGGCATTAGGGTCGGCCGCTGTAGGCTATAAATCATGAGCGGGCCAAGCATCATGATTATGGCGGGCGGCACTGGCGGCCACGTTTACCCAGGTCTTGCCGTCGCGGCAGTGTTGGCAAAATGCAATGTCGAGGTTAACTGGCTGGGGTCGGCAAACAGCTTTGAAAGCAAACTAATTCCAACGCAGCAGCTCAATTTCCACGCCGTAAACGTCGCTGGGCTGCGTGGTAAAGGCATCATGCAAAAGCTCGCAGCGCCATGGATGCTGGCGCGCGCGGTGATGCAGGCACTAACGGTGTTTCGCCGCATTCGCCCGCGCGCCGCCATTAGTTTTGGTGGCTTTGCAGCAGGCCCGGGCGGCATCGCGGCGACGTTGTTGCGCGTGCCACTGTATGTGCATGAGCAAAACCAGATTCCCGGCATTACCAATCGCGTGCTTGCAAAGTTTGCGCGCCGCGTGCTTTGCGGCTTTCCGGGCAGTTTTACACGCAGCAGTTTTACAGGCGGCAGTTTTACGGGCGGCAGTTTTACAGGCGGCAGTTCTGCCGCCAACGACAGGCGAATGGACTATATCGGCAATCCAGTGCGTGCGGAAATTATTGCTATCGAAGCGCCTACAATACGGTTTCAAGATCGCAGCGGCCCACTGCGGCTACTGTGTTTAGGCGGCAGCCTAGGCGCAAAAGCGTTGAACGAGCTGTTGCCGCAAGCAATCGCACTTTTGCCCGAAACGAACCGGCCAACGGTGCGGCATCAAGCCGGCCCTAAATTATTGGATAGCGCACGAGCTTGCTACCAGCAAGCCGGGCTAGACGCCGCACAAGTGGTGCCGTTTATTAGCGATATGGCGGATGCATACAGTTGGGCGGACGTGGTGATTTGTCGCGCGGGCGCGCTAACCGTAGCCGAACTTGCGGCAGCCGGTGCGGCGGCAATTTTGGTGCCATACCCGCACGCGGTGGATGATCACCAAACTGCAAACGCGCAGTTTTTAGTCGACGCAGGTGCTGCGTGCATGGTGCAACAGCGCGATTTAGATCCGGCCAAGTTGGCGCAGTTAATTTCGCAACATTCCGACCGCAATTTTTGTCTGGCGCGGGCGCAATCGGCGCGCAACGTGGCAAGAACCGATGCCGCAGAACGCTGCGTCCAGATCATTTTGGGGGCGCCATGACACGCTTGAGCAATCCACATTTCGCTCCTGGCCGCGATGCGATGCAGGCCTTTCGCTGCGTCCATTTCGTTGGCATTGGCGGCGCTGGCATGAGCGGCATCGCCGAGGTATTGCTCACGCTTGGCTATCACGTGCGCGGCTCGGATAGCTCGAACTCCGCCGTCGTTACACGATTGCGAGACTTAGGCGCTGAGGTTTTCATTGGCCATCACGCCGATCATGTGGCCGGTTGTGACGTCGTGGTGAGTTCCAGCGCGATTGCTGCCACTAATCCAGAACTGGTCGCCGCACGCGCGGCGCGCATTCCGGTGGTGCCACGCGCTGAAATGTTGGCGGAGCTTATGCGCTTTAGACGCGGCATCGCGGTCGCTGGCACGCATGGGAAAACCACCACCACAAGTTTGACCGCATCGGTGTTGGCGGCTGGCGGCTTAGACCCCACTTTTGTTATTGGCGGACTGCTTAATTCGGCCGGAACAAATGCCAAATTAGGCTCTGGCGAATGGTTAGTGGCCGAAGCGGATGAAAGCGATGGCTCGTTTTTGTTGCTACAGCCCCTGCTGGCCGTGGTCACCAATATTGATGCCGACCATTTAGAAAATTATGGCGGCAGTTTCGAGACGCTAAAACGCGCATTTAGCGAATTTTTGCACCACTTGCCATTTTACGGGCTGGCGGTGCTGTGCACGGATGACCCGATCGTTGCCGAGTTAGCGCTAAGCTTGCCGCGCTCGGTGCTGAGCTATGGCTTGAATGATGGCGCTGACATACGCGCAAGTGATTTGCGTCAAGACAAAGCACAAATGCATTTTAATTTGCACCTACCTGGCGCGACGCCCGGCAGTCGAATGTCGATACCCGTTACCCTGAATTTGCCCGGCACTCATAACGTTTTGAATGCCTGCGCTGCCGCTGCGGTCGGCCTGCAATTGGGGGTTTCCGCATCCGCGATCACCCGCGCCTTGAAGCAATTTAAAGGCGTCGGCCGCCGCTTTAATGTGCGCGGTGAACTTGCCTTAGACGATGGCAGCGCGCTTTTCGTTGACGACTACGGCCACCATCCACGCGAACTCAAAGCCGTGATTGAAGCCGCGCGCGGCGGCTGGCCAGAACGCCGTCTAGTGGTCGCATTTCAACCGCATCGCTATAGCCGCACGCGCGATTTGATGGAAGATTTTGCCGAGGCGCTAAGCCTAGCCGACGCACTGGTTTTAACTGAGGTTTACGCCGCAGGCGAAGCACCCATCGAAGCCGCCAACGGCCGCGCCCTAGCGCGCGCGGTACGCGCACGTGGCCTAGTCGAGCCGGTTTTTGCCGCAAGTTCAGCTGAACTCAGCAAAGTATTGCCGGGCGTGCTTAAAAATGGCGATCTATTGTTACTAATGGGTGCTGGCGATATTGGTCAACGCGCGGTTGAACTTTCCCAACGCGGACATTTAAGGAGTGATCTATGATGCGTGCACACGCTGATTTCGGACGCGTAGCCGTAGTCATGGGCGGGACAAGTCGTGAGCGACAGGTCAGTTTGTGGAGTGGCGCTGCGGTACTTGAGGCGCTGCAAAGTTTAGGAATCAATGCATTTGCGCTTGACGGCATTCCAGCATTGTTAGCCGCCGTGCACATGAAGCAGTTAGATCGCGTTTTTATTATTTTGCATGGCCCGGGCGGTGAAGATGGCACGCTGCAGGGCGCACTCGAAGCCATGCAAGTGCCCTACACCGGCTCCGGCGTGCTTGCCTCAGCGCTGGGTATGGACAAAATTCGCAGCAAACAAATCTGGCAGCAATTAGGCCTATCGACCGCAGAGTTTTGCATCGTAAGCGCAAGCGACACCGCGCTGAGCCTACAAGAAAATTTCGGCCTGCCGATGGTTATTAAGCCTAGCCAAGAAGGCTCGACGTTTGGCATAACGCTTGCGCGTACATTTGAGCAACTTGAGTCAGGCCTAAAAATCGCGCGCGACATTGGCGGTGAAATTCTAGCGGAACGCCTAATTGAAGGCGACGAATATACGATTGCGGTTTTAGACAGCTTTGACGGCAACGGTGCGCAAGCGCTACCGGTGATCCATATTGTGCCAAAGCAACTATTCTATGATTTCGATGCCAAATACATTTCCGATTCGACCGAATACCGAATTCCGTCCGGCTTAAATACGGACGCAGAAACCGCTATGAAAGCGCTAGCCTTGCGCGCATTCGACGCGCTGGGCGCGAAAGGCTGGGCGCGTATAGACGTGATGATTGATTCTCAAACGGGCGCACAATATTTATTGGAGGCTAACACCGCGCCTGGGATGACCGGCCATAGTTTGGTGCCAAAAGCGGCGCAAAGCGTTGGCATTGGTTTCCCTGAATTGTGTCAGCGAATTCTGTTGAGTAGCCTTGCTTCAGAACACGTTCTAGCGCCTATAGCCCAGCCTCAGTCAGCGCAAAATCTAGCGGGGACGTCATGCGAGCGAAACTAAGTAGGCTTTGGTTTTCTACCTTATGCCTAACCGCAGTGGCGGTTATCGGCATGACGCTTTTTGGCATTTGGCGATCCGGTCAAGGGCAAAATTTCTGCGCGCTAAAAACCTTGCAGATCCAAAGCCGTTTTGAGCATTTAAGCGCCGAACAAATTCGTGCTGCCATCAAATCCGAATTGGCTGCCGGCTTTTTTGGGCTCGATCTAGTCGCGATCCGCACACAGCTCAAAGCGCTGCCGTGGGTGGCGCAAGTTGAAGTGCGTAAACACTGGCCCGATACGGTGATGATTCGGCTAGTCGAGCGCGTCGCCATCGCGCGCTGGGGCACAGATGGATTATTGGACAACAAGGGCGAAGTTTTTCACGTCAGCGGTGCCGGTGCGATGCATGGACTGGTGCATTTGAGCGGACCGGATAGCCGTCGCCAGGAACTAGTCAGTTTTTACCGCAGCACTGAGCCGATGCTGCGCAATTTGAGCCTGCACATGACCAAGGCACGTTTTAGCAAGCGCGGTGCGTTGAGCGTACAGCTGAGTGATGCGAGCAAGATCATTTTAGGGCGTGAACAACAAATGCTTCGTTGGCAACGCTTCGTTGAGAACTTGCCCACGCTGCGAGCCAAAAACCAAGGACTACGTTTGCTTGAAATAGATCTACGCTACACCAACGGCCTAGCAGCACGCTTTGCACCCCCAGGTGCTGGTGATAGCGAGGCTGTGGGCACGCCGAGTACACCTCCAGCACAGCCACAATCGCCGAATCCAGCCAGCCAACCGGCGGCCCGCGCCCCCAATGGTCCAGCGTTGTTAGCGAACTTTGGCGCAGTCGCACAAGCGAATGCTGTGCAAACGCTATCTGTGGGAGCCACACGATGAGACCCTTAATTGGCGGCAATCGAGAGCGGCAGCTCGTAATCGGCCTTGATGTTGGCACTTCCAAAGTCAGCGTCATTGTTGGCGAGCTAACGCCCGGCGAACCTATTGAAGTCATTGGCGTCGGTACGCAAAGTTCGCGCGGCATCAAACGCGGCGTCGTCGTCGATATTGAATCGACCGTGCAGGCGATTCAGCGGGCCATTAGCGAGGCGGAATTGATGTCAGGCTGCGAAATCCGCTCGGTGTATGCCGGCATTGGCGGTAATCACATCCGCAGCTTGAACTCCTCCGGCGTAGTCGCTGTGAAAGAGCGCGAAATTCAACCTTCAGACGTTGATCGCGTGCTTGATGCGGCCAAAGCTCTGCCGATCCCGGCGGATCAAAAAATTATTCACGTGCTTGCCCAAGAATATTTAATTGACGACCAAGACGGCATTCGCATGCCGGTGGGCATGTCCGGCACCCGTTTGGAAGCCAAGGTACACATTGTTACTGCCGCCAACAGCGCGATACAAAACATGACCAAGTGCGTGCAGCGCTGTGGTTTGCAGGTTGACAATCTAATTTTGCAGCCGCTGGCATCCAGCGTTTCGGTACTAACTGAAGACGAGAAAGATCTGGGCGTGATGTTGGTGGATTTGGGTGCAGGCACCACCAATATCGCGATTTGGCGCGGCGGCGCACTGCACCACAGCTCGGTAATTCCGCTGGGTGGGGATCAAGTAACCAGTGATATCGCACAAGCGCTGCGCACCACCACCACCAGTGCGGAGGAATTGAAAATAAAATATGCCTGCGCGTTAGCAAAGTTGGCTGCTCCGGAAGAAACCATTCAAGTGCCCGGCGTTGGCGAGCGCGAATCCAGACGGCTTTCAAGACAGCTTTTGGCAAGCGTCGTGCAGCCGCGCTACGATGAAATTTTAGGCTTAGCACACTCAGAACTACGCCGCTCAGGCCTGGAAGACTTGGTTCCGGCGGGAATTGTGATTACCGGTGGCGGCGCCAAAATTGAAGGCGCGGTTGAACATGCTGAGGAAGTATTTGGCATGCCGGTGCGCTTGGGCCTGCCAACCGGCGTAACCGGGCTATCAGATGTAATTGCCAACCCAGCGCACGCAGCAGGCATTGGTTTTTTGCTGTTTGGTGCAGAGCTTTATTTGCGCGAAAACAGCCGAGTACGAGAGCCGAAAACCAAAGCCGGCGCATTTTTTTCGCGCTTGCGTCAGTGGTTTGGCGGCGAGTTTTAAGCAGCTGCAGTCGAAACAGCGTTTTACTGAATAATTTTAGAAAAATATTTCGTTTCGATGTTAGGAAACTGTCGAAAAGTTATGAAAAGTTTTGTAAGCTTCCTTTAATCTCGCTAACACGGATGTTGGCGTTAGAAAAATCACGCAGATTCAGGCACAAACGTTTGTTTGTGTTGGATTCGCGCCTCATTACGCTAGGTCCCACAACGCTAGGCCGCCAACTAGGCCAATGGAGAACAACATGCTGCAATTGATCGAAAACGATTTGCCAAGCGCCGTCATCAAGGTTATTGGTGTGGGCGGCGGCGGCGGTAATGCCGTGTCGGCCATGATGCAATCGACGCTGGAAGGCGTGGAATTTATCGTCGCCAATACCGACGCGCAAGCGCTTAAGAAAACGGGTGTACCGAATGTGCTGCAATTGGGCACCGGGGTAACCAAAGGTTTGGGCGCAGGCTCGAATCCTGAAGTAGGTCGTCAAGCAGCGCTTGAAGATCGGGAACGCCTGACTGAAATGTTGAAGGGCGCCGACATGGTTTTCATTACCGCAGGCATGGGCGGCGGCACCGGCACTGGCGCGGCCCCAGTCGTGGCGCAAATCGCAAAAGATCTAGGCATTTTGACCGTTGCAGTGGTAACACGGCCTTTTGTATTCGAAGGCACTAAGCGTCAAACAATGGCGCAAAAAGGTATCGAAGAGCTGGCGCAAAATGTGGACTCGTTGATCACGATTCCAAATGAAAAGCTGCTTGCAGTGATGGGGCGTGATGTCAGCCTGATTAACGCGTTCAAAGAAGCCAACAAAGTATTATTAGGTGCCGTACAAGGCATTGCCGAGCTGATCACCCGCCCTGGTTTAGTGAACGTGGACTTTGCCGACGTGCGCACCGTGATGAGCGAAATGGGCCTTGCAATGATGGGTACCGGCCAAGCGAAAGGTGATGATCGGGCAGTTGCCGCCACCGAAATCGCGATTGGCAATCCACTGCTGGAAGACGTCAATCTCAAGGGCGCATGCGGCATTTTGGTCAATATCACCGCCGGCCATACTTTGAGCCTGCGCGAATTTAACGACGTCGGCCGCATTATCGGGGAATTTGCATCGGAAGACGCCACCATCAAGATCGGCACTGCGCTCGACCCTGATTTGGCTGATGAAGTGCGCGTAACCGTTGTTGCTACCGGCTTGAACCGATTACCGAATAGCCAAACGGGCCGCGAACAACGCAACGTGCGCAATAATATGCGCGTCGTTTCCGGCTTCGAAGCCCCAGCCGCTATACCCGCCACGCAATCCGCGTTTGCACCGGTTTTGCCGCATCGCCAGACAGGTGCACAAACGCCAGCGGCGCCTATGCAAACCGCACCCGCAACCGCGAATATTCGCCGCCCACTCGGGAACGCCGCCGCGATGACCGACAAGCAAATCGAGCTGCTAAACATTCCGGCCTTTTTGCGTCAACAGGCCGACTAATTAGCCCACTAATGATTTGAAAGCGAGCCGCCGCACATACAAATGTGCGGCGGTTTTAGTTAGGTGATGCAAAAATTCTTATCGCACCCGTACTCATGCCCGAATAAGTCAATAGAACCGTTCGCGCCTTTAGCCTGTCGAAGGACAGAGCCGCACAACTACTGACGCAGCCGCAGCACTTTGCTGATCACCGAGCGTGCGGCTACATGCTTCGACAGGCTCAGCACGAACGGATTTCTTTCGACGCAGCAGCACTTTGTGCACCACCAAGCTTGCAGCACTTGAAAGCGGATGCAGCACACGCAAAGGGCAAGCCTCCTCACCAACCCACAAGCCTCCTCACCAACCCA
>Ga0105048_10007504_pt1 | contig 17515 bp, 13 predicted proteins | sample MAT05_FD_78382 | JGI IMG/M metagenome (GOLD analysis project Ga0105048, IMG submission 78382) | Freshwater microbial communities from Lake Fryxell liftoff mats and glacier meltwater in Antarctica - MAT-05 | ecosystem: Environmental > Aquatic > Freshwater > Ice > Liftoff microbial mat | place...
CACTAATCACTAATCACTAATCACTAATCACTCACCACCTCACCAACACCATGAGCAAAAATTCCTGGATCGACGTCTCCATCCCTCTCCACAACGGCATGCACGGCTGGCCGGGCGGGCCGCCGACTGTCATCACCATGCATCTCGGCACCGCGAAGGGCGACGTGTGCAATGTGTCGGCGATCAATTTCAATTCGCACACGGGCACGCACATGGATGCGCCGCTGCATTTTTACCATGGCGCGAAGACGATGGACGATCTGCCGTGGGATGCCGTCATCGGCCCCGCGCGTGTGGTCGAGATTCATGACAGGAAGGCCATCAAGCCCGCGGAACTGAAGAAGCTGAAGCCGCAGAAAGGCGAGCGGCTGCTTTTCAAGACGCGCAACTCAGCGGTGAGCTACAAGAAGCCCGAGTTCGACAAGGACTTCGTGTACATCTCGAAGGAGGGCGCGCAGTACCTCGTGGACTGCGGCGTGCAGACGGTGGGCGTGGACTACTTCAGCGTGGGCGGATTTTACAAGGATGGCATCGAGACGCATCACATCCTGCTGAAGCCCGAGGTGTGGATCATCGAGGGGCTGAATTTCTCCGGCGTGAAGCCCGGCGACTACGACCTCATCTGCCTGCCGATCAAATTCGACAAGGGCGACGGCGCTCCGGCGCGCTGCCTCATTCGCAAGCGCTGAGCGCGCCGCGCGTCCCGCCGGCCACGCACAACGCCGCAGGCCCGATCGTTTCTGCGGCGCCTGCATGAGGCAGGACGCCTGTGGAAGAAGTGACGCTGCGCGTGATGGCGCTGTGGCCGCCGGGACGGGCGGCGCTCCATGCGCGCGGGGCGCAGGTTGGGACTACTTCTTCGCCGCGATCGCGAGGCGCGTGTCCTCGATGAACTTGCGTTCCTCCGGGCCGAGGCGCTCCATGGCCAGCTCGTAGGGCTTGGCGTTCACGAGGAAGCGCGCGCTGCCGTTCCGCACGGTCGTCGGCTTCGCCGGAACGGCCGGGGTGGCCGCCGGAGCCGCGCCATTCTGCCGCTCCACCACGAGATCCTCGAAGGCGATGAGTTTCCCGAGGAAGAATTTCCCATCCGCCAGCTTCCACTGCCGCGGCTCGCCAAGGACGATGTGGGTGACGGTGCGATTGGAAATCTGCCGCTTCACGGGTGCAACACCGACCGAGCCCGAATTGGTCGCATTGCCGAGGCTGCGTGTGCCGAACTTCGTCGGCGTTGTCGGCACGACCTGGCCGCGGGCGGTGAAGGGAGCGGTGAGCGCGAATGCTGCCGCGAGGGTGAGGGCTTTCATGCGGCCAAGGTTCCGCGCGTCGCGGGCGCGGGGCAAGCGGATGTTTTCGCCGCGGAGGGGTGTGATTGAAAGTCAGTCCAGAAAGCGCCGGGCGCGGACGGTGGCACAGCCCGTCCCGGCTGTGGGGCCTGCGGGCATCCTGCCCGCAGTGCGGTTCGCTCACCGGCAGGTCCGCGGGAGTCGCGCCGCTACTCCAAGCGGACATCGGGCGGGACGCCCGCTGGCCCCACAGCCGGGACGGGCTGCGCCACTGGGAGGGGCTGTGCCACTTTCCCTGGCTCGGCTCCCTCGATTCTGGACCGACTGTCAATCACGCCACCGCTGCGGAGCGTCCGTTTCTACGTCTCGCTTTTTCGCAGCATGGTGGTGAACATCGATCTCCCGATGGAAATTCCGCTGCTCTCCCCTCTCATCCTGATGTTCGCGGCGCGCCTCGCTGCGCAGTCGATCATCGTCGCGCCCTACGTGCAGCCGGGCAACGGCGCCACGCTCGACGGCACGGATGTGAAGGTCCTCTCGTGGTTCACGGACCAGACGCCCGGCGAGTTCACCGTCGCCTTCCGCGCCGGAGAGGCAGCATGGCAAAGTGCCCAACCGAAAAGGACAGCGCTCGATTTCGGCCTGCCAAAACCGAAGCCCGGGACGCCTCCGAAACCGAAATCCCCCAACCCGCTCGCGAACGCACCCACGACAATCGAGGACGCAAAACGCGATGCGGAGTCGTCCACTTCCCCGGTGCTGCCGGAAAAGGAGCAGCACTTCCTCCGCTACGTCGCCGAACTGCCGGGGCTGCCGTTCGACAGCGTAGTGGAGTATCGCGTCAAGTCGGGCGAGTTGCTCATCCGCGAGGGCAAATTCAAGACCCGCGCCTCGGCGACGAAACCAATCCGGTTCGTCGCGGTGGGCGACCTCGCCAGCGGCAAGCCGGAGCAGAACGCCATCGCGTGGCAGATCGCGCAGCAGCGGCCGGACTTCATGATCGGGCTCGGCGACATCGTCTATTCCGCGGGCCGCATGAACCAGTACATGCACCACTTCTGGCCCATCTATAACGACGTCCCAAAACCGGGGCCGACCGCCGGCGCACCGCTCTTCGCATCCGTCCCGCTCTATCCCGTCATCGGCAATCACGACATCGACTCCGCCCGCCCGAGTGAGTATCCGGACGCGTGGGCAGCGTTTCATTTTTTCAATGTGCCGCGCAACGGCCCCGGACCGGGCTCGTGGAATCCGGCGCTGCCTACCGACCCCGCGGCCATGAAGCGGTTCCGGACCTTGGCGGGCGAGCAGTTCCCCGCCATGCTGTATTACTCGTGGGACTGCGGCCCCGTGCATTTCACCGTGCTCGACAGCAACAAGCACGTGACGGCGCAGGAACCGGAAATCACCAAGTGGATCGAGAACGATCTCCGCACTTCGCGCCAGCCGTGGAAGATCGTCTGCTTTCACGCCCCGGCATTCCACACCTCGCGCGAACACTACACGGAGCAGAAGATGCGACTGTGGCAGCCGCTGTTTGAGCGGAACAAGGTGGACATCGTCCTCTGCGGTCACGTCCACAACTACCAGCGCTCGAAACCGCTGACCTTCCAACAGTCCGCCCCGCGGGACACGCGCGGGCGCATCAACGGCACATTCCGTCTGGACGAGACCTTCGACGGGGAAAAGGACACGACGCCCGAGGGGGTGATTCACATCATCAGCGGTGGAGGCGGGGCGAAGCTGTACAGCGTGAACTTCGAGAAGACCGTCGCCGATCTGAAGAAGGAGCACGGCAGCAACTACGTGCCGCTCACGACGAAGTACTACGCCGAGAAGCATTCCTTCTCCCTCATCGAAGCCACGCCGACGGCGTTCACCCTCCGCCAGATCAACATCGCTGGTGAAGAGGTGGACCACTTCACCATCACCAAGCCCGCGCGGTGACACACGGCCCGCGGCGGCTCCGCCCGGGTGCCCGCCCAGGCGATGACTTTCCAAGAATGAACTTCCGACTCCTCCTCACCTCGCTCCTCACCTCGCTCCTCACCTGCGCGCTTCCGCTTTCCAGCGAAGCCGCGCCTCCGAAGCTGGTGCTCGCCATCATCGTCGATCAACTCCGCTACGATTACCTCGAGCGCTTCCACGGCCAGTTCACGCAGGGCGGTTTCCGGCTGCTCACGGACAAAGGCGCGTTCCTGACCTTCGCGCATTACAATCACGCGCCGACAACGACCGGACCGGGCCACGCGACTGCACTGAGCGGCACGCCGCCGGCGGTTCACGGCATCATTTCAAATGACTGGTTCGACAAGCGCACGCTGAAGATGGTGAATTGCGTGAGCGACCCCGGGGTGACTGGCGTCGGCATTGCCGAGTCCTACGGCCAGCGATCGCCGCGCAATTTCATCGGCACGAATTTCGCCGACGAACTCCGGCTGCGGTATCATTCGAAAGTCGTGGGCATCTCGCTGAAGGATCGCGGTGCGATCCTGCCGGCGGGGAAGAGACCTGCCGGCGCATACTGGTTCGATTCGCACAGCGGGAACTTCGCCACCAGCACCTACTACCTGCCGGAGTTGCCCGCATGGGTCCGCGAGTTCAACGAACGCAAGCGACCGCAGTCCTTCATCGGACAGACGTGGAAGCGCCTGCTCGATCCGAAGCTCTACGAATGGCCCGATGACGCGGCCGGCGAAGGCGTGATGCCGGGAGAGACGATGGCGACCTTCGATCACACCGTGTTTCCATCGCCGCTCGAAGGCTTCGAGACCATCGTGCCCACGCCCTTCGGCGATCAGCTCCTCGCCGAGTTCGCGCTCGCCGCCATCGATGGCGAGAAGCTCGGCGCAGGCCCGCAGCCGGATCTTCTGTGCATTTCATTCTCATCGCTGGACGCCGTCGGCCATCGCTTCGGGCCGTACTCGCAGGAGGTCCAGGACATGACTCTGCGGCTCGATCGGGAACTCGCGGGACTCTTCAGCGCGCTCGACAAGAAGCTCGGCCTGGCAAACGTGATGATCGCACTCACCGCCGATCACGGCGTCGCGCCGACACCGGAATTCGCCGCGGAACAGGGGCTCGGCGGCGGTCGCATCGACCCGCTCGCCCTGACCGCGGATCTGCTGGCGAAACTCAGCGCGCGCTTCGGTCCGGGAAAATTCCTGCTCGTGCCGCGCATCGTGGACGGCAACCTCTACTTCGACCACGACGCTCTGCGGGAGAAACAGCTCCCACCCGAGGTCGTCGCCGGTTTCATCCGGGAGTGGGCGCTCTCGACCGGGATTTTCCAAGCGGGCTACACCCGCGCCCAGCTCCTCGATGGGCTCGCACCCGGACTCTTGGGGCAGCGGGTCCTCAACGGCTACAACCCCGAGCGCAGCGGCGACATCGTGCTGGTTTACAAGCCATTCACGCTCCCGATACCGGGAAAAGCCGGCACGACCCACGGGACTCCGTTCAACTACGACACCCACGTTCCCGTGCTGTTCCATGGCACCGGCTTCAAACCGGGCCGCTATGCGGACGAGTTCTCAGTCAACGACCTCGTCCCGACGCTCTGCGCCGCACTCCGCATGAACGAGCCGTCCGGCTCCACCGGCAAGCCTCTCGTCAAACTCCTCGCCGATGAAACCGCAGTCGTGAAGCCGAACCCGACGCAGAAACCGACAGCGAAACCCAGTCGCAAGTAACTCTTCAACTCCTCAAGGCAATCGGGCAATGCCCGTGAGCCAGGTTCCCCAACAAATCATGAAACGCCTCACTTTCCTCGCCACCCTCTTCCTCACTGCCGTGGCATCTGCCGCGTCGCCAGGTGCGGCAACACTGCAAGCCGGTGCGGCGACCAGCAACATCACGCCCGAGCTCGGCACCAGCATCATCGGCGGCTTCGTGCCGTTTCCCTCGACGCATGTGCATGACGAGCTGTTCGCCCGCTGCCTGGTGCTGGATGACGGCAAGGCGAAGCTCGCACTCGTCGTGTGCGATCTGCTCGGCATGCATCGCAGCGTCAGCATCGAGGCGCGGCGACTGATCACCGATGCGACCGGCATCCCGCCCTCGCACGTGGCGATCTCCTGCACCCACACGCATTCCGCAGGCAGTGCCCTCGGGGATTTGCGCTACGTCGATGAACAGCCGCTGAACGACTACCAGCGCTTCGTGGCACGCCGCATCGCGGATGGCGTGCGCCGCGCGATCCACGTCATGCGACCCGCGGAGATCGCCTTCGGCACCGCGGAAGCACCGGAGCATGTCTTCAACCGCCGCTGGTTCATGCGCGAGGGAACCGCGCCGGTGAATCCATTCGGCAAAGTGGACAAGGTGAAGATGAACCCGCCCGGCGGCAGCAAGGATCTCGTCGAACCAGCCGGACCGACTGACCCCACGATCTCATTCATCGCCCTGCGCGAGCCTGGTGGCCGGCTCATCTCCGTCTTCAGCGCGTATTCGCTGCACTACGTCGGCGGCATCGGCGAAGGGCACATCTCCGCCGATTATTACGGCATGTTCTGCGAGGCGCTGAAGAAGATGCAGGCCGGCTCCGAGAAAGATCCACCCTTTGTCGCGATGATGGCGAACGCCACCAGCGGCGACGTGAACAACAACAACTTCGTCACCCCGCGTCCGCGCAAACCAGCCTACGAGCAGATGCGCTTCGTCGCCGAAGATGTGGCGCGCAAGGTGAACGACGCGCTCGCGAAGGTGACGTGGAAAGACAATGCGGAACTCGACGCGCGGTTTCGCGAACTCGAGATCGCGCGGCGCAAAATCGACGCTAATCTTCTCGCCTGGGCGAAGAGCACGGAGGCAAACGCAGAACCCGCCACGAAGAAGGCGAACCTCTCGGTGATCTACGCGGGCCGCGTGCAGAAGCTCGCCGAGGCCGCGCCGATGGCCCGCGTCCCGCTGCAAGTGCTGCGCATCGGCGACATCTGCATCGGCACCTCGCCGTGCGAAACCTTCGCGGAGATGGGCCTCGATTTCAAAAAGCGCAGCCCGCTGGCGCACTCGTTCATGGTGGAGCTGAACCACGCCTACATCGGCTACCTGCCGACGCCGCGGCATTTCGAGTTCGGCGGCTACGAGACGTGGCCCGGCACAAACTCGCTCGAACCCCAGGCATCCGTGAAGATGCTCGACGCCGTGCTCGACATGGCGGCGGAACTCGCCCCGAAATCCAAGTAAACCAATCCCCAATCATGAAACTCATCTCCCTGATTCTCGCACTCGGTTGCGCCACACTCCCCGCCGCGCCGCTCACGGTTTTCACCAATGGCAAAATCGTCACCGTGGACGACGCCTTCACCATCACCGACACGATGGCCATCGAAGGCGAGCGCATCGTCGCGCTCGGCGACAAGGCAAAGGCGCTCGCGGCGGATGCGAAGCGCGTGGATCTCGGCGGGCGCATGGTGTTGCCGGGATTGATGGATTCGCACGCCCACCCGGTCGCTGCGGCGACGTTCGAGTTCGACCACGAAGTGCCGGACATCCAGGACATCCCGCAGCTTCTCGAATACATCGCCGGTCGTGCAAAGCTGTTGCCGGAGGGAACGCTCATCGGCGTGTCGCAGATCTTCATCACACGGCTGAGGGAGCAGCGCTACCCGACCCGCGAGGAACTGGACCGCGCCGCGCCGAAGCACCCCGTGCAATTCAGCACCGGGCCGGACTCGATGCTGAACTCACTCGCGCAGAAACTCGCGGGCATTGACCGGAATTTCAAAGTGCCCGCGGGCTCGGAGGGCGTGGTGGTCTTCGACGAAAAGGGCGAGCCCACCGGATTGATGCACGCCTTCGGCCCGAAGATTAACGCAAAGTCCGCGCGGAAATCGGCGAACGCGGCGCAGACGCGTGAACTCGTGCAGAAGCTGTTCACCGACTACAACAGCGTCGGCTTTACCACCATCGCGGACCGCGGCGCGAGCGGCGGCAACATCGACGTGTACCGCGCCCTGCGCGATGCGAACGCACTGACCGTCCGCCTCCGGCTGTCGCACACATTTTCCACCGGCAGCGTATGGCGCACGACGGAGCTGGCGCTGGATGAAATCATCAACAACCCCCTCTGCAAACCCGACCCGATGCTGCAAATCGTCGGCACGAAGCTCTGGCTCGATGGCGGCATGCTCACCGGCAGCGCGCTGATGCTGGAGCCGTGGGGCGTGAGCAGCATCTACGGGATCACCGACAAGGACTATCGCGGCGTGCAGCGCACCCCGAGCGTGCATCTCGCCAAGATGGTGCGCAAAGTCGCCGGCGCGGGATTGCAGTTCACCGCCCACAGCGTGGGCGACGGCGCAGTGAAGCTCCTGCTCGATGTGTACGACGAAGTGAGCAAGGACACGCCCCTCCGCGATTCGCGCCCATGCATCACGCACTGCAATTTCATGACGCCCGACAGCATCGCGCAGGCGGCGCGGCTCGGCGTGGTGATCGACATGCAGCCGATCTGGTTTCATCTCGACGGCGCGACGCTGCTGAAGCAATTCGGCAACGAGCGCATGAGCCGGTTCCAGCCGCTGCGCACGCTCTTCGATGCAAAGGTTCCCGTCGGCGGCGGCAGCGATCACATGCAGAAAATCGGCAGCCTGCGTTCCATCAACCAATACAACCCGTGGCTCGGCATGTGGATCGCCGTCGCCCGGAAGTGCCGCTTCCTCGACGACCCGCTGCATCCCGAGGGCGGCATCACGCGCGAGGAAGCAATCCGGCTCTACACCATCAACAACGCCAGGGTGCTGTTCCTCGAAAAGGAGACCGGCTCACTCGAAGCGGGCAAGCGGGCCGACTTCATCATCATCGACCGCGACGTGCTCACGTGCCCGATCGACGACCTGAAGGACACGCGAGTGGTTGAGACGTGGCTGGACGGGAAGCCGGTGTGGAAAGCGCCCTAGCCCGCATTCCTCACACTCCGGCGGCAAGCCGCGAATGTAGCGTGGCTCTCCAGAGCTGCGCCGTGTCGGCGCTCACTGCGGCGCAGCTCTGGAGAGCTGCGCTACGGCAATGCTGCCCGCTTCGCAGGCTTGCAGTGCAGGCGACGCAACACCCTGTCGCATCCCATGCCAGGCGAGTGAGAAATGCAGGCCAGGCCCGATGCCCTTCGGCTCTTCGGATTCTTAACATTGGCGCCGCCGACCTGTCGGCCGTGGCTTTCCAAGTTCCTTCGCCCCTGCCTTCGGAGCCTCACGCCAGCACAGCCTTCACGACTTTCGACGGCTCGACTCCGGTGAGACGCTGGTCGAGGCCCTGGAACTTGAAACCGAAACGGTTGTGGTCGATGCCCATCCGCTGCAGGATCGTGGCGTTGAGATCGTTCACGTGGACGGGATTTTCCACGATGTTGTAGCTGAAGTCATCGGTCTCCCCGTACGTCGTGCCTCCCTTGATGCCCGCGCCGGCCATCCACATGCAGAAATTCCGCGGATGATGGTCGCGCCCGTAGTTGTCCTTCGTGAGAGTGCCCTGCGAGTAAACGGTGCGCCCGAATTCCCCACCCCACACCACGAGCGTGTCCTCCAGCATGCCGCGTTGCTTCAGATCCTTCACCAAGGCCGCGCAGGCCTGCTCGGTGTCCTGACACTGCGCGGCGATATTCTTCGGCAGGCCGCTGTGCTGGTCCCAGCCACGGTGGAGGATCTGCACCACGCGCACACCGCGCTCCAGCAGGCGGCGCGCAAGCAGCGCGCTCTGGGTGAAGCTGCCGGGCCGCGACACATCCTTGCCATACATCTCCAGCGTGGCCGCACTCTCGCCGCTCACGTCGGTGAGTTCCGGCACGCTGGTCTGCATGCGAAAGGCCATCTCGTATTGCGCGATGCGCGTCTGCGTTTCGGGATCGCCGAAGCGTTCGTAGTTCTGCTGGTTGAGCCTGTTCAGCGCGTCGAGCATCGTGCGGCGGTCGCTGCCATCCACACCGGGTGGATTCTTCACGTAGAGCACCGGGTCACCCACGGAGCGCAACGCAACGCCGCTGTGCTTCGTGGGCAGGAAACCGCTGCTCCACATGCGCGTGAACAGCGCCTGCGCATTACCCGTCGGCGGGAAGTTCGGCGTCAGCACGACGAAGGCCGGCAGATCGTTGCTCTCGCTGCCGAGGCCGTAGCTGATCCACGAGCCGAGGCTCGGCTTGCCGGGCACTTCGCTGCCAGTCATGACGAAAGTGCAGGCCGGATCATGATTGATGGCGGACGTGTGGACGGTGCGGATGAGCGCCATGTCATCCGCGAGGTCATGGATGTGCGGAATCAATTCGCTCATCCACATTCCGCTCCGCCCGTGCTGCGCAAATTTGAAAATGCTCGGCGCGACCGGGAACCGCGCCTGGCCGCTGGTCATGCCGGTGATGCGCTGGTTGTTGCGCACCGAGTCCGGCAAATCCTTGTCATAGAACTTCTGCAACTGCGGTTTGTAATCGAACAGATCGAGCTGCGACGGCGCGCCGTTCATGTGCAGGTAGATCAGCCGTTTCGCCTTCGGCGCAAAATGCGGGAGGCCGGGCTGCGCGGGATGCACACGGGAGCCGGGCGCGGCGAGCGTGCGCTCACCAGCGAGGCAGGCGAGGGCGAGACCGCCGAGTCTCAGTCCGGCGCCTTGGAAAAACTGGCGGCGCGTCTGGGCGAAATGGAAATCGAGTGCGGGGTTCATGGATCGTTCAGTTCTTCGTCACGGTTTCGTCGAGATTCAGCACCAGATTCGCCACCAGCGAATAGGCGGCGAGTTCCGCGGGATCGAGCCGCTCATCGCGCTTCGATTCCCCGTAGCTCACGGCCTCCTTCGCTGCTGCGACGTTGCCGCGATACTTCGCGAGATGCTGCTGCAGCGCATGCCCGACGGTGGCGAGTTCATCCGCGGTCGGCTTGCGCGATGTCACGATGCGCCACGCCCACGCGATGCGCTCCGCCGGCGTGGCTCCGCCTTCGAGCATCATGCGCTGGGCAAAATTCCGCGCGGCCTCGAAGTGCTGGATGTCATTCATCAACTGCAACGCCTGCAGCGGCGTGTTGCTGCGCTCGCGGCGCGCGCAGACCTGCTCGCGGTTTGGCGCGTCGAACGTGGCCATGAACGGCGGCGGCGCGGTGCGCTTCAGGAATGTGTAAAGGCTGCGGCGGTAGAGACTGTCGCCGTGATCCTGCACATAGTTGCGCGTGTTGCTGCCGCCAAAGCCCACAGGCTCCCAGATGTTCGGCGGCTGGTAAGGCTTCACGCCCTTGCCGCCCATCGTCGGATTCAGCAGCCCCGAGACGAAGAGCGCATTGTCGCGCAGCACTTCCGCATCGAGGCGAATGCGCGGGCCGCGGGCGAGCAGCCGGTTCTCGGGATCTTTCGCGAGCAGTTCGGGCGAGGTCTTCGTGCTCTGGCGGTACGTGGCAGTGGTCACCAACTGCTTCACCAGCGCCTTCACATCCCAGCCGCCCTCGCGGAACGTCACTGCGAGCCAGTCGAGCAATTCGGGATGACTCGGCGGTTCTCCCTGCGAGCCGAAGTCGCCGGAGGTCTTCACCAGACCCGTGCCGAAAAATTGCTGCCAGAAACGGTTCGCCGTCACGCGCGCGGTGAGTGGCTGCTGCGGAGACACGAGCCAGTCGGCAAGATCGAGCCGCGTGTAGCGGTCGCGCTTTGGCAAAGGTGGGAACGCGACCGGCGTCCCACGCGTGACCTTTTCCCCAGGCTTGTCGTACTGGCCGCGGACCATGATGAACGACTCCCGCTCCGTGGGCATGTCCGCCATCACGAGGCTCGATGGGATCACTTCCTCCAGCGCCTTCTTCTGCGATTCGAGCGCCAGCTTCTCCGCGCGCGCGCCTTCCACCAGACTGCGAGCACCCTGATACTCGTTCTCAAACCACCAGTCCTGCACGCGCTTCGCGTCTTTCGCGGGCCACTCGGCGGGCTTCTTGCCACGCACGAGGGTCTGCAGATCTTTCTGGAGCCCGTCCACACGCTTTCCCTGATTTTTCTCAATCCACACCTGCCACGACCACTGCGGATCCTTCGCCGGATCCACGCGCGAACTCATGCTCAGGCGATCCCAAGACACCGTGCCGCCGAACTGCGTGAACGCATAACCCACCACTTTCATCCCCGGCTTCAATCCGAGCCGCTCCGCGACCACTTCGAGCTTCACCCATTCGCCCGCCTTCGGCAGCGCGCCCACGGTGACCTTCTCCGGCGTGCGCACCTGGCCGAAAGGGATCGCACCCTCCTCGCCCCAAACCGCGCGATGGCTCCAGGCCGCCGTGTGAAATTGCAGCATCACTGCTTTCGGCGCGTCCTGCGGATCGATGTAACAGTACGCCGTGATTTTTCCGTTCGCAGGAACATCGAAGCTGGCACCACCCGCGAAGAAATCCTGCGCCACGCCCTCCGCCTTCCGCTTCAGCGCGCGGTCGCCGCTGAACACCGGGCTCTGATCCTTCGTCACGAAACAGGTCGGCCCGCCCGCGGAGTCCACCTTCACCCCGGCAGGAAAGGAATCCTCAAACCACACCACCTCGCTCTCCTGCACGGGCGGCGCGGGCGTCAGCGTCGCCGGATCCTTGTAGTCCAGCTTCGCGATCGCAGCGCGAATCGTGGCCTGCGACTGCGCGATCCGGCTTTCGAAATCCGTAAGCTTCCTCTGCTGCTCATCCGTCGCGAGCCGCAACGTGGGCGGCGTGAGCAGAATGTTCCCATCCATCGCCGGATCGGCCGCGGAATTGAAGAACGCGTACAGCGAATAAAACTCCTTCTGCGAAATCGGATCGAACTTGTGATCGTGGCACACACAGCACCCGGCAGTGAGTCCCATCCACACCTCGACCGCGCTCGCAGTGCGATCCACGGCGTAGCGAAAAACGAACTCCTCATTGATGCTGCCGCCCTCGCTGGTGGTCACGTTGCAGCGATTGAAGCCGGAGGCGATCTGCTGCTCCCGCGTTGCCTCGGGAGACCCGACAACAGGAGGCATCAGATCCCCGGCGAGCTGCCAGCGCGTGAAATCATCGAAGTGCAGATTGTCATTGAACGCCTTCACCACCCAGTCGCGGTATGGCCACATCGAGCGCTCATTGTCCAGATGCAGTCCATGCGTGTCGCCGTAGCGCGCGAGGTCCAGCCAATAGCGCGCCATGTGCTCGCCGTAGCGGGGCGATGCGAGCAGGCGATCCACCGCGCGATCATAGGCCTGCGGCGAAGCATTGGCGAGAAACACATCCACCTCCGCGAGCGTCGGCGGCAGGCCGGTGAGATCCAGCGTCACACGCCGGATGAGCGTCTCCCTGTCCGCCTCCGGCGAAGACTTCAGCCCCTCCCGGTTCAGACGTTCGCCGATGAAAGCGTCGATGGGATTGGTGCTCAGTTCCCAGTTCCCAGTGCTCAGATTCTTCGCCTCGCCACCCTTACTGAGAACTGAGGACTGAGCACTGAGCACTGGCACCGCCGCCTTCACCGGAACCTCGAATGCCCAGTGCTTCTGATACGTCGCGCCTTCCTCGATCCACCGCTTGATGAGCGCCTTCTGCTCCGGCGTGAGCTTCTTGTGCGAATCCGGCGGCGGCATCACCTCGTCCTCATCCGTGCTGATGATGCGGTTCCACACCTCGCTCTTTTTCAAATCGCCCGGCTTGATCGCCTGGACTCCCTCCGTCACCGCGAATGCACCATCCGCCGTATCCAGCCGCAGGTCCGCCTTGCGCTTCTTCGCATCGAGGCCGTGACACGCGAAACAGTTATCCGAAAGGATCGGGCGGATGTCCTGGTTGAAGCGCAGTTTTCCGTCATTCGCCGCGGAGCAAATCCCCGCGAGTCCAAGGGCAAAAGCAAGAGTGGGTCGGTATTTCATACGAACGTTGGCGAGCACAGAAGCAAGGTAACCCTCGCACCCGGTCGATCCATACTGAAAATAGCCGGGCAGCGACGCGACAACCCCGCCTCCAAGCCTGTCGTCCCTTCCCTCGGGCGGTTGAACCTTGCGAACTACGAGGCGTTTCCCCGGTTCCGCCCCTTGCGCAAGCCCGCCTTGAAACCGCGGCGATACGCTTGATTCATCAACGCCGCATACTGCTCCGCGCTTGGCGCGTCGCCGCACACCAGCACCACATTCCCCTCCCAATCCACCACCTCGATGCGCCCCTCATTCAGCACCACAGTGTAAGGTTTCGTCTCATCAGGATCGATCATCGCGCGCATCGTGCAGGAAAGCCCGGCGAAGACCAGCCGGGATACCCGTGGAAGCGCGCTCCCAGCCGCTTCCCCCAAGCCACAATCCCGTCCGCACACAGAACCCATTGCGAAGCACCCCCCGCCGCTGGCACAGTGCGCCAATGCCCCTCGACCTGCGCGCACTTCCGAAAGCCCTCCTCCACGAGCATCTCGACGGCGGCCTCCGGCCCGCGACCGTCATCGACCTCGCGCGCGACGTCGGCTACGCGGGCCTCCCCACGTGTGACCCCGGGGAACTCGGCGCGTGGTTCCACCGCGGTGCAAACCGCGGCTCGCTGCCGCTCTATCTCGAAGGCTTTGCACACACCTGCGCCGTGATGCAGACCCGCCAGGCGCTCGATCGCGTCGCCTTCGAGTTCATCGAGGACATGCACCGCGACGGCGTCGTCTATGCCGAGGCGCGCTTCGCCCCGTGCTTCCACCGAGAACGCGGCCTCACCGACGAAGCAATCGTCGGCGCAGTCCTCGACGGCCTCCGGCGCGGGCAGGAAAAGTACGGCGTGAAATGGGGCCTCATCATCTGCGCGATGCGCGACCGCACCGATTCACTCGAAGCCGCCGAACTCGCCGTGAACTTCCGCCACCATGGCGTCGTCGGCTTCGACCTCGCCGGCGAAGAGGCGGGCTTTCCGCCGAAGAAACACGTCGCGGCATTCCAGGCGATCCGGGAGGCGAACTTCTACTCCACGCTCCACGCCGGCGAGGCATTCGGCGTCGCCTCCATCTGGCAGGCGCTGCAAATCTGCGGCGCGCACCGCCTCGGCCACGCCACGCGCCTCACCGACGACATGACCATCGTGGACGGAAAAATCGTGAAGCTCGGCACGCTCGCGCAATACATCCTCGACCGCCGCATCCCGCTGGAAATGTGCCTTTCGAGCAACCTCCACACCGGCTCGGTCAAGTCGATGGCCGAGCATCCGTTCAAGATGTATTTCGAGCGTGGCTTCCGCGTCACGCTGAACACCGACGACCGCCTGATGAGCGACACCTCGATGACGAAGGAGTTCCAAATCGCCGCCGACACATTCGGCCTCGACCTCGATGACTTTGAAAAAATCACGCTCAACGCCATCAAGAGCGCCTTCATCCCCTTCGACGAACGCATCCGCCTGATCTACGACGTCATCAAACCCGGCTACGCAAAGGCGCGGGGAGAATGATTCGATCGTTGCGATCATCCGGGAGCGGAGCCGCGACGCCGTGGCACAGATTTGCAATGTGTGCGGCCAGCGGCAGTCCCTGCCGCTGATTGTGTGTGTCACTGAAAGTGTGTCCGTTGGAAAAGGATCGCCGGAGCGCTCTGCGCGCAGCGCCGTGGACTGCGCGCAGCTTGCTGCCCGTGGCGCGGAGCCGGAGCGCGCCCGGTGCCCGCACCGCACGCAGCAAGCTGCCGCAGTCCACGGCGCTCCACGCGTCCCCGACACCTGCACCTTCGGATCACGGCATCGCCGGGCAAGCTTCGAACAGACAGGCGCGGCGCATCTTCGTCGCGGCTGGTGTATCCGGCGGCTTGGTGGGCCTTCAGGGACGCGACCCGCTCATTCACCTCACCCGCTGGCCGCCGAGCGTCGCCCCGCCTTTCCGGTGATTGGCAATCCGGATGAATTTCTGCCACCGTCAGAACCGTGAACTCGGGAGGTTGACACTGCGCCGCGGCTCCGGTCACGCTCGCGGCATGAGCACTCCATGGAAGCTCCGCATCACGTTGCCGGCGCTGCTGGCGGCTCTGTGTCTTACCGGCATTGCCGCGGCGCAAACCAAGGACGCTGCCACCGAAATCCCGGCCGCGGAAAAAGCCGGTCCGGCTCTGCTGCTTGCCAATGTCTGGAATCCATCCATCGATCCCACCGGCTGGTGGATGAGCGAAAAGTATGATGGCCTGCGCGGTTATTGGGACGGGCGCAAATTGTGGAGCCGCAAAGGAGTGGCGCTCCAGGCGCCGGATTATTTTCTGGCGGAACTTCCGCGGGACATCGCGCTGGATGGCGAGTTGTGGATGGGCCGCGGGAAGTTCGAAGAGACGATCAGCACCGTGCTCTCGCAGACGCCCGACGACCGCTGGAAACGCGTGCGCTTAATGGTCTTCGATGCGCCGCAGGTGAAGGGGATCTTCGAGAAGCGCATGGAGTTCCTGCAAACGACGCTGCCCAAGGGCAAACAGTTTGCCACGCCAGTGGTCCAGGAGCGCTGCCGGGGAACGGCGCATTTGCTCGCCGAGCGCGACCGCGTGGTCGCTCTCGGCGGCGAGGGACTCATGCTGCGCAAGCCGGAATCGGAATACGACCCGGGACGATCGCCGACGCTTCTAAAAGTGAAACCGCAGGACGACGCCGAAGCCACCGTGATCGCGCACCTTCCCGGCAAGGGAAAGTTCGCCGGCAAACTCGGTTCGCTCCGTGTGCGCACGGCGGACGGACGCGAATTTTCCGTCGGCAGCGGCTTCACCGACGCCCAGCGCAACAGCCCGCCGCCCGTCGGCGCCGTCATCACCTATCGCCTCCGCGGCCTCACCGCCAAAGGTCTGCCGCGGTTTCCATCATTCCTTCGCGTGCGCAAGGACTGAGGGCCTCGGGAAAAAATAGATCGCCAATATCGCGCCGGGATTTCGTCGCCAGCCGAGGCGTGACGAAGGAGCATATCCGCAGCGATCTGTGACTGAGGAGCAACGAAGGCTGGCGGCGAAAGACCAAGCGAGATTGGCGATCCATTTTTTTCCGAGGCCCTGAGGTGCTCACCAAGGAGCAGGGGCGCCATCGTCCCGAGTTCCTCTGTGGAGTGCGCGCTCTTCCTTTGAGACTCGGAGCGAGGGTGCCCCGACTCCTTGCGAGTGCGCCATCGGAAGGCAGGGCAGCTTCGCGCAGGAAGATTTGCCGCTGGAACTTCCCGGCGAAGCGGCTCTGGAACGCCGCGCGCCAGTTACAGCTTGTTGAAACACACGGATGACGCGGATTGGATTGGCCACGGATTGCATGGATTACGCGGATATATGTTCGGGGAGATTTCCTCTCTCTGAAGCCCAGCCGTGTCATCCGCGTCATCCGTGGTTGATCCCTCCGTGAAATCCGCGGACCACAGTTTTTCAACAGTCTGCTAATCGTCCGCCTCGTCGTCCGCGTGATGGTTCGCCGCGAGGATCGCCGCGAGGGGATCGGGAGCGGTCAGAATTTTCTCCGGCAGATCGAAAAATCGCCGGAAGGCGCGGCGACGCTCTGCAGGCTCGTCGCTGGCTTCGGGTTCGGGCGCGGCGGCGCGCGCGAGGTGTTCGTGCCAGCGTTGCACGTCGTGATGGAGGCTGTGGTAGTGGCGCCGCCAACGCGCCGCCTCGCGTTGCGCTTCGTCGAGCCAGCCGATGAGGTCGAGCCGATCGATCGCAGCCAGACGCGCTTCCGCCTTTCCAAGATCCTGCTCCACGCCAGCGAGCACCGAATGCCAGATCACCACATAGACGGGCGAATCGGACGGCTTGCCCGCCTTGTGGCACGTCTGGCACCACAGGCTTTCCTTCAAAATGCCAGTCAGCACCTGGCTCCCTGTGAGCACCGAACCGATCCGGTAATGCGCCATCACCGAGTCGAAATTTTTCGTCTGCAAGCTGCGCGCCTCCGCACCGCAGTTCGGGCAAATCAGCGGCGCTTTGACGTGAATGGTGTCGAACATTCCCATGCCCCGACGCTGTGCCCCCGCGCCAGTGAAGGCAAGCCCGCTTCGTCTTCCCAGACACCAGTGTTCCGCGGGAACTGTCGCGCGCCCGGCCCAAGCGCTTTCCCCTGCTGCTCGATTAAGACGAGGGCGGCAACTTCGCCGGTGTGACGATTTTCAAGCCACGGCCCGGAAAGCCGCGGCGTGCGTGCAGCCGGTGATACGAGTGGTCCAGTCCTGTTGCAAAATGGCGGCGCAAGACTGGAAAGTAGCGCAGCTCTCCAGAGCTGCGCGGGGAATTCGTACGGGAAGCCTGGTGTTGCGCAGCTCTGGAAAGCTACGCGACGCGACGCCGCCGCCGCCTCCTGCATTCAGGCATTCAG
>Ga0105048_10007505_pt1 | contig 17515 bp, 17 predicted proteins | sample MAT05_FD_78382 | JGI IMG/M metagenome (GOLD analysis project Ga0105048, IMG submission 78382) | Freshwater microbial communities from Lake Fryxell liftoff mats and glacier meltwater in Antarctica - MAT-05 | ecosystem: Environmental > Aquatic > Freshwater > Ice > Liftoff microbial mat | place...
AGCAAACAGGAGAGTAGCCGCAAAGCGATTTAGCCTTTCAGGAGAGGGGTGAAATCCGTGGGCGACGCAGCCAGCGGTGGTGAGGACGGGATTGCCTCAAATTGTAACGCGCCGTCTTTACCGGATGCGTTACTTGCTGGCCACATCCGCGGGAACCACATACTTCCGGCGGGCCCGGACCTGAGCGTCCGGGTACCGCGCCCGCGCCGCATCATCCAGCATCACCGCAACGCTGCGCGTCTCGCCCGGTTTCAGCGCCTCCGGCATGGAGTAGTCGATCTGATACCGCCGCCGGATTCGTTCAATGGTCACCCGGAACGCCTCCCCCACCGTCATTTCACCCCGCGTTGTATCAATTGAATCTCCGCCCGTCTGCTCCGCCAGCTTGCGCACGTCTGCTTCCGACAGCTTCGAATACGGCGCAACCACCCGGTTGAAGACCTTGAGTCCCTTTGCCAGACGGTTGGTGGGCGTGATCACCGCGCACAAGACCGCGTCGGCTTCCCACAGCTTGCGCAACGCGACGATGTCCCGCTTCGACTTCTGACCCTGGTTGTCGGTCACAATCACAATCGCCCGCCGCCGTTCCGTGCGGCCCACGCTCTGGAAATACTTCGCCACTGAATCGATTCCGCCGTTGATGTTCGTGCCTCCTCCCACCTTCCTGAGGACCTTGCTGTCGATATCCGCCCGGACCTGCGCGTGTTCGCTGCTTAACGGAGTAATCATCCGGGCCTTCAGATCGAAAGTCCAGATGCCAATCCGGTCATCCGGCCGCAGGACCGCGAATGCATCCCGCGCAGCCGCCGACACCGCCTGAAGTTGAGGCTTCATGCTCCCGCTGACGTCCAGAAGCAGAACCAGATCCAGAGGTTCCGCCGACTCCGAAAAATGCCGGACCGGCCGTTTCTCTCCGTTATCCGTAACCTGAAAATCTTCATGCGCAAGACCGGTCACGGGCCTCTGCCCCTGAACCACCTCCACGTCCACTCTGACCAGCCGAACCTCGGCGGAAAACGTCGGACTTACTGCCTGATCCGCCGCCTGGCCTGCCATCAGCCACAAGGGCAGCAGCGCCTGTGCTATCGCGATTCCATTCATCCCGGATCATCGACGCATACAGGACCTCCATGGTTGCGGTCGCCGTCGCAACGTGATAGAACTAACGCACCTGCTTTCAGGAGATTGCCATGCTGCGTCTAATTCAACGTCTGTCTTTTCTTATCACCATCTCGCTCGGAATTTCCTTCGCTCAAAGTGAGCGCGGGAACATTAGCGGACTCGTCACCGACCCCGGCGGAGCATCCATCGCCGCCGCCACTGTTACCGTCGTCCACGTTAGTACCAACGCCACCTCAACCGCCACCACAACGGGCTCGGGCGACTTCAACGTCCCCAACCTGTTGCCTGGTCAGTACCGCCTTGAGGTCAGCTCGGCCGGTTTCAAGAAGAACGTGCAGTCCAACGTCGTGCTCGCCGCATCAGGCAGCGTTCGCATCGATATTCAACTGCAGCTTGGCCAGGTCAGCGAGACCGTAGAAGTTCAGGCCAGCGCGCAAGTCCTCCAAACCGACAGCGCCAAGACGTCGACGCAGGTGCAGAACAAGCTCGTCGATGAGCTTCCCCTCGTCGTCGGCGGAGCCATGCGCAGCCCGTTCAACCTCGTCCAGGTTGCCCCCGAAGCCCGCGGCGAAGGCCAGCGGATGTCCATCGGCGGAGGCCAGGCTGCCGCGTGGGATGCCACGCTGGACGGCCACTCCGTTGGAACCAACCGCTCTTCCGATACCGCTGAGGCCGCGCTGAATACGCCCTCTGTGGAAGCACTCACCGAATTTACGGTGGATACCAACGGCTTCAAAGCCGAATACGGGCAGGCCGCCGGCGGCGTGATGACCTTCGCGTCGAAGTCGGGAACCAACAAGCTCCACGGCTCCGCCTACGACTTTCTCCGCAATGATAAACTCGACGCGCGCGGCTTCTTTGCCCGTACCCGGTCCATCTACCGTCAGAACGACTACGGCTTTACCGCCGGTGGACCCATCGTAATTCCGAAAATCTACGATGGCCGCAACAAGTCGTTCTTCTTCGTTTCTTTTGAAGGTTTCCGCAACCGCGTTGGCGCTAACGCGTCCATCTTCAGCGTCCCCACTCCGGAGATGTTTACGGGCGACTTCACCAAATGGGTTGACCCCACCAACCGCGTGATCCCCGTCTACGACCCCGCAACACAGCGCCCCAATCCGTCCGGCAGCGGCTTCGTCCGGGACCCCTTCCCAGGCAACATCATCCCCGGCAATCGCTTCAGCACCACGGCGAAGGCAATCCTCGTCGAAGCGAAGGACCTCGCGCCAAACCGCGGAGGCGTCCCCGGCACCAGCGCCTACGTCCGCCAGAACTACAACGTCACCGGCGGCACGATGGTGACCCCGACCGACAAGTGGAGCGTCAAGGGCGACCAGATGCTTGGCAGCAAACAACGCCTCGCCTTTCTCTGGAATAAGACCACTTTCTTCAATAAGCCTGGTCCCTCAGGACCTCCGGGACTGCCCGGCAACCTCTGGAGCGGCCAGATTCAGGACTGGTCCACTGAGGCCTACCGCATTACCCACGATTTCACCATCACGTCCACCATGGTGAATCACGCTTCTTATTTCCAGAACACCTTCACAAAAAACAGCTATTCCGGTGCCACCGGCAAGGGCTGGAAAGATAAGGTGTGCATTAAGAACGTTGTGGATTGCAACGTGAATTTCCCCACCGTCAATTTCACTGAGTTTTCCACCTGGAACAGCGCCACCTTTAACGGGACGGATCAGCCCAGCAAGAGCTTCAAAGACGACCTCAGCTGGATCCGCGGTTCCCACACGCTCAAGTTCGGCTTCAATTTCATGTCCCAGAATGCCAACGGCTTCGGCCAGCAGGACATTTCCGGACGCGCCGACTTCAGCTATCTCAGCACCAGCATCCCAGGAAACACCTCGTTCCCGGCCAGCGGCGGCAGTTCCTTCGCCTCACTCCTGCTGGGCGACGCCTTCCTTGGACGCACCGAAACCGTCCGCTACGTGAACCAGCATTTCCCCTATTACGGCTTTTATGCTCAGGACGACTGGCGCATCAGCCGCAAGCTGACCCTGAATTACGGACTCCGCTACGAATTTACGCAGCCTCCGACTTCCGGCTCCGACGAATATTCCGATCTCAACCCCACGCGTCCGAATCCCGGAGCCAACGGATTCCCCGGAGCCCTCTGGTTCGCCGGAAACGGCCCCGGTCGCGAAGGCGTTCGTTCCCTCGTTCCTGGCTGGTATGGCGGCTGGGGCCCGCGCCTCGGTTTCGCATATCAGCTGACCCCGAAGACTACCATTCGCTCCGGCGCGGGCCGGTCCTTCTCACGCGTCACCGCGGTGCAGGGAAGTGGTCACTTCGCCGGGTTCATCGGCCAGTACGTCTTCAATAATGCCGATCAGGGCGTTACGCCCACCTTCAAGCTGGATCAGGGCCTGCCCCCCTACACTCTGCCGCCATCCATCAACCCCGCCTTCTCCAACGGCATCGACGTCGATTTCTGGCAGGGTCAGGAAGCCACCCGTGCGCCGGAGAACCTCTTCTGGAGCTTCAGCATTCAGCGGGAAGCCATGAAGAACACCGTCATTGAACTTGGGTACAACGCCGCTGTCGGCACTCACCTGCAGACTGGCCTGATCAACCTCAATCAGGTGCCCACCAGGTTTCTGAATCAGTTCGTCCAGCAGTACGGCGGTGACCAGGCGCTCGCGCTCCTCCGGTCCGATATTCTGTCAACCCAGGCCCGCGCCGCAAATATCCCCATCCCGTACGCGAGCTTCCCCAGCCAGCGCCTCCGCACCGTCGGGCAGGCTCTGCGGCCCTTCCCCCAGTACGCAAACATTTCCACCGGCGTTCAGAATGGGGACAAGAGCGGACACTCCAGCTACCACGCCATGATCCTGAAGATGGACCGCCGCTATTCCGGCGGACTCACCTTTAATGGCAACTACGTGTTCTCGAAACTGATGACGGATTCCGATACCTATTTCGCCAATGGTTCCGGCGCGCAGGATCACTTCAATCGCGGCCTGGAAAAGTCCATCGGTCAGAACGACCAGACTCACGCCATCAAGCTCAGCACTCTCTACGAACTGCCCTTCGGTAAGGGCCGCCGCTGGCTGACCAGTGGCTTCCTGAATCAGGTGGTTGGCGGATGGCGCATCAGCGGCATCCAGATCTACAACAGCGGGACTCCCCTCGCGCTCAGCCGCAACAACCCTCTGCCGCTGAACAACTATCAGACGCGTCCCATCATCGACACCTACGAGGGATGGCGCGCACCCCTGAAGGGCGATAAGTTCGATCCCGCGGTCGACCGCTTCTACCGCCCAGCCAGCACCTTCCCCACCCAGACCGCGTTTCTGTTCGGTAACGCCACCCGCTATAACCCCAAACTGCGGAGCTTCTGGGGACAGTCGGAAAATATCAGCATCGCCAAGACCTTCACCATCAGGGAAAACCTCCGGATCGATCTTCGTGGCGAGGCTTTCAACCTGTTCAACCGCACCATCTTCGGAACCGGCAACGCCAACCTCAACAGCGTGGACTTCGGCGTGGTAGCCAACCAGGCCAACACGCCGCGCCAGATGCAGGTTGCCCTGAAGATCTACTGGTAGACTCTCAGGCCGGGTATTTGGTGACGATGTCCCGTCCCATTAACTGGTCTATGTGATGCTGCATGTGCAACACATAGTCTTCAATTAGGAATCCCAGCGAGATCGGAGCACTGTCTCCGATCTCGCATTGATGTTCCAGCTTATCTTCCGCGATATTCCAGATCAGTTGCGCCAGCATGGAGTTGTATTGATACCAGAAGTCGACAATCGTCGGCCACGGCAGATGGGAGTATCCGTGCAGCGCAACCCAGCCGTCAGGATCGTAAGTCGACCCCTGATAGCTCTTCTGCAGCGTCGCCACAACGAACCGCACGTGGTTGTTGGCCGCCGAATCGATCAGATGTCCAAGTTCCTGCTTGCGTGTCCAGCCACCGCGCAGTGAATGTGAAGCCTGCTCGTCGGTCAGGGCGCGCAAATGAGGCAACTCACGATCAATGGTGTGCTGCAAATACTGGCTCAGCGAATCGGGCATAGAAAATTCTCTCACACGCGATAATTGAAGTTCCATGCCCTCAGCTCTCGTCTCCGATTTCGACGGCACCATCACCGGGACCGATTTCTTCTCGCTCGTCGCTGAACGCTACATGCCATCGGGCGAGCCCGATTATTTTGAGCGCTACCGCGCCGGCGAAATCACGCACCTGCAGGCCATGCAGGCCTTCTTTCGCTGGACCCCGTCCGATCACGCCGCACTTGAAGAAATCCTCCGCGATACCCAGCCCGATCCCGATTTGAAGGCCGCCTGCGATCACCTTGATCGCGCTGGCTGGCAGCTCATTATCGTCTCCGCGGGGTCGTCCTGGTACATCGAGCGCATTCTGGATCAGGCCGGAATCACCACCGCGATCGTCCATGCCAACCCCGGACGCGTCGTCCCCGGTCAGGGCCTTCAGCTTCACCCTCCGCCGGACGAGCGCTTCTTCAGCCGCACCGCCGGCATCGACAAATCCGCCGTGATGCGCGACGCGCTCCAGCGGTATAAGCGCGTCGCTTTCGCCGGCGATGGTCCGCCAGACCTCGCGCCCGCGCTCCTCACGCAGCCCGGGGACCGCTTCGCCCGGCGCTGGCTGGCTGAGGAGCTCACCCGTCAAGGCGAAGCCTTCCGGCCCTTCGAACAGTGGTCCGCAATCGTGGACACTCTTCTCTCCGCATGACCGACGTCCACACCGCCGAGCAGCGAAGCCGCAACATGGCGGCCATTCGGAATCGCGACACAGAGCCTGAGCTCAAGGTCCGCCGCCTTCTTCACGCAGCCGGCTTCCGCTACAGTCTGCACCGCAAGGACCTCCCCGGCCGCCCGGACATCGTCCTGCCGCGCTATGGAGCGGTCGTTTTCGTCCACGGGTGCTTCTGGCACATGCACGCCTGCCCGTATGGAAAACCGAAGCCAGCCACCAACGTCGGGTTCTGGGCCGACAAGCGACAGGGCAATGTCGATCGGGACGCACGTAATGTTTGGGCGCTGGAGGCCGCCGGCTGGCGAGTCTACGCAATCTGGGAGTGCGAAACCCGAAACCCGGAGGTTTTCCGGGACAAGATTACCCAACTTATCAACAACTTGAACGCCCCTGCGTGTTAACCCTGTTGTCATGAGTTTCCAAAAATGATAAGTTCGAGGTGTCACGAGCCGACCAGATGGCCAGACTCGGCAAGACTCATTGAAGGAGAAGCCCAGCTATGGATGTGACAACCCAGGATGATCTGAAGGCGCACCTGTTGGCGACGGATGAGCAGTTCCGTCAGCTTGCAGCCGAGCACTCGAAGTACAAAGACCTGATCCACGAGCTTGAATCCAAGCACGCTCCCACCGCGGAGGACGAGATTGAGGAGCACCGCCTGAAAAAAATCAAGCTGCATCTTAAGGACCAGATGACCGAGATCATGAACCGGTACAAGACTCAACAAGTCGCCTAACCGGGTGCGTGGAAGAATCCTGATTGCTTTGAGGCCCGGGCACATTTGTCCGGGCCTTCGTGTGTCTCCCCATGCCTGACCTCCTCTGGTGGCAGTGGACCCTCGGCATTCTTGCCGCGTACTTCGTCGGAATCGCCAAGACCGGAGTGCCTGGCCTCGGCATTCTGGTCGTCCCGCTGATGGTGCTCGCCGTCGGCGATGCCCGGCAGTCGGCCGGCTGGCTGCTCCCCCTGCTGTGCCTCGCCGACCTCTTCGCGCTTTACTATTGGCGCCGTCACGCCTCCGCTGGCCGTCTCTTCGGACTCGCGCCCTGGGTGGCCGCTGGCTGCGTGGCCGGAGCGTTTGCGCTGAACCTGCCGGAACGCCAAATTCGCCCCCTCGTCGGCGGAATCGTGCTGATCATGCTGCTGGCCTATCTGCGACGCCGCTACCTCACGTCAGCCTCGGATAACGCCGCACCGGTTTCGGCTGCGCCTTACGGAATCGCAGCCGGCTTCGCTACCACGGTCGCCAACGCGGCCGGACCCGTCATGAGCCTCTACCTCCTCTCAAAACGGCTCCCAAAAGAGGAGTTCGTCGCCACCGGAGCCTGGTTCTTCTTCTTCGTCAACCTCTCCAAGGTGCCTGTCTACGTCTGGCATGGACTCTTCTCCCGCCAGTCTCTTCAGTTCGATCTGTGGATGGCCCTGCCTGTCCTTGCCGGAGCGGTCACCGGCCGCTGGATCATTCAGCACATCCCCACCCGATTATTCGAAACTCTGGTGGTCGTTCTTACCGCGGTGTCCACCATTTTGCTTTTCCGTTGAGCTATCCTCAGAACAAACATGGCTCTGAAACGCCTTCTCCCGCCCCTGCTGATTTTTGCGGGCCTTGCCGCTGGCCAGCTCACAACAGATCAGAAGATCTCCGATTTTCAACAACTATCCGGCCTTTTTCTCAAAGGTTACGGTCCCTATGAATGGAAGAAGCAGGTGGTTGGCTTCGACCTTGCCAATACCGCGCCCTGGCTGGCCAGAATCCGCGCCACCAAATCCGACCTCGAGTTTTTCAACGTAATGGGCGCATATGTCGGAAGTCTCGACGATGCCCATTCCGGCTACCAGATCACGTCGAACTTCTCGGCAACGCTGAATTTCGGCGTCGATATTTACGATGGCAAGTTGCTGGTCGATTCCATCACGCGCGGTCGCCTTCCCGTAAATGAGTTCCCCTTCGTCATTGGGTACGAACTCGTCTCCATCGACGGCGTGGACGCAAACAGAATTATCGAGAGCCGTCTCGGTCCCGCTCCCCGGGCGAACCCTCGCAGCACCCAGCGCTACGCCGCTCAGTTCATCACCTTCCGCCCGCAGGCGCTCTACGCCGATGCGGCGCAGGTGCCCGAAATCTCCACCGTCGTGTTCCGCCGCTTTGACGGAAAGCTCGAAACCCATCGGGTTCCCTGGACCCGCGCCGGTGTGCCGTGGACCGGAACCGGCAAACTCCCCACTCCCACCGGCGATTAGCCCTGGATGGAGCTCGATTCCACGCCCGATTACATGAAGCCTCTGGAACGGCTCTGGAATTGCCGCGTGCCCGATCGCCAGACGGTCCTGAACTGGGGTGCGGTTACGCCCACCTGGACTCGTGGCCTTCCGGCCAGCTTCCTCCAGCGACTTGGACGCCTCGGCAGCGACAACTTCTTCAGCGGCATCTATCAGTCCGGCGGATTCCGCATCGGCCTGATCCGCATCCCTACCTACGCGCCAGCCAACCAGAACGCGGCCCTCACTCAGTTCGTCACGGAACTCGTGTTCATGCAGGACAACACCGATGGCCTGATCATCGACCAGACCCGCAACCCTGGCGGCTCCGTCGCCTATATGCACACGCTCCTCAGTTTCGTGCATCACTACCCCTTCCGCGGCATGGCCTTTGAGGTGCGTGCCACCTCAAGCTGGGTCGCCAGTTTCTCGAACTCCCTCGAAGGCGCCAAAGCTCAGGGAGCGCCTCCCCAGATTACGGTACTGATTGAGAACATTCTGAACGAATTGCGCGAGGCGAATACCAGTAATCGCGGCCTGACGCGTCCAATTCCCCTTGACGACATCACGCTCATCCGTCAGCCCGCACGCGATGGACGCGGGAATCTGCTGGCATATTCGAAACCACTGATGGTGCTGATCGATGAATTCTCCGCTTCCGGTGGCGATGCCTTCGCCGCCGTGATTCAGGACAGCGGTCGCGGTCCGCTCTTCGGCTACCGGACCATGGGAGCCGGTGGCAGCGTCACCGGCTGGGACGCGGGCAGCTACTCGGAAGGCTTTGTCACCATGACCGAGTCCCTGATGAATCGCGCGACCGACCGCGCGGAATCGGGCCCTTACCCCGTTTCGAAGTACGTGGAGAACGTCGGCGTTCATCCCGAAATCGACTACGACTACATGACCACGGACAATCTGATGCAGGGTGGCAAACCCTTCGTAGACGCCTTCACAGAGGCCATGGTCGGCCACATCCGGAAGAATCGCTAAACGAGGAGGAAACTCATGAAAAAGCTCATCTCAATTATCGTCCTCGCCGCGGTATCTCTTTCCGCTCAGAACCTGACTCCGGAGCAGAAGGACACCGACTTCCATTATCTGGCCAGCCTTTTCGCCACCTACTACGCGCCGCTGGAATGGAAGAAAGAACTGCTGAAAGTCGATGGACTCGATATTAAGCCGTGGCTCGCGAAGGTCGCCGCCACCAAAACGGACCTCGAATTCTACGACCTTTGCGTGGATTACGTCGCGTCGTTCCAGGATACCCATTCGTCCTTCTCGCTGCCCTCGGTCTTCTTCGCTCAGCTCGGCTTCGTTACCGATTTGTACGACGGCAAGGCTCTCATCGACTCCATCAACCGCACGCTCCTTCCCCTGGCAACGTACCCCTTTGTCATCGGTGACGAGCTCGTCTCCATCGACGGCGTTCCCGCTGATACCCTGATTACCCAATTCGAAAAGTACGGCACTCAGGGCAACCCCAGATCCACGCGCCGCCTGGCCGCTCAGCGCCTCACCAGCCGGCCCCAGTCGCGCATGCCCTTCGCCAGCCTGCTCGGCGATTCCGCCAGCGTGGTCATCCGCCGCCTGAATGGCAACCTCGAGACGTACAATATCAAGTGGACGAAGACCGGAGTGCCCGTCGAGGTCGGCCCCGTGCCCAACCCGAAGACGACCTCCGCCGCCGGTACCCGTTCGTCGGCGCGGTCCGACGACTTCATGCGGGCGCTCGACGAACTCCGTCACTCCGGCGTCAGCGGCTCGGCCACCGAACTCGGCCTGCTGAATTACGGTTCCCGCAACCCGATCTTTATTAATGGGCTCGGCCCGAATTTCACTCGTCGGCTGGGTGGCACCACCGCCGATTTCTTCTATTCCGGGACCTTTCGCCACGACAACCTGACCTTTGGCTACATCCGAATCCCCAACTATTCGCCACCCTCCATCGCGGTCGCGCTGCAGCAACTGGATTCTGAGATCGCCTTCTTCCAGGCGAACACTGACGGACTGATTGTGGATGAGATGCGCAACACCGGCGGCAACCTGTGCTTTGGCGAGAACGTGATGCAGCGGTTGATCCCGGACCGCTTTCAGACCACGGGCTTCATCCTCCGCGCGTACTGGGGCCGCACGCTGGGCTTCTATAACTCCATGATCAACGCAAAGGCTCAGGGTGCGCCTCCTGAGGTTATCCAGCAGTATGAGTTGCTCTACGCAGCAATGCTGAAGGCCAATGAGTCCAACCGCGGCATCACGGAGCCGATTCCCCTCTGCACCTCAAGCCTCGAACGCGATACGGTGCGCAACGTCGCGGGCACGTCCACGGCCTACACCAAGCCCATCATCATGCTGATCGATGAGTTCTCCACCTCCACGGCCGACTCCGTCCCCGCCATGTTCCAGGAGAACAATCGCGGCGTTCTGTACGGCTACCGGACCAACGGAGCTGGTGGAAACAACATCGGCACCGACGCGGGCCCTTACTCCGAGGGCCGCACCGGCATGACGATCGGCGTGCAGGCTCGCAGGACCCCCGTGCTCCGCGAGGGCTATCCCTACACCAGCATCCTTGAGAATGTCGGCGTCCATCCTGAGGTGGTGGACGACTACATGACCCGCGAGAATCTGCTCGGTGGCGGAGCGCCCTTCGTTCAGAGGTTTCTCTGGGCGATGGCTGCTTATGTCCGCCAGCAACGCGGCGAGTAGTAACGCTGTACACTGCGGATGGGCGTCCCTGTTCCCCGGAACGGACGCCCAACCGCCCATCAATGAAAACCTGGAAGCTTACAATCGAATACGACGGCACTCGCTACAGCGGCTGGCAGGAGCAAAATAATGCCCGCACGATTATGGGCGAAATTCGCGGAGCCGCTGAGGACTACCTCGGGGTGGAAGTGGAAATGCAAGGCTCCGGCCGCACCGACGCCGGTGTCCACGCCGCCGCCCAGGTCGCCCACCTCCGCGCCGATCTGCGCCGTCCCCCTCAGGCGCACGAACTCCTTCGTGAGCTGAATGGACGTCTTCCGGCGGATATCGTAGTCCTTGAGGTGGAAGCCGCCTCAAATCGCTTTCACGCCCGCCACGACGCAGTTTTGCGCAGCTACGTCTACCAGATCGCCACCCGCAAAATGGCTTTCTCCAAGCGGTATGTCTGGTGGGTTCGCGACCGGCTGAACGTGGATGTCATGCGGGCGGCGGCGGAGAAACTCGCGGGTCGCCATGATTTTGTCTGTTTTGGCGCAATAGATCCCTCGCGCCCCGATGAATCGACAATTGTCGTCGTAAACTCCGCCTCAATTCAGCAGGAAGGCGACTTGCTTACCTTCCGCATTGAGGCTTCGCACTTCATTTGGCGGATGGTCCGCAGGGTGGTGGGAGTGCTGGTGAAGCTCGGTGCCGGAGAGATCACGCCCGAGCAGTTTGAGCAGTTGCTCGATGGCCGCTGCAGCAAACAGCTCGACGTGGCCGCGTGGACCGCGCCTTCGTCCGGCTTGTTTCTCGACGCCGTCAGCTACGTCGAGGAGTAAGTTACCGCAGCTTCTGGTGTTCCTTCAGTACGCACCGGTCCATCACGACCTCAAGGCCGGCCGACCTCGCCCTGGCCGCGGCGTCGTGATGCTCCACGCCTTCCTGTAGCCATACCGCCTTCGCGCCGATCCGGATCGCCGATTCCACAATCTCCGGCACGTAGTCGTTCTGTCGGAACACGTTCACTATCTCCACAGGCTCCGGAATATCTTCCAGCCGGGCATAGCACTTCTGCCCAAGAATCTCGGAATGTCCCGGATTAACGGGGATAATGCGGTATCCGTGGTGCATCATGTACTCGGAAACACTGTGGCTGGGCCGCAGCTTCTTCGGCGACAATCCGACCACCGCTATGGTCTTCCACGTGCGCAGGATCTCGACAGGGGTCATGCGTCATCTCCCGCCGCCGGCGGCCCTTCCATCTTCAGAAGCTTTTTGAAGCGTTCCACTTCCCGCGGAGTCAGATGCCGCCACTCGCCCGGCTTCTGATCCAGCGCGAGAAATCCGATCTTCACCCGGCGCAATTTCTCCACCAGACACCCGAAATAGCGGAACATCATGCGAATCTGATTTTGCCGGCCTTCAATCAGCCGGACTTCGTACCAGGGCGAGGCGCCCGTCTTAATCAGCTTGATTTTCGCCGGAGCCGTCCGCCGTCCCTGCAGTGGAACGCCGTCCCGGAACTCCTCCATCTGCTCGTCCGTCAGCGGACCGTTGGACTTCACCACGTAGTATTTCTCCACGTGCGTCCTGGCCGCTGTCACCCGATTGGCGAAGTCGCCGTCGTTCGTCAGCAGCAGCAGACCTTCGCTGTGATAGTCCAGCCGCCCAACCGGGTAAACGCGCTCCTTCATTCCGCGCAGGTACTCCACCACCGTCGTGCGGCCCTCGGGATCGGACAGCGTGGTCACCACGTCGCGAGGCTTGTTCAGCGCGATGTAGGTCATGTGCTTCGGCTGCCGCAACAGCTTGCCGTCCACCTTGATGTGGTCATGCTCGAGGTCGGCCTTGCTGCCGAGCTCGGTGACCATCGTCCCGTTGACGCTCACCCTGCCGTCCACAATCATCTGCTCGGCTTTCCGGCGGCTGGCAATGCCGGCGGTGGAAAGAATTTTCTGAAGGCGTTCTTCGCTCATGATTCCTGCTCTTGCTTCTGTTCTGGCTCCGGCATGGCTTGCGCCACCGGTTCCGGCTCACTGAACGCCATCCGGCGCAGATCCTCGAATTCCCGAAGCGTGGGCAATTCATTCAGATCCATCAGGCCGAACTGGACCAGAAATTCCCGCGTGGTCTTATACAAAATCGGTTTGCCGACAACGTTCTTCCGTCCGGCGGTGGTAATCAGTTTCCGGTCGAGGAGTGTTTTCAGAACGCCCGCGCCCTGAACTCCGCGAATTTCCATGATTTCCGGAGCCGTGATCGGCTGTTTGTAAGCAATTACCGCCAGAGTTTCCAGCGCCGCCAGCGAAAGCTTCAGCGGAGGATTCAGGTTCTTGACGAACTGACGGACGGCCTCATGGTGCTCCGGCTTGGTGGCCATCTTGTACCCACCGGCCACTTCCTTCACGGTCAGGCCGTGGTGAGGCTTGTTGTACTCCGTCACCAGCTTGTCCAGTAACAGCCGAATCTCCGACGGGGGCTGTCCGAATGCCCGCGCGATGCTCTCGAGAGAAAGCGGCTCATCGGTGACATACACGATGGCCTCCAGCAGCGCGAGCCTCGTCGCCTCGTCCTCATTAGCCTGCGGCTCATGAGTGGCGATCAGCAACTGCTCGGCGACGACCGCGGCGGCAATCTCGTCGAGGCCCAATGGAGCCACGTCCACCGGACGGCTCTCCTCCGGCACCTCACCCTCAACACCATCGTGCGGCTTTTCACCGCCGGTCCCTCTGATTTCGTCTTCCATCGATTAGCTGTATTCCTGGTCCACAGCCGCAAGCTGCTGCTCGGAGCCGAAGCTCTCGTCGATCTTGTCGCTGGCCTGAATCTGGATATCCCCGAACGCGTCCGCCTGCTGAAGCAGGATCGCCTGCCGCTTCACCAGCTCCAGCAACGCCAGAAACAGACACAGCATAGCCCGCCGGCTCCCCTGACGCTCAAACAAACCAATCAGCGAAAGAGACCCGCCCTTCGGAGTCCCCTTCAGCATGTCGCGCACAAACCGGATCATGTCCGGAACCGTCACCACTTCCGTCTCAATCGCATACGTCGGCCGGGTCTTCGCCCGGTCCAGAACCATCTGGAACGTCTTCACCAGATCAAACAGCGTCACGTCGAGCCCCGGCGCAATCACTTCCTCATCCGTCAGAAACTGCCGGATCTGCGGGTTCGACCACGCGGCCTCTTCCAGAACGCGCTTCTGCTGCAGCATCTCCGCGGCATTCTTGTAACGCTCATGCTCCAGCAGACGCTCCACCAGCTCCGTCCGGGGATCGTCCTCAGGCTGCAGCGCATCCAGCTCAGGGTCCTTCGGAAGCAGCGTTTTCGACTTGATCTGAATCAGCGTCGCCGCCGTATACACGAATTCCGATCCCAGCTCAATATCGAGCGAGGCGGCCTGTTGCATATAGGCCATGTACTGGGCCGTGATCTGTGCGATCGGGATGTCGTAGATGTTGATCTGATTCTTCCGAATCAGTTCCAGCAGCAGATCGAGCGGCCCCTCGTACCGTTCCAGGTGAAAACTCAGGGGCGATGACACTACCAATACAAGGTAACACGTTGATTCCGCGCCGGAACCCCCCATTCCGAGCCGCCCCGTCATTCGCCTGCAACACCTGTGCGCTACCCTGACGGTTTCGGGATGTCTCGTCTCTCGCTTGCACTCTTCGTCCTGTTTGCCGCGGTCAGCCTGGTCGCGCAACAGCCGCAAAAGCCCGTGCCTGTTCGCACTACCATCACCGTGACCGCCGAACGTGGCACTGTGCAGGAGACCGCGGTGGTGCCCCGCAACGTTGCCGTCGCCGACCCAGCCGCCACCGTCCCGCCTCCGTCAACCGCGGCCCACGCCCTGGAAGGCGCCCCGAACATCCTGCTCCAGCAGTCGACGCCAGGCCAGGTTTCCCCCTTCCTGCGCGGACTCACCGGATACCACGTTCTCAACCTGATTGATGGCGTCCGCTTCAACAACGCCACCTTCCGTTCCGGCCCGAACCAGTACCTCGCGTTCGTCGAACCCGACGCCTCCAGCGTCGTCGAAGCCGTCCTCGGACCTGCCAGCGCCGCCTACGGGAGCGACGCCATGGGAGGCGTCATCCAGGTCGTCACCCCCAGTCTCGATTTCTCCGATGCCCACCGCGGCTGGGGCGAACTGACCGCACAGGGCTCGTCCGCCGACGCATCCGGTGGGGCCGCTGGCAAAGTCGGAATCACCACGCGCCAACTCGCCTGGCTGCTGGGCGGATCCGCCATCAGGTACAACTCGCTGCGGCCCGGCGGCGGAGTCGATTCCCGCGACGTCTTCCGGCGCTTCTTCGGGGTCTCCGGCCTCGTCGGGCCACGCCTCCCGGGCACCCGGTGGTCCCGCGCCGGTATCTACTCCCGAGCCATGTTCGCCCCCGTCCGCGACGCCCGGATCTCCGCCTGGTTCGAGCATTCCGGACTCGACGGCGTCGACGGTTACAAGGATCTTCTGGGCGGTCTCGGACGTCTCCAGTCGCGCTTCGACCCGCAGCACATGAACTTCGGCTATCTCCGCGCAGAGAAATTCGGCACCGGCGTCGTTCAGTCGCTCTCCGGCACGTTCTCAGTCAATTCTCAGCGCGATGGCTCCATCCGCCAGGGCCAGCGCTACACCGACACTCTGACGCGCGAACGCATCGCCGACGACGCGCTGGGGTACGCGGCGCAGGCCGTTCTCCGCCTCCGCCCCCGTCTTATCGTGGTCACCGGAACCGACATCCAGGATGAGCGTGTCGACGCCACCCGCACCGACAACGGCCGATCCGTACGTCCCCTCTATCCCGTTGGATCGCGCTACACCACCGCGGCCGGTTTCGGCCAGGCATCGTCGGAATTCTTCGCGAGCCGCCTCCGCCTGCTCGCGGGAGGCCGGTTCACCGGAGTGCGGTACAGCAACCCCGCTGCCGACGGATCCTTCCAGGACTGGACCTGGAACGCCGCCGCGTCTTACCAGATCACCCCGATCCTGCGAGCCCACTTCCTCGCCAGCCGTGGCTTCCGGGCACCGAACCTGAACGATCTCGGCGCGCTCGGCCTGAACGACCTCGGCTTCGAGGTTCCCGCGTCCGAAGTGGGAGCCGCCGCGATCATCGGCGATTCCGCCGGCGAAGCCGCGCTTTCCAGTGGCAGGGCCGTCCAGCCTCTCCAGGCCGAATCCCTGATGAACTACGAAGCGGGCCTCCGCATCCGCGCTGGTCGCGTGACGCTCTCCACACAGGCCTTCCACGCCGATTTCACCGATCCCATCGACCGCCGAACCGTGCTGTTTCCTGCCGGCAGCGTCCCCGCGTCGATTGCCGGACTGATCGTAACGCCCATCCCCCAGACCCCTCAGCAGCGAGCCGCCGGCCTCGTCACCGTGGCCTCCGCCATCGATCCCCGAGCCCTCAAGGCCTTCGTCAACTTCGGCCGCTCCCGCTACTACGGCACGGAGTCGTCCGGCGAAATCCGCCTCGCCAACGGATGGTCTCTCCGAGGCTCCTGGTCGTACCTCCACGGCCGCCAGCTCGATCCCAACCGTCCGGTCCGCCGCCTTCCGCCGCAGCAGGGAAGTGGAGCCCTCCTCTGGAATCCCGCGGGCAAACGATACTGGGCCGAGCTACGGACGTTCTGGAACGGTCCCCAGACACGCCTCAGCGGGGGCGACCTCGACGACGAGCGCATGGGAGCCGGGCGCAGCCGCCGCGACATCGCCTCATTCTTCGGCAGCCCGACCGCGCTCCCGCTGACGCCCGTCGGCGAAACCCTCGCCGCCATCCAGAGCCGGGTGCTCCCCGGCGTCACGTCGGACACGCAGAGGGTCCCTCTCTACGGTCGCCTTGGAGGCTGGATGCGAGTGGACGTCGCGACGGGTTTCCGTCTCGGGGAAAAGACCACCGTGCTGGCGGGAATCGACAACCTGCTGGATCGGAATTACCGGACGCTCGGCTCCGGAGTTGACGGCCCCGGCTTCAACGCGACCCTGAGGATCCGCCACACCTTTTAGAGGCTGGGAGAAGGCGGGTAATGGTCTCTTCATCAACTTCTTCTTCAGCTGCCCCCGCGAGGCGGTGCTGGAACTACCTCATCGCTGATGGGTGCCCGGTATCCGGAAGCGTCAGGAGGGCGTGGATCTGCCGCGCAGGCAAATCGTCGACAATCTCATGAAGTCGGTCCAGGTCGCTCATGATGTATTCGATGTATTCGCTACACACCGGGTTGAGCCAAACTCGATGACGTATTGTGGCGCGTCGACCTCAATTCGACTGTCTCAACACCGCGGATGAACCCGTAGAGCGTGTGCTCCAGGAGCAGCGCTCCACGGTCTGGCACGTCTTTATTCTCAATCAGATTTTGAGGATCCACGCGACGCGAGGTCCAGGCGCGGTCCATTTTGGACATCAAACGGACAACGGCCACCGATCTATGAATTATTTAGGGGAAAGTTTGGTACGCCCGTGTGGATTCGAACCACAGACCTTTTGCTCCGGAGGCAAACGCTCTATCCGGGCTGAGCTACGGGCGCATCTTTAAACAGCATACACCAAGTCGGGCTCCCCCCGCATCCGGAAGAATTGTCCAATACAACATGAGCCTGAAGGGTGGGGTAGATGCCAGCACAAATGAGCCCGACGCTTGCCGAGAGGCATGCTGCGGATTAATAAATGATCGTGATGGAAGGAAGCCATCGTCTAAGTGGGGAAGAGA
>Ga0105048_10007507_pt1 | contig 17515 bp, 12 predicted proteins | sample MAT05_FD_78382 | JGI IMG/M metagenome (GOLD analysis project Ga0105048, IMG submission 78382) | Freshwater microbial communities from Lake Fryxell liftoff mats and glacier meltwater in Antarctica - MAT-05 | ecosystem: Environmental > Aquatic > Freshwater > Ice > Liftoff microbial mat | place...
TCCTCAAGGACGGCGCGGTGCACCGGATCCAGTTCGAGGCCGGCGGGTTCTTGCCCCAGAGCCGACTGGCTGTCTTCGACAAGGATCTGACCCTCGATATCGCTCTTCTGCCCAGGCCGAAGGCGAGCGTCGACGGCGCGGCCGGCGCGGCGGGTAGCGCGAAGCCGGATCCTTACGGCCCCTCGCCGCGGTAGGCCGGAGCGCCCCCGAAGGGCTCGTTAGAGCGCCGCGTTTGCGCCGCTCTTGCACCCTGACGTCTCCGAAGGAGACGCGCAGGTGCAGTCGAGGCAGCCGTGGGTCGCGCAGGTGCCGCAGCTCCTGACGAGCTGCCGCCGCAGCGCCTCGCGGGCGCGGTGCAAGCGCACGCCGGCGTTATTAGGCGTGATCCCCGCCGAGCCGGCATAAGCCTGGACGCTCACCCCGTCGATCTCGACCCGTCGCAGCGCTTCGGCGTACTCGGGCTTGAGCGCTCCGACCAGCGAGCCCACACACTGGCACACGAGCCCCATCAGCTCTTCATCGGGCGCCGCCGCGACGAGCTCGGGCTCACCCGCCACCACCTCGATCGCGCGCTGCTCGGCGTCGCGACGGCGGTAGTGATCGATGAGGGCGTTGCGCAAGAGACGGTAAAACCACGCCGTCGCCGACTCGCCGTCGCGCAGCGTCGAGCCCCGGGCGATGCTGCGGACGAAGGCTTCCTGGAGGATCTCCTCGGCGACGTCGCGCCGGCCGGTGCGTCGCGAAAGGAACGCGAGGAAGCGAGCATGATTGTCGACCAGCGTGCGAAGGATCTCGGGCGTCAACCCGACGGCCGCGTCATCGATCGCAGACGGTGTCTCGGCGGAGAGAGCGTGCATGTCGTTTCCTTTCGCGCGGCGCGCGAGGATCTGCCGCTCTGCGGCGGGCCCTGTCAAGAGCCTCGCCGCAGAGCGCTGTTCCGTTCGTCCGTTCGTTCAGCCAGCGCAGCCGCAGTCCGGCGGGCACTCGCACGCCGGGCCGCAGGGACAGCCCTCTCCGCAGCAGCAGCCGGCGGCGCGCGCCGGGGCAGCCACCTTGGCGCTGGCACCGGCGCCGGAGGAAGAGGCGTGGCAGGGGTTGCAGGTACAGGGGGCAGAGGTCTGGTTCTGGGAAGCGCTCATGGGGATCTCCTCGGTTGCGGCAGCGTCGCCGTTGTGGCCACGTCTGCGTCGTTCACCCCTGCTGACGCACGACCTTCGGGAGTATTACACCCCGGCCGCGCTCGGCGCGCCGCGGGATGCCTCCAGGTAGATTTACGAAGTCCTGTCCGCTGGCGAGTTCGAAGGGCTCCACGCGACAAGCAGGGCCCGAAGCTTCCTCGCCAGAGGAGCGCGACGCTCACAGTGAACCGGCGAGAGCTGCGCCATCAGATAGCGCGATCCACGATCGGCATAAGCGATGATGATATCGATCAAGCACACCAGGTAGACGTGGATCCACGTCGCGTTGAATAGTCCGGTAAAGAGGTGGGGCCGCCAGTACCATGATCCAGTGCCAGCTATTGACGACCTCGGCGCCATCGTCGTCATCTGGACTTCCAGGCAGTGCCGCGCCTCCGGATTCTCCGGGTGCTCCGCGGGGGGGCGCGAGGTGCTCCGCAGAGTGGCGCGAGGTGTGGAGCAATACGGCTCGGGGTGCTCCGCAAGGCGGCGTGAGGTGCTCCGCCATACGAAACGAGGTGCTCCGCAAGGCGGCGTGAGGTGCTCCGCCATACGAAACGAGGTGCTCCGCAAGGCGGCACGAGGTGCTCGGCCAAGCGGCGCGAGGTACTCGGCCAAGCGGCGCGAGGTGCTCCGCAGGGCGGTGTGAGGTGCTCGGCCAAGCGGCGCGAGGTGCTCCGCAGGGCGGCCTGAGGTGCTCCGCAGGGTGGCGCAAGGTCCTCCGCTATACGGATCGAGGTGCTCCGCAGGGCGGTGCGAGGCGCTCGGCCAAGCGGCGCGAGACGGCGGAAGGAATGTGAGAGATCGGGACGAGAGTCGTCAGCGTCAGCGTCAGCGTCAGCGTTCACGTCCACGTCCACGTCCACGTTTACGTTTACGTTTACGTTTACGTTTACGTTTACGTTTACGTTTACGTTTACGTTTACGTTTACGTTTACGTGGACGTAGACGCTGACGCTGACGGGCCTACGTCCGGCCCCAGATCGCCTCTGCGCCGCGGCCAAGGGCTCGTGGGTCGCGGAATTGGTGACCTTGAAAGGGCCCGAGCTCAGCGCGCCGCGAGCCGCTCTTGCACCCACGAATCGTCGAACACCGTCTCCACGATCGGGTTCCTCACCCGCATCCACACCGTCGCTCCGTCGTCGTTCTCCGCCGCCAGGCCGGCCAGGCGGAGCGCGGTTTGCACCGGATCGTCGCTCACGGCCAGCACGTGCTCTTCGTTGAGGAGGCGTTGATAGAGGAGCAGCATCTCGGTCATGCGGGGGCCGGAGCGACCACGGGTGAAGAGGCGCTCCACGGCGGAGAGGCAGAGGTCTTCCACCCGACCGCGCCGCAGGAAGAGGTCGCCGACCAGGCGGGCGACCAGGACCCCCGCCGGGAGGAGGTCACCCATGCTCTCGTCGGAGAGCACCTCGCAGATCCGATGGGTCATGTAGGGGTGGCCCTGGGTCCACTCGAGGATGATCTCCAGCAGGTGCTCGGGCTCCTCCGAGAGGCCGGAGAGGCCCGGTAAGAAGGCTTTGGCCTCGACCCGGGTGAAGTCGTCGAGGCGGATCCCGCGGCCGACGTTGAACGGGGTCCGGGCGGTGTCCTGCATCAGCTCTCCCGGCGTCGCCACGCCCATCATGCAGAATCGTAGCCGCTCGCAGGCGGGGTCGTCGGCGCGGGCGTTGTAGAGGAGGCGGAGCGAGGCGAAGAAATCGTCGGCGGAAAAAGGGAGCGAGCGCACGGCGTCGATCTCGTCGATGAAGATCACCACCGGTGAAGGGATGGTGCCGATCACCTCACTCCGCAGGTAGCGCGACCAGCGGAGGACCGGCGACAGGCGCGCGTTGCGCGACCAGAACTCCCCCGGATCCGGCAGACCGAGGCTCCGGGCGACGGAGTCGACGAGGCCGTAATACCACTGCTCCAGCGTGACTCCGGTGCTCCCGAGCGAGCTGAGATCGACGCAGCCCGAGCGGAGGCCCCGGCCGCGGAGCACGGCGTCGACCCGCAACCGCAGGCTCGATTTACCCATCTGCCGCGGCGCCAGCACGTGGCAGAGCTCGCCGCGACAGAGCGCCTCGGGCAGCTCCGTGTCGGCGCCGCGGCTCACGTAGAAGGTGCCCTCTCGCAGCGCGCCGCCGGACTGAAAGCGGCTCATGCCCGCAGTCGCGCGGCGTGCGCGTAGAGCTCGTGACGCAGCCGCGGGCCCCCCGAGGCGTCTTCGTCGATCACCCGGGCCCGCGTCAGGCGGTGGACCTCCACGGCCGTGAGCGAGCAGGTGGGCGTGAGCGCGAGCCGGGCGGCGAGGTCGAGGAGATCGTGCTTCGAGAGCCAGGTGCGGAGTCGCTGCATTTCGTGCCAGAGGATCCAGCCCTTCCCGAGGCCGGGATCGAGCAGCTCCGAGAGCGGGGTCTCGTGCAAGGCCGCCTCGTGCATGAGGAGGCGAATCAGGGACGGGTGCCCCCCGACGAGCGCCATCACCCGCTGGATATCGGGCCTGGACCAGCGGAGTCCATAGCGCCGCGCCAGCTCCTCGACCTGGGAGACGGAGAAATCGTCGAGCTCGATCGGCGCCGTCAGGTTGAAGGGAGAGCGGTTGGGATCATTGATGAGCTGCGCCGGGGTCGTGGACACCGCCAGCACCAGCCGGAGCTTGGACCAGGGCTCCATCGGCGACTCGGCCCAGGAGCGCAGGAGGGCGAAGAAGTCGTCCTGGTACGGGGAGCCGGAGACGATGTCGACGTCGTCGAGCGCGAGCACGAGCGCGCTCGGGACGTCGGGAAGCACCTTTTCCTCCATCCACCGGGTCAGCTTCTGCATCGAGCCTCCGGGGCCCTCCCACGCGCCGCGGATCGAGAGCGGCTCCAGGTCGCGGAGCTGGAGAATGCGGGCGGCGAGGCTCTGGAGGAGCTCGTCGAGCGAGCCGCGGTCGAGCACCCCGAAGTTCACCACGATCGACTGGTAGGCTTGGTGCTTCTCGAGCTGAGCGAGGCACCGATCGAGGAGCCAGGTCTTGCCAAAGTGCTCTGGCCCGAAGAAGACGGCGGGGGATCCGGGGAACTTGAGGTAATTGAGGGCCGCTCGCTCCTCGCGCACGCGCGGCACATACCAGCTTCGGTCGTAGGCGGCGCCCGGCGGCTGCGGGGGGCCGACCGGATAAATCATCGGTTGACTCGGCGGAGGCGGGATGGGCGAAATCCGGGCCCGGAGCGTCTCGCCATCGAACATCAAAGCGTCGAAGATCAGCTCGCGCGCTTCCCCGGCGTTCTTGAACCGCTCGGCGCTGCTGCGCGTTACGCACTTGGCGAACCAGGCGTCGAAGCGAGGTGGGATGCGACCAGAACAGCCATGCTCCGCCGCCCGCTTCGTCGCGCTCACGAGGGGCGCTTTGAGCAGCTCGTACCGCAAGCCGTCCAGATCGAAGAGCTGCCTCGTCCAGTAGACGCGGCCGGTGAGCAGCCGAAAGGCGAGGAGGCCAATCGCCCAGACGTCGGTCGCCGGAGAGATCAACTCGCCGGAGGCCTGCTCGGGCGCCATCCAGAGCGGGGTGCCGATCGGCATCGTCCCCCGGGCGGTCGACGCCGCGATCAGCTTGGCGATGCCGAAATCGAGGATTTTCACCGTCAGATCGATCCCGGTGCGCAGGGGCTCGGCGATGAAGACGTTCTCGGGCTTGAGATCGCGATGCACGACCCCCGCGGTGTGCGCAGCCAGGAGCGCGTCGCAGACCTGGCTGAGGATTTCGACGGCCGTGGCATGCGGGAGGGGGATCAGGGGCTTGATCCGCGAGGCGAGGTCTTCGCCGTCGAGGAGCTCCATCGCGAGCCAGGGTGTTTCGGTGGTCTTCTCCACGCCGGCGTCGATCACCCGGACCACATGGTCGCTCTTGATCCGGGATCCGATCCACGCTTCTTGCTCGAAGAGCCGGAGGAGCTGCTCGTCCGCGACCAGATCCGCGTGCATGAGCTTGAGGGCGCGGGGGATGCGCGTGGAGAGCTGCTCGGCGATGTAGAGGGAGCCCATCCCGCCCCGCTTGAGCGGGCGGACGATGCGGTAGTCGCCCGCGAAGATGTCGCCCGGAGAAAGCTGGGTTATGCCGTGCATGGCTTTGTGGGATACAGTGTTATCTGGTTCACCCGGCGGATGTCCACCGGAAAGGTCGCGTGAGCGCCGCTAGAACGCCCCAGGCGCGACTCCGTCGCAGATCAGACCCTGCCGGATCTCGCTGCCTCCGGTGATCAACACCAGCCCTGCATTTCCCCCCTTCCCTGCCCTCTCCCCGCCGAAGCGCGCGATCACCTTCCGCACCGCCCCCGCGGGATCGTAGGCGCTGAGCTCGACGTCATACCGCTCGTCGCGCACGGCGATCTCCACCGCGTCGAGACAGGCTCTCTCCTTCGACCAGCGGATCACCGCCACGCCGCCAGTGCCTGTCGCGAGGACGCCCGGGAGCGCGGCGCGGTCGAGGCCAATCGAGGACTCGAAGGGGAAGACCACCTTCGCCTCGCCGCCGGGCGAGGTGGCTTTGCAGGCCGCGTCGCTCCCGAGCGCGAGGGCGGTGAGGGAGCGCAGGCGCTCGGGCGCGCCGAGGGTGCCGCGGTCGGGATCGATCGGCGCGAGCGCGGCCTCGCCGAGGACGTCGACGGTGACGAGGATCGGGGCGCCGCCGCGGGCGCCGATGCCGAAGGAGAAGCCGCGGGTCATGGCGATCGGGGTGCGGGCGAGCTCGTGGAGAATCGCCGGGCGCGCGGGCGAGGCGGAGGAGGAGACGAGGAGGGCGTCGAGGCTCGGTTGCGCGAGGAAAACCCGGTCGCCGAGATCGACGCCGACGGTGAGATCGCCGGCGCAGGCGCCGAAAGGGCGGGTGACGCCGGCGCGATCGAGGACGCCGGCCAGGCAGGTTTCGCCGCGGCCGAGAGGGAAGAGCTCGAGGTTGCCGCGAGGATCGAGGAGGTAGCCGAGGCGGGCCTCGAAGGGGCGCTGGGATGGCAAGGCGAGGCCCGGCGCGGTGAGCGAGAGCGTGACGCGGCGGACAGGGGCGGCGGGATCGAGGGGCGGGATCCAGGCGATCTCGGCGTCACCCTGGGTCGGGGTGAGCGGGCCGCTCCCGGGGATCGCGACGATCCCCTGGGCGCCGAGGCGGATCTGGTTCTGGCTGCGGCTCTGGGGTAGCAGGGGGATCGGGGTGACGCCGAACCCGGTGCTCTCGGCCATGCGCCGGCCCACGGCGGGGCCGGCGGTGTGGCAGCGCAGGGCGACGAGCGGGAGCGGCGGGAGGCGGGACGACGAGGGGTGCGGGCGCCTGGCTTCGGCCGGCGCAGCGATCGCGGCGGCGCCCGACCAGCCGAGGCGGACGAAGGCGCCGAGGCGGCAGCCGACGGCGGAGCACTGGCCGGTGAACGACGACGAGGCCGCGCCGGGCGGGGGATCTACGGCGATCCAGGTGCGGCCGCGGTCGGTCGATTCGAAGAGCTGGTCGTCGTCCGTCGCGGCGAGCGCGAAGGCCCCCGCGGCGCGGAGCGGGGTCGCGCGCGGCGGGGTCGGGTAGGCGCGTACGTGGCCGCGGGCGTCGATGGTGACGGCGATCAGGCCCGCCGCCGCGCTCGAGGAGGGCATCCAGCCTTCGAGGACGTCGGCGCCGTCGACGCGAAAGGCGCGGTTGAGCACCGTCGCGGCGCGGTGAACGTACGTGGGCAAGCTCAGCGGCGGCTCGCTGCGGGCGACGCGGACGATGCGGAGATCGCCGCGCACCTCGACGCGGCGAGGCTCGGGGACGAAGGTGCCCGGGCCGGCGACGAGGGCGACGGCGCCGCCGAGAGGGCGCGGGATCCACGCGAAGAGAAAGGCGGCGTCGTCGGGATCGAGGTGGTGCTCGATCCACACGTCGCGCGAGGCGCGGGCGCAGAAGACGGCGTTGCGGCCGGGCGAGGCGGCGGGATCGTCGGGCAGCGCGGCGGCTCGCGGCGCGGTGGACGAGGCGGGATCGCAGGGGCCGAGGAAGCCGAGGCCTTCCCCGTCGCTGCCCGCGAAGCGATCGCGATCCCGCGCGGCCGGGCGATCGAAGGTGCGCTCGACGCGCGGGGTGCCGGTGACGTCGACGATCATCGCGCGATCTTTGTCGGCGCACGCGAGGAGCACGGCGCTGCCCTGGCGGATCGGGGCGCACTCGGCCGTGGCGGCGGCGGGGATCAGCGTCACCGATGTGGCTTGCCGGGTGGCGAGATCGAGGCGGCCGACGAAGCCGCGGCCGACGATGACGGCGCCGCCGTCGGGGAGCGGGACGCCGGAGGTGACGGCGGCCTCGAGGACGCTGCGGCCGGCGGCGAGCGGCCACGCGCCCGCGTCGAGCTCGGGGCGACGTCGGCGTTCCAGGCCGCGCGCGAGGTACGAGGTGACGATCTCGGGCGTGGCGCCGCCGAAGGTCGCGCCGCCGTCGAGGGTGAGCGCGGCGCGGCCGAGGACGTCGACGACGAGGGCGCGCTGTGCGTCGGTGGCGACGCCGTGCGAGGCCGCAGGGATCGGCAGCGGCGCGAGGCCTCCGCCGCCGGGGGCGATCACCGCGGCGCCGCCGACGAGGAGCAGGCCGACGCCGCCGATCCAGTCGAAGGATCCGCGCGGATCCGCGGGCAGCGACGCGAGCGGGTGGAGCTCGCCGGTGAAGCTCGCGGCGCCGTAGAGGGCGCGCCCTTTCCAGAAGACGTAGCGCTGCGGCCCGGGGCCGGTCCACGGCGGAGCGACGGCGCCGCCCTGGACCTCGGGGGACGCGGGCGCGAGCTCCACTACGCCACCGTCGCGCAGGACGAGGCGACGTCCGCCGGCCACGACGTGATCGAGGCCGTCGGGTGTCCGCTCGAGGAAGTCCCCGTCGGGGACGAGCCAGCGCGCGGAGGGCGCGCGCGGGGCGGCCTGCGGCGGCGCGGGGCGCGCTCGATCCCCGGGAATCGCAGGGGGAGACGCGCTGCAGGCCACGGCGACGAGGGCGGGGAGCGAGGCCGCGAGGAGTCCCCTCGGCGTCATCGCGGCGCCTCGGGCGGGGCGAGCGCGCAGCGGAGATCCTGGCGGAGATCGGCGGCGCGGAGGGCTCCGTTGGGCGCGGGATCAGCGCCGCCGGAGCCCGCTCCCTTGCCGTCCCACCGGACGACGAGGCGCATCCGGCGCGCGCCGTCGCCGCGGCGTCGCGTGTCGATGACGGCCGCGTCGAGGGCGGCGAGGCAGACGCGCGAGCGGCCCCAGCGCACCTCGGCGAGGGCCTGGCGCCCCAGCGTCACGCCGGGCAAGGATCGAGGATCGAGCGCGAGCCAGGTCGAGGGATCGAGGACGACGAGGGCGCGGTAGGCCGTGGGATCCGGCGCCTTGCAGCGAGGATCGTCGGCGAGCGTGACGGTGGACCACGGCGCGAGCCGGGCGAGCGCGAGGACGCCGGTGCCGGCGGGATCGATCGGGGCGACGCCAACGGTGTCCGGCGCCGCGCCGTCGAAGACCAGGACGCCGGGGACGCCGGCTTCGCTTCGGCCGAGGGTCATCGCGCGGCGCCGCGTGGTCTCGCGATCGGTGCCGATCAGGAGCGGCGGAGGCGGCGAGGCGCGGTGATCTTCGAGGGTGAGGCGACGCCGCAGCTCGCCGAGCAAGAGCGATCGGTCGGCGCCGATCGCCAGGCCGCCCGCGCCGAAGCCATCGCTGTAGCCGCCGTAGCGCCGCAGTTCGAACGCGGGCGCGGCGGCGACGTGGTCGCCCGCGATCAGGAGTTCGACGGTCTCGCCGCCGAGGAGGAGATCGATCTCGCCGGCCGCGCCGAGGAGCGGCGTCACGGTCGATCGGCGCTGCGCGGTGAACCCCAGGGCGAGCACATCAAGGCGCTTTTCGGCGGCGAACGGCGCGAGCGGCAGGCGGAAGAGCAGCGTGTGGGTGCGCTTCTCGGCGAGCGCCGCGTGAGCGCCGCGCGGCGGCTTCGGCGCGGCCGCGGCGCTGGGCGCAGGCGCAGGCGCGGGCGGCGGCGCGACCTCCGGCGTGGTCCGCTCGCGGGCGAGATCGAGGGAGTCGCCCCAGGTGGTGGCGATCGTTTGCTTCAACCCGATCGGCAGCGGGAGCGGCGGCACCACCGGGATCGGCCCGCCGGCAAGGACGCAGGCCAGCCGCGGCAGCGCCGCGACGGTGGGAGGCGGCAGCGAGGGCTCGCTCGCGATGTTCACGGTGAGCCCCACGGCTTCGCCCCAGCCGAGGCGCACGAGCGGCCCGAGGACGCACCCGAGGGCCGAGCAGCCGCCGGAGGACGCGGCGCTGGGCGGCAGCGGCGAGGCGCCCGCGGCGCGCCAGGTCAGGCCGTGGTCGAGGGTCTCGAAGAGCTCGCCATGCCGGGAGATCGCCGCCCCGAAGTCGCCAGTCACCTGCATCGATCCGAGCGCGGGCGGGAGCGAATGCAAGGCCGTGGTGCCGTCGGCCGCGACGGTGACGCCGATCCAGACGGGGACCACGCCCTCCTCCGTCGAGGCGAGCCAGCCGTCGATCGCGCCGTCAGCGCGCGCGCGCCAGCGTTTGTCAAGGACGCGGGACGCGACGCGCTGCAGGTGCGCCCACGCCGGGCGCAGGAAGCTCCAGCCTTCGAGGGCGCGATCGACGCGGATCACCCGCACGCCGCCCTGCTCGCGCGCGCGCGGCGCGCCCACGGGGTCGGGGAGCGCGGCGCCCCCGATCACCAGCGCGACCGCCGTCCCGTCGCGACGCGGAGCCCACGCCGCGAGGGATCCGGGGCGCTCGATCTCCACGGTGCGCTCGATCCACTCGGCGGGCGCGCCGGGGCGCGCGGGCGCGCGGCGGACGCAGAGGATCGGCTTGGTCGGCGGATCGGCGACCTCTTCGCGGCGGCTGGCCTCGTCGGGATCGAAGTGGTGCGGCGTGATCGCGCACGCGCCCGTGTAGCCGAGGGCGCCGTCGTCGTCGGCGACGAAGGATCCCGCGTCGGTGAAGACGCGCTCGACCACCGGGAGCGCGCCGCCGTGCGAGCGCAGCACGTAGCCGCCGGCGCCCTGGTAGGGCTCCCACGTGCAGGCGAAGAGCACGTCGGCGCCGGAGCGCAGGGGCTGGCACTCGAGGCCGCTCTGCACGCCGTCGGGGACGAGGCTCACCGTTGCAAAGGTGGCGAGATCGATCCGGGCGATGACGTTCTGCGCGACGCCGTACGCGGTGCCGTCCCCGATCGCCGCGCCGGCCAGCACCGCCGCCTGGAAGGGCGAGACCTCGCGGTAGCCGTAGGACGCCTCGTCGCGATCGACGCGCGAGCCGCTCCAGACGAGCTGGAACGGCTTGGCCGAGCCGCCCCGACGCGAGGCTTCGGCCGGCGCGAGCTTGCCGCCGGGGCCGACGAGGAAGCGGCCCTGCCAGGTCTCGACGCCGAGCTCGCCGTCGTCGGCGCTGACGGCGCGCGCCGCGATGCCCACCGACGACGTCAGGCTCTGCCAGGTTCGCCCGCCGTCGAACGTCGCCGTGGTGCGCCCGAAGACGTCGAGCTGGATCGCCCGCGTCGGGCTCGCCGCGACGACGTCGAGCACGCCCGGCGCGTCGAACGGCGCGAGGCGCGCGCTCCCCGCCGCGATCACCCGCGGGCCTTCGTCGGTGATCGCCACCAGCCCGAGAAGGCCGGGGCGCACGCCGCGGAGGCCTGCGCCCTCCGGCGTGATCGACGCGATCGGCGTGATCGGTCCGGTGAACAGGCTGGATCGAAAGAGGTGGTTGCGGGTCCAGTGAACGAACCCGCCGCCCGGAGGCGCGGCGACCGATCCGAGGATCACGTCCCCGCGCTCGAGGAGATCCTCGTCCCACGCCGCGCGGAGGACTTGCCCCGACGGCGCGAGCTCGAGCCGCGCGCCTTCGACGACGAGGCGATCGACCGCCTCGTCGTGCGTGACCCAGAACCCCGCCTCGGGGAGCGCGTGAAAGAAGCGCGAAGGCGGCGAAGGCGCCGGCGGCGAAGCCGGCACGAGAGCGCGCGCGTCCGGCGTTGGCGCGCGCGGCGCCGTGGCGCACGCGGCGAGCAGGACAATCCCCACGAGGGGAGCTCGCGATACCCGCGATAACAAAGCGCCGTGGACGAGGGCGGCGACACGGGGCATCAGGCGGCCAGCCCGAGACGGTAGCCGATCGCCTCCGGGGGATCAGCGAAAGATCACCCGAGCCTACGGCACGCGACTCCCCGAGACGCCCTACCGACGCCGGATCGCCCCCGTGCTACGCCCGGCCTCATGGCGTCACCTGTGTTCAAGCCTCAAAACCTTGGCGTCTCGTCGCTGGCGAAGCGCCTCCTCACGGCCGTCGCGCTGATCATCGGCGCGATGGTCCTGTTCTCCTCGTGCAGCGCGCGCGTCGACGCGGGCCACGTGGGCATTCGCGTCAAGCTGGCGGGCAGCTCGCGCGGCGTCGATGACATCCCCGTCGTCACCGGGTGGGTCTTCTACAACCCGCTCACCGAGCAGCTGATCATGTTCCCGACCAGCGTGCAGAACGTGGTCTGGACCAAGGACGCCCACGAGGGCAACGCCCACGACGAGTCGATCACCTTCTCGTCGCTGGAGGGCGTGAACATCAACGCCGACGTCGGGCTCTCGTTCCACATCGAGCCTTCGCTGGCGCCGCACCTCTACCTGCGCTTCCGCAAGACCGATCTCCTCGAGCTCTCCAACGGCTACGTGCGCAGCGCCGTGCGCGAGGCCTTCAGCCTCGAGGCCTCGCAGATGCCGGTGCAGAACGTCTACGGAGCCGACAAGGGCAAGCTCGTCCTCGCGGTGACCAAGCGCCTCAACGATCTGCTCGGCAAGGACGGCTTCATCATCGATCAGCTGACGATCAACGGCGCCCTCCGCCTGCCCGAGAACGTGGCGACGGCGATCAACCGCGCGATGGAAGCGACGCAGCTTTCCATCCAGGCCGAGAACCGGGTGCGCCAGGTGAAGGCCGAGGCCGAGCAGGCGATCACCCAGGCCGAAGGCGGCGCCAGCGCGGCCCGCGCCCGCGCCAAGGGCGAGGCCGACGCGCGCCTGATCACCGCGCGCGCCGAGGCCAAGGCCAACCTGATCCTCCGGGCCTCGACGTCCCCCACTGTGCTCCAGTACCGCGCCCTCGAGCGCTGGAACGGGAAGCTCCCGATCATGAACGGCGGCGGCGCCCTGCCGATGCTGACCTTCGACGCCGCCAAGCTCACCAAGATCGATGAGGACGAGGCGAAGCTTATCAAAGAGCTGCTCGGCGAGGAGCACGACGACGTGGAGGCGAAGAACAAAGAGAAGGACGCCGAGGCCAAGAAGGACGCGGCGATCGCCGACGCCAAGAAAGAGGCGGCGGCGAAGAAGGAAGCCGCCCCGGTCGAGCCGAAGAAGTAGCCTCGGCGCGCAGGCAGACACCATGAAGGGTCGCCTGACTCGACCGCTCGGCGCCCTCGGGACAGCGATGACGATCGTCGCTGTCTCGTTACCGGCCCGGATCGCCGTAGCCTCGGAGTGGGGCGTGACCCCGATACTGCGCCTGAGCGCCGGGCCTGCGTTCCACGCGTTCCAACCGGAGCCCGTGGAGAAGGCCGTCACCCAGCTCGCCTTCGATGTCAGGGCCGGCGCCGGCTTCGGGGAAGCCAGCCTGTACCACGACTCATTCCAGGTGATGACCGAGCTCGGTTATTCGTACGACCACTTCGGGAGTCACCTCTTCACGTTCTCGACCGGCGTGGGCTACGGCAACTTCGCCTGGGCGCTGTTCTATCATCCGCGCTTTCTCGTGGGCACCGAGGGCGGCCACACCGTCGTCGGCGTGCGCAACAGCCTTGGGCTTCACGTCTTCAACGATATCTACAGCCTCGAGGTCGGGCACCAGCTCCTCGTCGCGGGCGGATCGTTCCAGCACGACGTGCGGATCCTCCTCGGGTTGAACCCCCTCGGCCTCCTGCGCTTCGATCCGGCCTACAAGGCGATCAAGTTCCTGCTCAACGGCTTCTCGAACTGAGCCCAGACGCCTGCCCCCCTGCGGAGACGCGCTGAACGGCGCGAGCGATGCTGTCGGCGAAGCGCTCCGGGGCGCCGGGGGACATGGCCAGGAACAGCGAGGGATCGAGCACCTCGAGCTCCATGAGCACGAGGCCTTTGCTCGTCTCGACGACATCCACCCTCGCATAGAGGAGCGGCTCCGGGACCGCGGCGAGCACGCGCGCGGCCGCGGCGATCTGCGAAGGCGAGGCGTCAAGGAGCTCGCGAACGCCGCCGTGATCCTCCTGGACGCGAAAATCGCCGGCGCGCGGGCGCTTGCGCACCGCGTGGCTGAACTGTCCGTCGAAGAATATCAACGAGAGCTCGCCGCCGGAGGTGATCTCGGGGAGGAACGCTTGGACCATCATCCCGCGCTCGGCGACCAGCGCGTCGAGCGCCGGTTGATGGGCGGCCGCGTCAGCGCGCGAGGCGCGGAAGGTGGCGAAGGCCGAGAGAGAGACCTGGGGCTTGATCACCACCTCGTCGAGGTCGTGCGCGCGGAGGAGCGCGGCGAGGTCCACGCGCTCTCCTTCAGCGATCCAGGCGGTCCTGGGGATCGCGACGCCGCTGACGGCGAGCTCGTGGAGATAGCGCTTGTCGAGGTTCCACCGGAGGATCGGCGCGGAGTTGAACGAGGGCAGCCCGCTCGCCGCGAGGGCGTCGATCCAGCGGAGAAAGGCGTCCGGCTTCTGGTGGTAATCCCAGCAGGAGCGGTGGATGACGGCGGTGAGACCCGACGGCGGCGCGGGATCGTCCCAGATCCAGGGGACGACCTCGATGCCGCGATCCCGCAACGGGGCGATCGCGAGCGTATCGTCCTGCGACAAGGAAGGGAGACCAGCGCAGGTAGTGAAGGCGAGCTTCATGAATCCTCCGCGGGCGAGCATACACGAGCTGGAGCGGGGCGGCGGGCGGCGACGCCGACGGCGACGGACCCTCGCCGCCAACGGATCGGTCTGGTCGAGAGCGCCGATGATCGCCAGCGCACCGCCCAGCCGCGAGCAGCTCATCCACACGCTCTACGAAGCTGCGGAGCTCGATCACTACCTGATGTGCACCTACCTCTACGCGGCCTTCAGCCTCCGCGACGGGGAGACAGAAGGCCTCTCCGCCGAGGAGGCCGCGGCGATCTCGCGGTGGCGCGGCACAATCCTCAAGGTGGCGATCGAGGAGATGGGGCACCTCACCGCGGTGTGGAACATCACGGCCGCGCTCGGGGGAACGCCGCGGTTCGGACGCAACAACTTCCCGCTCGAGCCGGGCTTCCTCCCGGCCGGCGTCGTGGTGAAGCTTTCCCCGTTCAGCGACGCGTCCTTGCAACACTTCATCTACCTGGAGCGACCGGACGGATCGCTGGAGTCGGAAGGCCAGGGGTTCAGTCCAGAGTTCCTCTTCACGCGAGGGACACCGGCCACGCGACTGACACCGATGGCCCTCGACTACGAGACTGTCGGCGTGTTCTACGCGATGCTCGGCCAGAACCTCCGCGCGTTCGTCGCGCACGTGGGAGAGTCCGTGGCCTTCTGCGGCGATCCGGCGTTGCAGCTCTCGCCCGACGAGGTGGGGATGCTCGATGCAAAGCCCGTCGTCTGTCTGAAGACGGCAGTCGCGGCCTTCACGACGATCGTGGAGCAAGGCGAAGGGGCGCCCGAGCACTCGGTCGGATCGCATTTCCAGAAGTTCGTGGCGATCCGCAAGGAGCTCGCGGCGATGAAGGCCGCGAACCCCGCGTTCAGGCCCGCGTTCCCGGCGGCGCAGAACCCCGTGCTCCGGCCGCCGGTGCGGCCCGAAGGGCGGGTGTGGATCGAAGACGAGGACGCCGCGGCCACGGTGGACCTCGCCAACACCGGCTATGCGCTGATGCTCCGCCTGATGGCCTACTCCTACGGTGTTCCGCGGCCGCGGCCGGAGAAGACGCTGGCAATCAACCTCGCGCTCGGCCTGATGCGCGCGGTCACCCACCTGGCAGAGCGGGCTGCGCGCTTGCCCGCGGGTCCATCGAACCCGGGATGCAACGCCGGGATGTCGTTCACGGCGCTCCGCGACTCGGCGCCGCTCCCGCTCAGCCCGAGCTCGGCGCGGTTCTTCACCGAGCGCCTCGATCAGATGGCCGAAGCCGCGATCGCCCTCGACCGGGCCGGCGATCTGCGCACGGCGTCGGCGTCGCGGCTGTTGACCGATCTCGCCAGGCGCGCTTCGCGAGGATTCCAGGCCGCCGCCGCGGCGCCCGCGCCCGCCGCCGCGCCCACGAAGGTCGAGTCTGCACCTCTGACTGCCGCGCTGGCCCCGGCGCCGCCGATTCCCAGCGTCGTCGACGGTGTCGAGCACATCCAGGGCAAGAAGCTCACGCTGATCTACGATGTCCAGAAATGCATTCACGCGCGCTTCTGCGTCACCGGCGCCCCGAAGGTCTTCCTCGCCAACGTCAAAGGGCCCTGGATTCACCCCGACGCGATGGAGGTCGAGGGCCTGGTCGAGATCGCCCACGCCTGTCCGTCGGGCGCGATTCGCTATGATCGCACGGACGGCGTCGCCAACGAAAAGGCTCCGCCGGTGAAAACACCAAGCCCTCCTGCGACGGCAGCCACGCCCGCGTCGGGTTCAAGTCGACCTGAGAGGTGCTACCCTCGGCACCCATGTACGTCGTCGCCCTCGCCGAGCTCGCCACGTCCCTCGAAGCAGAGGCCGCCGCGCTGGCGGCCGATCTCGGCACGACCGCCTACGAAGAGCGGCTCCACCTGCTCACCGGGTTACCGTCCGTGGTGCTGACCACGGTGGATCGCGCCGAGGCCACGGCGCTGCTCACCAAGCTCCGCGCCCGCAAGCATGGAGCGATCGCCTGCGACGTTTCGGCGGTGGTCGGGCACGAGGCGATGATCCCGATGCGGGGGTTCACCCTCGAGCCCGACGCCGTGGTCGCCGGCGAAGAGCGGTTGGCGCACGGCGAGATCGTAACGCTTCTCCGCGCCATGCACCGCACCAGCACCGAGACGCGCGGAGAGACGAAGTCCCGGCAGCTCAGCGCGGGCAAGGCGCTGCTCACCGGGGGACTGGCCTTCTCGAAGACGGTGACGCGGGAAGAGAAGAGCGTGGCGCAGGCGAGCGAGCAGGTGCTCTATATCTTCCGCGCTAACCGGGAGACGCCGTGGCTGCTCCGCGAGCGGGGCACCTCGTACGCTGGCCTCGGCCCTCGGCTCGCGGCGTCGAGCACCCAGAATTTCCTCACCACGATAGCCTACCTCCGCGAGAAGGCCCCCACCGCCCTCTACGATGAGCGGCTGCTCAACCCCCGTAACGCCACCACGCGCCTCTCGCGCTCCGGTTCGGCGAGCGCCTCGACCTTGCAAAGCTCGTCGGCTGGCGGGGTGGATCTGATCGCGCACCTGATTGCTTCGTGGAGCGCCCGGGGACGCCCGGAAGCACAGACAAAAATAATCTGAAGGTCTCCAGGCCGCCCGGCCAACAATTCCCACGGATTTCGTGGTACTGACGTCGCGCGCCCGCGGACAAGCGCCCGCGCTGGAGACCCTGCGATGACGATCGCCACAACCACCGACGAAGCTCTGGCCGACCACCCCCGCACCCCCTCGGGGCTGGCCGCCATCATCCTTCTCTTCCTGCTCGGCATCCCCTTCTTCGGAGCCGGGGTGAACATCGCGACCCAGCGCCTGGGCGAGGGCCTCGGCCTGATGGCCGTCTCGATGATCATCAACCTGCCCGCGATCCTGATCTTGCGAAACTACCCGCGGGTGAAGCGGGGCGGAGAGCGGATCCTGATCTTCGCCGACCGCGGCGAACGGCGAGCGGGACTGTAGCCTTCCCCTTCTCCCAGCTCGTGCGGCTGGAGGGCAAGATCACCACCTTTCAGAACTCGGGGAACCAGTTCCACGACTACCGCCTCTCGTTCCAGGGGCACGTGCCGCTGGAGCTGGAGACGGCCACGCACGAGGGGTGAACGGGGACACTGGCCGGCTCCTTCAGCGGGTATCGGGCGTGAGCTTGCAACCCTGGGCATGAGCGAAGGAGTGGTTCCCATGAGCAACGATGGTCTGGTGGTCGAGTCTCGGCGCGGCGTTCCCAGCAAGATCCTCACGATCGTCTTGACCCTCGTCGGCGTGGGGCTCGCGGTGGGTGGGCTCTGGTCGATGGATAGCGTCGAGACAGCGCGGACGGGGCTGCTGTTCGGCATGGGCGGGCTCTTGCTGATGTCGAGCCTCATCGTCTGTAGAGTTTCAGCAATGCACTGCGTCGCGCGACTCCGTCTCCACGTAGTCTCCATAGTTGGCAGGATGTTTGCCATCAACCGCACACTCTCCCCCTTCCCCCACGGGGCCGTCGTTGCGTAGA
>Ga0105048_10007508_pt1 | contig 17514 bp, 10 predicted proteins | sample MAT05_FD_78382 | JGI IMG/M metagenome (GOLD analysis project Ga0105048, IMG submission 78382) | Freshwater microbial communities from Lake Fryxell liftoff mats and glacier meltwater in Antarctica - MAT-05 | ecosystem: Environmental > Aquatic > Freshwater > Ice > Liftoff microbial mat | place...
AATTCCGGCGGCGACGATGACGACGCCGATAACTCCGAGCGGTCCAGTGACGACAATTCCGGCGGCGACGATGACGATGACGCCGACAACTCCGAGCGGTCCAGTGACGACAATTCCGGCGGCGACGATGACGATGACGCCGACAACTCCGAGCGGTCCAGTGACGACAATTCCGGCGGCGATGATGACGATAACTCTGGCGGCGACGATGATGACGACAACTCAGGCGACGATGATGACGACGCTGAGAACTCCGGCGATGACGATGACGACGCCGACAACTCCGAGCGATGATGATGACTAACGTTTCGTCCGTGCCGGTCGCCCGCGCGGTCCTACCGTTCGCTCTCAGCGGCCTGCAGTAAGCAGTCAGCCATCAGCGCCACCAACTCACGTTCGCGGACCACGCCACAGCGGTCGAGCGCCCTCGCCAGCGCGGGGGGGCGCTCCCGCTCGGAGCGGCGGCGGCGCTCCAACGATGTCGTGTCGGCGACCACCACGCCGATCCGCTGCTCACGGATCACCTGCGCCAGAGGTGCCAGCGTCGGGGCGTAGTAGGCCGCACGGAACGCCTCGGTCCGTTCATGGAGCGGCACGTAGTAGCCCGGCTGGTACGGAATCGCGTGTTCGTACGACGTGAGGATCGGGCGCAGGCCAAACATCGGCAACGTGTTGCTGTCGGCCGGCAGCGCCGCCACCAGCGTGTTCGGCGGCGTCTGGCGCAAGAACGCGTACAGAGCAGGATACCGCCCGGTCACATAGAACTCGCCCGGCGGCGGTGCATGGAGCGTCAGCAGTGCTACGCCGGCCAGCGCGAACAACTCGCCGCCCGCCAGCCCCACCGCGACGCGCGACCGGCTCCTGACCCACCCGAACAACCGGTCGCCCAACAGGCACCAGCAGAGGCCGCCGGCCAGCGCCCAGACGATGGGCAGACTGAACTGGACATGGCGCGCGGGCAAGTACAGCGCGTATAGCAAGGCGTGTGCTGCCGCGTACAGCAACAGCGACAGGCCGAGCAGTACCAGCAGCAGCAGGCCGTTGCCGGGCACCGCCGGCCCACGGACGAGGCGCAACCGCCCGGCCAGCATCCACGCACCCAGCAGCACGGCCAGCGCGAACGGCAGCACCAGGGCCGGCAGGTCGTCAAACAGGGGGTCTTTCGGCCCCAGCGCGAAGCCGCTGCGGCTGCTCTCAAGCCAGAACTGGTACCAGTTCGCCACGAAGTACGCCGCGCGTCCACCCTGCTGGAACTCTGGCATCGCCCGCGCCTGGGCCGCAGTGACCATCGGGCCGTACGCGGCGGCCTCCAGTCGGCCCGCCACGACCAGCCCCAGCGCCACCGCCGTGGCCGCGGCCAGCCAGAGTAGGTCAGACCACGCCCGCCGCACCAGCGCCAACGTCGCCGCACGCCAACCAACCGCACTGCCACGGCTCACGGTGTCGCCAGCCGTAGCGTCCGGTGCGGCCTGCCCGGCTCGCCACAGCGCCCAGGTGCCCATCGTCAGCACTGCCAGCGCGCACCCGAGCGGGTAGAACAGGGCTTGCAGCGGCAGTACCAGCAGCGCCCAGCGCCAGCGCCCACCCGCCAGCAGCGCCAGTTGGGCCACCAGCAGCGGCATCGCGTAGGCACGCGGCGTAGCAGAGGCAATGTCGTCGTACTGCCACGCGGACCACGCCAGCAGGATCGTCCCGAGCGCGGCAGCATCAGCGCGGCCCCAGATAGCCCGCCCCAGCCCGAAGCCGGCCACCGCCAGCCCCACCGTCAGCAACAGCGGCAGCAGCTTGCTGGCCTGTACTGCGTCCATGCCCAGCGTCAGCAGCCAGTAGACGGCCCGGTAGCCCTCCGGTGCCTGCGACTCGTAGTAGTCCGCGATCCAGTCGTGCGCGAATAGCGCCGGGTCGTGCAGGCGCGGCACCCAGAAGACGTGCTGCCGAACGTCGTCGTGGACGACGAGCGGGCTATTGAGCGCCGGGCGGGAAACCCGCATCGCGAAGCCCAGGGAGACCGCGACGGTGAGCAGCAGCCAGAACGCCTGCTGCCCTTTCACCGCCGGCGGCGGCCGACGATGCGCCGAAAAAATCGCCCCAGGCCCAGCCCCTGACCAGCCGCCGCCACCAGCAGGCCGAGCCACGCGAGGGCCGCGACGGCGCTGATGCCAAGCCCGAGCATGATCGGGAACGAGACGTAGCTGAACCGGACCACATGTGACCCGGCCGGTACCGCCACCAACCGCTCGACGCCGTTGGCCCGCGCGATGGGCACCTCGGCATCATCGACGTACGCCTTCCAGCCATCGTCAAATCGATCCGCCAGGATCAGGTAGCCGGGGGCCGACAGGTCGGCCTGCGCCACGATCTGCGTCGGCGTGTACTCCAGCAAGCGGGCCTCTCCCACCGGCTGGCCGGTGCCGGGGCGGATGGCGTCTGCCGGCAGCCCCTCGACGATGGCCTGCTGCTGCGGATCCCACGGCAGTTCGTGCAGGCGGTCGGCGGTCGAGGGGCCGGCGGATGCGACCACGCCGCCGATGACCGAGACGCGCGGCCGGGCAGCCGCGTTCTCCAGCAGGATCGACGTCGCGTCTTCGGCGAGCAGGCGGTACTTCACCTTGTCGGCGGTCCGCACGGAGTAGACGGTGTTGTCCTCCGCGCGGACGCCCAGGCCGTACAGGTGCAGCCGGCCAGTCGGCGTGAGCGTGCGGACCTCAACGGCAACGGTGTCGAACGGCTGCACCAGCGGCACCGTCACGCCGTACAGGCGCACCGGGTCGGGCGGCAGGTTCGCGGGCTGGAGCGGCGCGAAGGCTGGCCCGGCCCAGATGACGCGCGGGCCAACGTAGTCCGCCAGCGGCCAGCCAGGTTCCGAAGCCTTGTACTCGGCCAGTTCCAGGCCGGCCCGGACGGGCACCGGCAGCCGGCCGCCGTCCGCGCCAATCAGCGTGATCTCGGCAACGGGGGTGCCGGCAGGTGCCTCTCCCAGTCCCTCGACGGCGCCCACCAGGGCAACGGCGGCAGCGCGGTGGGGCGGCAGGCGGAAAGCGTCCTGGCCGGACGGGTTGGCAGCGGTGCCGCTCATGAGGCGGTCGCTCGGGTGGAAGGTGACGCCCTCGAAGGTGCGTGACCCTGGCGTCTGCCGCGCCGACAGCACGTAGCGCACGTCGAACAGGTCGAGCAGAAAGTTGTCCTGTTGAACGATGCTCCACCAGTAGTCAGCGAAGCGCGGCGGCTCGAGGGAACTGTAGCCGTTGACCGTCTCGATGCCAGCGCCGGCCAACTGGTTCGCGCCGTACCGTTGATTGAGCGTCGGCTCGACGAACAGGCGGGACGGCCCCGGGTCGTCAGCCACCATCGTGACGACAGGCGTCGCCGGCGTCAGAGCGTTCGCGTACTCCTTGAAGTAAAACGACGTGGTGAAATACCAGAGGTCGGCGGATGTCAACAGCAGCAGCAGCGCGCCCCACACGAATGCAAAGCGTGGGCGCGCCAGCCAGAGCCGCAGGAGGATCGGCACGGCGACCAGCAGCGCCAGCGCCAGCGCCGTGCGTGGATTGTCAGGCCGGGTCATCTCCAGCAGGCCGTAGTAGACGTGCCACGGCCCGAGTTGCCAGTTCTCCTTGCTCGTCTGGAGCATGATGGCGAAGAGTTCGGTTGCGCGCAGCGGGTCGAAGCGGAGCCACCAGCGCAACGCCCCCAGGCTGAGGCCCAGCACCAGCGGCAGCAGCAGCATCGCGTTCAGCAGGGCCATCAGCGGGCGAGACGGGCCTCGGTACCGCGCCCGCCGCGCGAGCCAGGTCGCCCCGAGGGAGGCCAGCACCGCCAGCGCCAGGCTGAACAGCAGGCTAAACCGGGCGGGCGCGCGCAAATAGCTGAAGCCGGGCAGATTCCAGACGACGGTGTACGGCTTGATGGGCAGGTAGTCGCCAAAGGCCAGCAACAGGCTCATCAGGGCGACCAACGAGAAGAAGGCGACGGCCCGCCCGCGCACGTAGAGGATGGCGACGAGCGACAGCAGCAGCGGCGCAATCCCGACGTAGAGCGTCGATTCATGCGGTGCCCACAGCGCCCAGTGCCGTTCAGCATCAAAGTTGAACATGGACGGGAAGACCAGCGTCAGCAGTTGCGGCGGCGTGACGGCGAATGTCGTGGCGTAGTCGTAGGTGACGAGCGTCGGGCGCAGCGAGCGCAGCCCGAGCTGATACAGCGGTACCAACTGCGCGGCGGCGATGCCCAGCCCCAGCCCGACGATGACCACGCCGAGCGTCGCCCGTCCCAGGAACCAGTCGAGCGCGCCGGCCGCTAGCCGGTGCCGCGTCAGCAACACTTTGAAGTCGTAGACGATGCGCCCCATCGCTGCCGCCTTGCTGATGCTTGGTGATAGGATCGTCGGGATGGATGTGCGGCCGAACGGCCCGAACAGCAGCGCCAGCCCGAACACTAGCAGGCTCATCAGGACTGGCTGCACGTGGACGCCCAGCCCTTCGAAGGCCAGCGCCAGCGCCGCCGCCCCGATCCACCCGAGGCGGCGCGGCCCGCTGGTCCGGAGCGCGTGCTCGGCGGCCAGCAGCAGCCAGGGTAGCCACATGGCGCTGCGAACGATGTTGTCGTGCTGGAGGTGGCCCACCATGAAGCTGCTGTAGGCGAACGCCAGCGCGCCGATCGTTGCCCCGAGCGCCTGCGCCCCAAGCGAGCGCGCGTAGAAGTACAGCCCCAGCGCCGCGATGGCGTACTGGATGGCGCGCCCGACGCTGTAGGCGAACGGCATGTCCAGCGCCCAGAGCAGCACGGCCTGGAACGGCGACAGCAGGCCGATCTCGCCATCGGCGAAAAGCGGGTAGCCGCCGAAGATCAGCGGGGTCCACAGGGGCAACCGCCCTGCCTTGATCTCGTCGGCGGCCCACAAGGTCAGCGGGTAATAGAAAGTCGTCGTGTCACGCCCGTAGAAGATCGGGCCGCCGGTCAACTCGGAAGAGAAGACAGCGGCACTAAAGCCGACCAGGAACAGGAGCGGCAGAAGACCTAACAGGGCAGCCCACGTGACCGCGAGTGCGCGCGGCAGAGGCCGGCGAGACGCCACGCGAGCCCCATCGTCCGAGGCGACAACCAACGCGAGGCTCCGTCTTCGGGGCGCTTGGGGGCGTCGAGCGCGAGGTGCGGCAACTGTAGCGGTCGGGGTGCCTGCCGGGCAAGCACCGGGCCGCGTCGCTCCGTTCTCAGGGCGCTGCGACAGCACGGAACCGCGTCGCGAACAGCGACCGGCGCGGCTTGAACACCCAGGCATCGACACGGGCCTGCCCCGCACCTGACAATGACGCCCGAGTCAACGACACCGCTGGAGGCACCCCGCGTGTGGGGCGATGGCAAGACCGTCTCGGTCGTCTTTCCGGCCTATAACGAGGCCGGCAATATCACGCGGGCTGTGCGCGACTTCCTGGCCGTCTCGGCTGTGGATGAGGTGATCGTCGTCGACAACAACTCGCGCGACGGCACCGGCGACCTGGCGCGGGCGGCCGGTGCGCGCGTGGTGCTGGAGACGAAGCAGGGCTACGGCAACGCCTTGCAGCGCGGCCTGCGCGAAGCCACCGGCGACTACATCGTGCTGGCCGAGCCGGACGGCACGTTTGTGGCAACCGACGTGCTGAAGCTGCTGCCGTACGCCGCCGAACTCGACATGGTGATGGGCACCCGCACCACCCGCGAACTGATCTGGGAACAGGCCAATATGGGCTGGTTCCTGCGGGTCGGCAACTGGGCCGTGGCGAAGCTGCTGCAACTGCTCTTTGATGGGCCGTCGCTGTCTGACTGCGGCTGTACCATGCGGCTCATCCGCCGGGAGGCCGCCGCCAGGATCGCCGGGCAGTTGACCGTCGGCGGCTCGCACTTCCTGCCGGAGATGGTCGTGCTGGCGCTGCTCAACGGCTTGCGGATCATCGAGGTGCCCGTCAACTACCGCGCCCGCGTCGGCGAGTCGAAAATCACCGGGTCGCGGGTGACGACGCTGAAGGTGGGCTTTCGGATGATCGCGCTGATCCTGGGGTACCGGCTCAAGAGGCGAGCAGTCAGCACGCGGCCGTAGAGCCAGCCACGCGCTGACTGCCCGCCGGTCCGTTCGCTGATCGCGCACCGGCCTGCGCGACAGCGGCATGCGGACAGGCCGTGCACCAGTCGCATCGCAATCCTGTGATGTCGCCGGGCCGGGGATTCACGGCCCGGAGCCGGCCGCTAGAATGGCCCCACGACGCGCGTCGGCCGGTCCCTGCCACACGGCAGCCGGCGACAGGCTCGGCACGCGACGCTGGCAACAGGGCCGCCGCTGCATGCTCGCCGTGCGGTTTCGGAACTGGTGCCGCAGCCATCTGATTCCCAGGACCACCGTGCTTTGCCCTGCCCCCGCCGGCCCAACATCTGTGCCCCATGAGCTGGAGAAAAGAGCGTTCATGCCCGCGCCGCACAACTCCCCTGTCATCAGCGCCGGTCGCGTGTCGCGCCGGACCTTCGTTCGCGGGGCCATGTTCCTGGCCGGCGGCACCGCCCTGCTGACGGCCTGCGCCCCAATGCCAACGCCCAGTGGTTCGGCCCAGCCCGCCGCGTCGCCATCCGTCAGCGTCCCCTCGTCGGCGGGGGCCGGCGCAGGCTCGCCCACCATCATTGTGCCGCCGTCGCCCAACCCGGCCGCCTCACCATCGCCGGCCGCCCGAGCAGCCGGCCCGGCCTCGCCAGCGACTATCGCGTCGGTCGCCGTCAACCGGCCGGCCGGCACGCCCCGGCCCGGCGGCACCCTCATCATGGCCCGCACCGCCGACGCTACCGACCTCGACCCACAGTTGACGTCGAGCCTGTCCCGCCAGCGCATCACCATGCTGACTTACAACAATCTGGTCAGGCTCTCCAACGACCTCGCCATTCAGCCGGACCTTGCCGAAGCCTGGAAGGTCTCGCCGGACGGCAAACAGATCGACTTCACGCTCCGCAAAGGCGTCATGTGGCACCCGCCCGTCAGCCGCGAACTGGAGGCCGACGATGTCCGCTACAGCTACGAGCGCCTCCTGCGGGACTCCCCCGGCCGCGCCGACTTCGCGCTTGTTGACGGCGTGGAGGTACTGGACAAGTACCACATCCGCTTTCTGCTGAACACCGCCAGCGCCGGCATCCTGGCGTCCATCGCTGATTCGCGCTGGGGGGCCATCGTCAACCGTGAGACGGTCGAGCAGCACGGCGACCTGCGCCGGGTGGCCGTGGGCACCGGGCCGTTCATGCTGGCATCGTGGCAGCGCGACCAGGAGATGCGGCTGAAGCGGAATCCGGCCTACTTCGAGAAGGGCAAGCCGTACATCGACACGCTGGTGCTGCGGATCGTGCAGGACGAGGCCAGCATTGTCGCCGGGCTGCGTGACGGCTCGATTCACCATGCGATGCTCGAAGATAACCGCCAGGTGGACGCGCTCCAGCGTCTCCCGAGCCTCGCGGTTCACCGCACCGCCCGCATCGGCTACGACTCGTTCCACTTCAACCAGGCGCGGACACCGTTCGACAAGCCGGAGGTGATCCAGGCGATCAACTACGCGGTGGATCGCGACGAGTGCATCCGGGCCTCTACCACCGGCTTCGCGGTGCAGACGGCCCCCGCCACCCCGCCGATGAAGCAGTGGCTCCTGGCCGGCGAGCAGTGGAAGCCGTACTACACGGTGGATCTGGACAAGGCCCGCGCGCTGCTGGCGAAAGCCGGCTACCCGAACGGCTTCGAGGCGACCGCGCTCACCATCCCGTCGCTGCCGACTATGTTCACCAACGCCCAGGTCATACAGGCGAACTTGCGGCGTATCGGCATCAACTTGAAGGTAGAGAGCGTGGAGTACGCCCAGTGGCTCCAGCGGTGGCAGAAGAAGGATTTTGAGGCCACATTGAACACCAGCGCCGGCTACGCCGACCCGGACACGGCGTTCTACCGCGCGTTCCACTCGAAGGGGCAGAACTGGAACAACCTGAACAGCCCGGAGCTTGACCGCCTGCTCGACGACGGCCGCGCCGTCTTCGAAGTCGAGAAGCGGAAGCCGATCTACGACAAGGTACAACTGCACCTGCTAGAGCGGCCGGGCCACTTGTTCCTGTTCGCCGCCGAGATGATCGACGTGACCCACAGGAGCGTGCAGGGCTTCAGCCAGCATCCCACCACGACCCTCTGGAACTACCAGCACACCTGGCTCGACGGCTAACAAGGGCCGTCGCTGCGCGGGCAGGTGGCACGGTGCGGCGTCAGCGGCGGAGCGCCAGCGTGGTGCGTGCGGTGGCCGATCCGGCGGCGTCGCGGAGATCAATGCGGACGCTGCCGCGCCGCGCCACGCTGTCCGGAACCACGAAGCGGCTCTCCGGAGCGAAATCGCGCAGCACCTCCTCGGCACCGTCTGCTCGCAGCAGCACGAACCGATAAGCAGGTTGCTGAAACTGCTGACGTTGGGCAAACGCCTGGAGCGCAAACGACGGCTCGCCTGCAGCGACCGCACCGACCGGCTCGGTGAGAACTACCATCGTGTCCAGCGGATGTAGCAGCCAGATGCCGGCGGCCAGCCGTTCAACGACGACGTTGGGCTGCGCACCCAATGTCTTCGCAATGTCTCCATTCTGGGTGAGCACAAGGCCGGGCAGGGTGATCGGCTCGGCCGGCGCGCGCGGCACCGTCCACCCCTGCATCCGCCGCGCCAGTGATGGCCCGCTGAAGAGATACTCGGCCTCGAACCGCCTGACGACATAGACCGTCGGCACAACGTTCGGCGGGTACCGCCGGTCGAACGTCCTGACTGCGTCGAGTAGTTCGCGCGTCGGCCAGCCGAAGAGGGTGTACGTCTGCTCCTCGCGTGAGAGCCGCAGAACTGTCGCCACAGGCACGTGCCGCGAATGCTGAAGTGTGTCGTGCATCTCCAACAGCAGCGGGACTGCCAGGGCACATGCCACGACGCCGCGCCGGCGCACTGGCAGCGCCGTCAGCACCGCCGGCGCAATGGTACTGAGCAGCAGGAGCCATTCAATCAAGTACCGGTTGCTGTGCGGGCTGATCGGGATGACGGCTGCCAGCACGAAGAAGTAGCTGGCACTTAGCCAGACCACCCAGAACAGGAATATCCCGCGTGGCCCTAAACGCCGCGCCGCGAACGGGACGAGCAGCGCGGCAGGCAGGAGCACCAACGGCACGGCACCGCCAAACCCGGCGAGGCCCGCGTGGTAGCGTTCGCTGCCGTGCCGGAGCAGTTCGGGCCACTGTGCGACGGAGCGTTCGCTGTCGATGGCGCGCGCGGCACGCTGCAGCCAGCCGTTGACGCGCCCATTCACCGATTCCGGCAAGAAGTACGGGGGGGTCAGCAAGGCAAGGCTGAGGCCGAAGCCGTTCACGGCCAGTGAGCGCAGGCGGTCTGCCGGAGTCAGTGCGCCGTAGCCGCCCTGACCGGCCAGCATATCGCTGTCCCCAGGTGGGGCGATGAGGTACCCCTGCGTCACCACGTTCCGGATCAGGGATGGCGCGCCGATGAGTACACCGGACAACAGGGCCACGCCGATGACCGCCACCGTCCGCCGGAGCCGTCCACGCCGAACGCCGCGTGAGATGCAGAGGGCAAAGAGCAGCGCCAACCCCGGTGCCGCAAAGTAGAACGTCGGCTTGGAGGCAAGCCCGAGCGCCGCGGCAACTGCGGCGAGCACCAGCCAGCGCACCGACGTTGATGGATGCCCGCGTCGTAGGAAGTAGAGCACAAAGACGAGCCACTGCGCCTCGAAGATGTCGAAGCCGCTCGTTGGGGCACTCAGCAGCAACTTTGGCGTGGTCCAGGGCAGGGCAGCAGCGATAAGCGGGAGCGTGCCGCCCCACCCAAGTGACCGACAGAACGCCGCCAACCCAACTGAGGCGAGCAGCGCGGACAGCATCGACAGCGCGTTGACGTGAACATCGGTCCGTAGAAACAGCATCGGGAAGGCAACGAGTGTCGTGTGCAGATACTGCAAGTAGTCAAGCTGACCGGTGTAGACCGAGAACGTGCCACGATCGAGGTACTGCACGGCTCGTGGGAAGTAGGTCAGCAGACTGTCGGCGTTCGTGATGCCGGTGAACCAGACGAGGATGCCGAGCGTCATGACGGGTAACAGCCAGACCATGAACAGCAGTTGCCCCGGCCAGCGCAAGGTGCGAATCGGGGCCAGCGGCGTGCGCCAGTCGAGCGTGTGGGTAGGCGATGGCACGAGAAAACTGCCCCAATACAACACCAGGCAGCCGACCAGCCAGCCCGTCATTGATCCAAGCCACTCGCCGAGCGACAATACCTCGGCCACGATCGCTAACCAGGCCGTCGCCACGGTGACAGCGGCGAGCAGGGCATCATCGGCGACATGCAGGCGACCGACGCTACGGACGAGTCGCCACGCCCCGCCGAGGAGGGCCGCCACCGCCACGAGGAAGGCCACCTGCGGCAACCCTGATTGATTGCTCAGCAGGCCTGCCAGGACGAGGAGCAGCGGCCCCGGCGACTGGACCAGCGGACGAGCCGCTTCGACAGCGGCGGCGGTCAACTGCCGTGGCATGGACCAACTCGGAAGTGACTCACGGCCCCATTGTAGATGACCGTCTGGCGGCGCGGCGGCTGGCTAACCGGCGCGCGACTGGAGGCGCTCGGCGGCGGCCATCAATACTTGCATGCCGCGCAGAAACGCCCCCAGTTCGTCGTCGTCCAGGTGTTCCATCAGGGCGTTCGTGAAGGCGCGCCGGCCAGCCATCAGCCGCTGCAAGAGCGCCTTGCCGTCCGGGGTCAGGCGACAGACGTGCTGGCGGCGGTCCAGCGGGTCTTCGTCGCGCCGCACCAACCCGCGCTCAACGAGCTTATCCATCACTGCCGTCACCGTCGGCAGGGTGACGCCGAGGCGCTTGGCAACCTCACTGACGCGCAGGCCAGACGCGTCGCCCGAGGGTGCCATCGTCGCGGACAGCACGAACATCATCTTAAGCTGCGACATGGTCAGGTCGATGTCTACCCAGTCGCGCGCCTGCGCCGGCCCCAACACGCGAAGCATCTGCGGCTCAAGGTCAACAATCTGGGCCAGCAGATCGGCCCGTCGAGCCACGTCGCTCATTCGCTTCGTCCAGTCCGAAATGTTCAGACACCTGGAAGCATCGTAGAAGCATGTTAACGATCTGTCAACGATTGGCGCCGCGCAAGCCGACTAAAGCGTCGTAGAGGCCAGGTTAGGCGGTGCCTGGGCGCGTGGGCCGGGGGCTTGGAGGCTCATGGGGCCGCCACCACGGCGGGACATCCCTCGTGAGCGCGGCAGGCGCGCGGCTAGCCGCGCGCCGCCACCCCTAGCTCGCCTTCGAGATGGTCGATGAACTGGCGTGCGGTCCGGCCACTCCGTCCGTTGTGCCATTCAGCCCACTGGAGGCCGCGCCGGCGGAGCGTCTCGGTTTCGATGTCCAGGTTGCGCTGGCCGGCCAGGGCTTCGACCACCGCCAGATACCGCCGCTGGTCTGGCGACGGGAACACCACCCGCACACCGAACCGGTCCGACAGCGACAGCTTCTCCTGCATCGTGTCCTGGCCGTGGACCTCCGCCGACACCACCGACTCGCGGTCGGTCCAGCGTTCTTGCACCAGATGGCGGCGGTTCGAGGTGGCATACAGCACCACATTGTCGGGGCGCGCCTCGACGCTCCCTTCCAACACGGCCTTCAGCCCCCGGTAGTCGCGCTCGCCTTCGTCAAACGACAGGTCGTCCACGAACAGGATGAACCGCTCCGGGCGGTCGCGCAGCCGCTGAATGATCCACGGGAAGTCGCCCAGGTCATCGCGCGACACCTCGATCAACCGGAGGCCGTGCGCCGCATGCTCGTTAAGCAGCGCCTTGACGGTGGACGACTTGCCGGTCCCCCGGTCGCCGTACAGCAGCACGCTGTTCGCGGCGAAGCCGGCCAGGAACTGCTCGGTGTTCTGCTCCACCAGCGCCCGCTCGCGCTCGTAGCCGACCAACTGATGCAGGCGGATCGGGTCCGGTGCCGCCACACCCACCAGATGCCCCTGGCTCGGGCCGTGCCCCTCTTCGCGCACCCACCGGAACGCCCGGAATCGCCCGAACTGGCCGGCCCCGACGCTGGCGTAGTGCTCGGCCAGGGCAGGGGCCAGCGCCGGCCAGTCCTCGTAGGCGGCAAACCGCTCCTTCAGCGCCTGGCTGGCGGCTGCCATCGGCGCGCCCCCCTCCACCAGCGGCGCGAAGCCGTCCCAAGCCACCCAGGTGTCCGGAGCCTCCACGTTTGCGGCGTGCGCCGCTGCCGGTGCCAACCGGGCGGCATTTAAGGCGAATAGCGCCTGTAAAGCCGCCAGGTCCCGCCCTGTCTGCGCCAGTAACGACGCCCCAATGTTGCCAGCGCCGGCCCGCTGGGCCTTGCGGCTGAACGGCGTCTCCGTCTCCAGCAGCCGATTCAGCAGATGGTTCTGCCAGGCGTCCCCGACGAGCGGGTCAGACGACAGTTCGGCGTCGTCGGCCAGCAGCGCGAAGAGGCGGCCGTAGACGCTGCCGATCCTGGCCGGCCCTTCTTCGGTCGCCAGCGCATCGAGCAACTCAACGAACGCGATCCCGATGTCGTCAGCAACAACATCGCGCAGCACGCTCAGGGTGCGGGCACGCAACAGGTCGGTACGTAGCAAGGCGGCGCCGCGCGCGCCGGAGAGGGAGGGGGGCGAAGCGGTCATCTGGCTGTTCTCTGGCTCTTCCTGGGTGAATCGCGCTCAAGTGTACCGTAGAGCCGTTACCGCTCCGCGCCCTCGGGCGGTTCGTGTCCTGACGGATCGTCTTCACTGGCCTGTCGAGTGCCACGTGTAGGCCGATCTGACGGCATCAGGAACTGGAACGGCAGCACTTTGCCGGCCTGTGTTGCGCGGGGCGGTTCGCGGCGAACCTGCACGGTATCGGCCTCGCGCCAGATGGCGGCCTGATACTCGGCACCCAGGCTATCGCGCCCCAACTCTGCCAGCAGTACGTCGCGGATCTTCGCGTCGTCAACGGCCCCCACAGAGGGGCTCACCCGCAGGATGAGCTGCGTGGAACCGTCCACGGTCTCCTCCTCGGCAAGCTGGTAGTCCAGGCTGGTGCCGCCGAACTGGCTCGGCAGCACCTCATCGAGAATCTGCTGCAAGTTGGACCGCGCGAACGTGACGCCCTCGCCAGTCAGCTTCTCGTAGCTGTGAATCTGCGACAGGTGCAGGCGCAGGCCACGCTGCCCCAACAGACACCCACAGTCGCGCTCTTCAACGGTGGCCGTGTCGCCAATCTCCAGGTTGAAGGCGATCTTGCCGGCTGTCGGATACAGCGAGGTAAACAGGAGGGTGCGCAAGGTCTCGCCCGTCGGAAGCACAGCGCGCGGCTGCTGGACGAGGGCATAGCGGTCGGTCATCACGTGGACATCGTCTGACGAGGTCGGTGCAGCGCAGGAGTACGAGAGTCCGTTGAGTTCGGTGCTGGCGTACAGCACGATGACGCGGGCACCTGACGCCTCGATCTGCTGACGGCGAGTCGCGGTGACTGGCTCGCCGCCGGCCACCACCGTCAGACCGTCCAGGCGCTGGCCGGCTGCCGTCGCGGCCATACTCAGGCGCGCGGCGGCACTGGGCATCGTGCGGAGGAGCAGCGGCCCACGCCTTCGCAGATGCGCCGCCACCCAGGCCAACATCGTTGCTGGCGCAGCCAGGTCGGCGCGCTGCGGCGTGAGGAAGCGACCGCCGGCCAGGCGCGCCGCCAGGGCAAGGTATGCCGCTACAAGCCGCACGACAGCAGGCAACGGGTGAACCGGATAGAACCAACCGGCAACAGGCTGTCCAACTCGCGCCGACGTCAGCATCCATTGAATAGCCACCGGCCACCAGTACGCTTCCGGCACCCCAAATACCCCGTGCGCCTCATAGACCAGTGCGATGGATGCCGCCCACTCGTCAATGGCAGCCAGCGAGAACCGCACCCGGCCGGGCCGGCCGGTGCTGCCGCCCGTCGAGAGGATCAGGTGCGGGCGCACAGTCGGATTGTCGAGGTCGGACTCGCGGCAGGCGAACCGCAGGCTGCCGCGCACGATTTCCCGGCGGCCTTTCTGCTCCTCGAACGTCACGTAGACGCCCTGGTCAGCCAGGCGTTTCAGCGCACCTTCGATGCCCTCGCTGGCAACGAGCGCCCGAAAGTCACCGAGATCGCAGCCGACATGGCGCAGCAGTCGCAGATACGGGCTGGTGTTGTTGCTGTAAATAGCCTGCTCGACGACCGTCAGGAAACGCTGCTCGCGGTGCGCGAGGCGATCCGCAAGCCGCTCGCCAGCAACCGCGAGCGTGACTGGATCTCTCAGGAACAGGCGGAGATCGCGCGTGAGGCGCGCTAGCGTTGCGGCATCCTCGGCCAGCGTCGCGAACTGCCGACCGGCATCGCGGAGCCTGCGCGCAACGTGTGGAAGTCCGTTCATGCTGGGGCAGCGTCCTTGCTCTCGCCGGTCTCGGGCTGACCGCAGCGACATGACATAGCACAGTGTACAGGAGACTGCCGCCCCAGCACGCGAGTCTGGGCGATAGAACGTCCGTGCCTGCTCGTCTCGCCATCCAGTATCGGCTAGCATCCTGGTACGCTGCGGGGACACAACGGTTGGTCCACATCGACATGACCATCGCGTTAGTGCTCCACATCCCGACGCCAGAATCGGATGGTGCGTGCCGTATGACTCACACTTCAGTGACTGACACTTCAGCCGCCAGTGCCCCGTGCGACCTGCTGGTCATTGCGGCTGGCGTCGTAACCGTTGACGGCAACAACACGATCCACCGGCCTGGGGCTATCGCCGTCAGCGGCGAGAAGATCGTGGCCGTCGGTGCCCCGGACGACCTCATGCGGACGTACAGCCCGCAGAAGCGGATCGATCGGCCCGCCTGCTGGATCTTCCCCGGCCTCATCAACACCCACAACCACCTGTGGCAGACGATGCTGAAGGGGCTGGGCGACGACATGGGGCTGATCGACTGGATTCGGACGCTGCTGGTCCCGACCATGCCGCTGATCGATGACGAGGCCGCGTACCTCGGATCGGCGTTGGGCGCGCTGGAGTCGGCCCGCAGCGGCTGCACCACCATGCTCGACTTCATGCACCATTTTCCGCGCCTCTCCCTGTACGACGAGACGATTCGGGCCTGGGACGAGATCGGCGGCTCGCTGGTGATGGGGCGCAGCGTCCGTGACAACGTGCAGACCACCACCGCCGGCTACGCTGCTGACCTGACGCTCGACCAGCAGCTTGCCCACGTCGAGGCGCTGCTTGAGCGGCACGGGCGTGACCGCGTCTGGGTGGCCCCGGGGACCGTCTGGGGCATGAGCGTGGACGGGCTGAAGCAGGTCCGGGCGTTCGCCGACCGGCTCGGCGCGCTCATCACGATCCACATGAACGAAGTGCCGTTCGACAGCGAAGAGAGCGTTCGGCGGTTCGGGATGCGCTCAGTGCCGCTGCTGGCGTCGATCGGCTTTCTGAATGAGGATGTGCTGCACGCGCACGGCGTCTGGAACGATGATGAGGACATCCGGCTGCTGGCGAAGCACCGCTGCGCCGTCTCGTACAACCCGGTGTCCAATATGTACCTCGGCAGCGGCATCCCGCCGATCCTGAAAATGCGCGACGCTGGCGTTCGGCTGTCGCTGGCAACCGACGGCGCGGCGAGCAACAACAGCCAGGACATGATCGAGGCGCTGAAGCTCGGGGCGCTGCTCCAGAAGGTCGCGCACAAGGACTCCACCGCCATGTCGGCCCCTGAGATTTTGCGGATGGCGACGGTCGGTGGCTCGGACGCGCTCCAGCGGCCGGACGTTGGGCACCTCGCGCCGGACATGCGCGCCGACTTCTTCCTGTTTGACCCACGCACCGCGAGATCGACGCCGCTGCACGATCCGATCTCGACGCTGGTGTACGCCGGCGGCGAGCAGAACGTCGTCACGACGGTGGCGGCGGGCCGGGTCGTGCTGGAAGACGGCGTCATCACCGGCGTCAACGAGGCGGACCTGTTGGCGCAAGCGCAGGATGCCGCCGCCCGCCTCGCGGAGAAAGTCCGCGCCCTGGCGTAGCGAAACCACGCTCAATCGAGAGCAAAAGCCCATCGTGCCAAGGTGCAGCAATTACCCGATTCTCATGCTACCATGAGATTGTGACACCAGTGCAATCCGCTGACCTTGAGGAACTTGGCCGGGTGCTCCGGAAGTTGCCGTATGCTTCTGAAGAAGGCATTTACCTTCAGAGTGAAGCGGCGGTTCTTACCGGCTTACCGTCGAGCACGATGAGATTTTGGCTTGAGCGTGTAAGGGCTGTACCTCGTGGTACCCCACCTGCTGATCGGCCTTTAGTATCGTTTCTGGAATTGACCAGCCTTCGAGTTGTCGCGGCACTCCGTAAACTCGGAATGAAGCCGGCGGCGATTCGGAGGGGCCTCGAAAGCATGCGGGCACGTCTTGGAATTGATTACCCATTTGCCAGCGATGACCTGAAGACGGACGGCGTTCACTTGTACTTCCCTGAGGCTGATGGCCTCATCGCCGTGGACCATGGGAATCAACTCACGGCTCAGGTGCTCGTGGACAAGTATCTCGTCGATGTCCGTTATGCACCAGTCAATGCGCACCTCCGTCTTGCAACATCATGGGAGCCGCCAGGGGTCAGCCTGAATCCGCGCGTACAGCGTGGCGCGCCGTGCGTGAGCGGGACCAGAATTCAGGTTGCGGTACTTGAGCGCTTCGCTGATGCAGGTGACTCATCAGAGCTGCTGGCCGAAATGTACGGTCTGACGGTTGACCAAGTTGAGCAGGCGTTGCGGTGGTCTGAGCGCTTGAAGCATCAGGCAGCGTGACCGATCTGCGGTTTCTCTTTGATGAGAACCTGATCGCGCTCGGGCGCTCCCTCAAGAACTTCTATCCGACTGAGATCTCTATTTGTGGTGACGTGGCAGTACCGCAAGCTGCTGCCGACGACCCCGATATCTATCCCTGGTGTCAGCGGAATAACGCGGTGCTCGTCACGTATGATTGGAACATGCTTCGGGACGAACGCGTTCTTCAATCCTTGATTGCCAATGAGGGTATTCGTGTCCTCTGGATCGATCAGGTGCGCGGCGAGCCATCTCAGAAGGCGTTCACGCGAATCGTCGGCCGATGGGATAAGGTCCGCGCGGCAATTCTCCGTCAAGATGGTGCGTCCGGCTTTGTACTTCGCGGCAGCAACCAACTGGTCGCGTACACCAGCATTGGGGACACCGTGGCAGAGGTTGTCCGTCGATGAAGGACGCGTCTGACCTGACTGGGGATGCCGCTGGCATCGCGGAACCTGTCAATAGGTTTGAGACAACGGTTGCGGGAAATTACGGCTCTCCCTCACTTTTGGTGATGCCACGTGTCTCAGGCGACATGCAGAAGGCGGAGCCGGAGCAGATCGAACTTGGCCCGGCCGTACATCTGCCGTTTCACGACCTTGAGCTTGTTCACCTG
>Ga0105048_10007510_pt1 | contig 17513 bp, 15 predicted proteins | sample MAT05_FD_78382 | JGI IMG/M metagenome (GOLD analysis project Ga0105048, IMG submission 78382) | Freshwater microbial communities from Lake Fryxell liftoff mats and glacier meltwater in Antarctica - MAT-05 | ecosystem: Environmental > Aquatic > Freshwater > Ice > Liftoff microbial mat | place...
GGCTGCGCAAGGAATTGCTCCGCCGGTTGACTTGGCTGCGCAAGGAATTGCTCCGCCGGTTGACTTGGCTGCGCAAGGAATTGCTCCGCCGGAGACGACCGCCTCGCCAGCCATCGAGCCCAAGCTCGCGACGAGCGAGGGCGAGGCTTGATCCGGCACGCGAGCAGCGCGCTCGCTGCTGCGTTGCTGGTTTGTGTCCTCGCTTGTGGCGAGAAAAGCGACCCTGGGCCTCCCGGCTCCAACGGCAGCGCCAGCGCAGCGCCAGCGGCGCCAGCCAGCGAGATCGTCGAGGCTATTTGCGAGACCACCTCCATCGACGATCACAGCTGTCTCGAGCTCGGAGATGAAGAACTCACCAAAGAACGTGAGGGGGCCTGTGAGGGCAAGTTCGTGCGAGACGCGGCGTGCCCACGGGAGGGCGTGCTCGGCGTTTGTCGCCTACCGGAGGGCACCGTTCGCTTCGGCTACCCGCCCAAAACGTTGGCGCTGCTCGAGAAGGCCTGCCAGGCCAGTCAGGGGCGGTTTGCTGCTGGCGACAAGCCGCCCACCCCTGACTTGGTCACGATGACCAGCTGCGTCGGCAAGTACGAAAGCGCCTGCGAAGAAGAAGAAATACACGCGACGCCTCGTCTCAAGCCGGCCGAAGAAGAGTGCCGCACGTTTGGCGGCGTCTTCCATGCAGGCACTGGCTGTCCACGCGAGAGCGCGCTCGCGCTATGCGACTTGAAGGGCAAACGCACGGTTGTGCTCTCCGGCCCGCCCAGCCTCGACGCGCGCAAGCGTTTCTGCAGCGAGCGAGAAGGGAAACTGTTCGAGGCCGTCCCCTCACCCTCGTCCTCCGCGTCCGCAGCCCCCGCCGTCGATGAAGACCCACGCGCTCCGAAGCCGGACGCGATCATTCGCGTGCAGTAGCGGCCGAGCTCGGCGAGCCGATCAGTTCAACGAGTAAGGCAGCGCCAGATCGAACGGCGCGATCACGGCATCGAACTCGGAGCCGTCGCCGCGCCGCATTTGGTAGGCGCCGCGCATGCTGCCCCGCGGGGTCTCCAGGACGCAGCCGCTGGTGTACTCGAAGTGCTCGCCCGGCTTGAGCAAGGGTTGCTGCCCGACAACGCCGGGGCCCTTCACTTCTTCGACCTTGCCGTTGCCGTCGGTGATGATCCAGTGGCGACTCTTGAGCTGGGCCGACGCCTCGCCTTCGTTCGCGATCTTCACGGTGTAAGCGAAGACGTAGCGCTTTGCCTGGGGCATCGATTGCTGCGGGATGTACTGGGTGGAGACGGCGACCCGAATCCCATCTGTCACGGCGTTCGACACGCCCGATCGGTAGACCGAGTCGAGAGGGCGCGCAACCTGGTTGACAGATTGCATGGCAGTCCCCAGCTTGGGGCCCCTATGACGCGCGACCCGGTAGCTTCTTTCGGCCCGAGCACGGCGCTGGCTCCCGCCAGCCAAGAGCCCGAGGTCGCTGCCGGCTGGACCGCGATCGGCCCGTTCGGTTCTGATCGCGCGCTGCGCGACGCTGCGTTGGTGCTCGCGTCGAAGACAATCCCGCACGGCGTCGCTCGCGGCATCGGCGGCGGCGTGCTGCTCGTGCGCGACCAAGACTATTCACGAGCACGCACCCAGCTCGATCGCTACGAAGAAGAGAACCGCTACTTTCCGCCGCAGCGTCATATCGAGCGCGCGCGTTACCGCGGGCTGTCCTTCGTGGTGGCGATGTTCGCGTTGTTCGTCGGCTTCGCGTGGCTCACGGGCCCCGTCGCCAAGCCGAGCGGCGCATGGTTTCGCGAAGGGTCCAGCGTCTCGAGCTTGGTGCTGTCGAGCGAGCCGTTCCGCGCCGTGACGGCGCTGACGTTGCACGCCGACGGCGCCCATGTGCTTTCCAATCTCGTGTCGGGTGCCATCTTCGGCCGCGCGCTCGAGCGGCGCTTGGGCCCAGGTGCAGCCGCCTTCTCCATTCTGACCGCTGGCGCAGTCGGCAACGTCGCCAACGCTGTCTTCTATGCCTCCATGGGCGAGATACACAGGTCGATCGGCGCATCGACCGCCGTGTTCGGTGCAGTCGGCTTGCTCGCGACGACGCAGCTCCTATTCGGTTCGCAGCGCACCTCTCGACCGGGGTCGGCGGAAGGCCCGCAGAGCCAACGCCACATCACCGAGTACATCGCGCCCATCATCGGCGGCCTCGCCCTTCTCGGCGCCCTCGGCTCCAGCCCCTCCACCGACATCGGCGCGCACGCCTTCGGTCTCTTGGCGGGCTTCGTGATCGGCATCCCCTTCGCGCTCGCCGCCAAGAAGAGCCGCACGATCTCGAGCGCCCCTCAGATCGCCCTGGGCCTCGCCTCGGTCGCCCTCATCGGCGGCAGCTGGGCGCTCGCGCTCACGTGAGACGCGAGAGCAGAGGATATTTATCGCCCAAAGAGCTCATCTATGAGGGCGCGGCGTTCATTTCGATTTCGTGGGATTTTTGTGGAAGATTTGGCGCGCCCACAGGCTCTGACCGCCTCAGCGATTGGCTGAGTAGATGCGAAGAACAAAATCTCTTCTCGAGCGTCGCCGCAGTGAACCGCCACGGCAAGAGCTCCTTGCCGGTAAATATCTCTGGGCACACAACTACGCGCCAGGCCCGTCGAAGAGGCCGATGCTGCCCCCGACCCAGGTGAGGTTCTTGTTCTGATCGACGCCCAGCATCTTGCCGCGTGAGAGGCGCACGAGGTTCAGGCAGAGCTCCGGGGTCGCTTGTTTGGGGCTGCGCAAGAACATCATGCGCACCTCGGCTTTGACGCCGTTGCCGTCGGGCATGGGGATGCCGGGGTGGTAGGTGATCTTCTCCTGGAGCAGCCAGCCTTCGCGTTGGTCGGCCGGCACATTGTCGACGTCGGCGCGCGTGACGTCGACGACGACCCCACCACCGGCGAACGAGAACAGCGGCTTCAACACGTAGTTCTCGAGATCGCCTGGGATGTCTTTGCCGATCTCGGCGAGGGTGCGCGCACGCGGCACGGCCACGTGCTTCACGAATGGCAGCGAGTACTTGGAGATCGTCCAATACCAGTTCGGGTGTGAGCACCACGACACGTCGAGGTCGTCGGTGTACTTGAAGGGCAGCTCGACCTTGCTGCGGGCGAGCTCGTCGAACACGACGCGGTTGTAGATGCGCTTGACCGGAATGCGCTTGCCGTCTTTCTCGCGGAACAGCGAGCGGCCTTGCTTGATCAGCCGGCTCGGACACACGGAGTCGATACCAATCAGCTCTTTGGTCGCGATGAAATCGGGGTAGGTCTTTTGCTTCTCCGGTTCGATGTCGAGGAGCACGACCGTCTCGGGGTCTTCGTCGGCCACCACCGCGTCTCGGAAACGCTGCGTGAAGCTCTTGGTGTCGAGACCGCTGAAGTAGATCGACCACGGCCGGTCGAGGCCCGGCATGCGCTCGGCCATGAGCTCTTGCATCACCTCGAGCTTCACCACCATCATGGCGTACAGCGACGGAAACGCTTGCAGCTCGACGACGCGGCCATCGAGCGTGCCGTCGGCGTTCTGCATGATGGCGAAATCGATCTGCACGCAGTTGGGCTGCTCATCCATGCGCGGGACGTCGAGATCAGGCGGAATTGCCGCCTTCATCTTGGCGACGATCTGCGGCTGGCTGACCTGCGCAAGGATCTCGCGGGCATGCGTCGCGAGCCTGTCGCGTAGCGCGCTCGGAACGAAGAACGGCGTCTCGGCGACCCGGTAAGGGATCGCAGCGCCCAGCCGTTGCTCCAGCCTGCTGATGAAATCCGAGTAGAAGCGGTCCGAATACGCCTGGTTGAAGAGTTTGCGGTACGTCGGTTCCATCGCGTCTCCGGTTGTTGTCGTATCACGGCAGAGTGGTAGGCTGCGCGCCATGCTTCGCGGTGCCGCGCTCGCCGGCGCAATCGTCCTGGTCTCGTCAGTCTTCACAATCGGCTGTAACGATCTCACCAAACCCAACGAAATGAAGGTGGTGAAGGAGGCGCCCAAGCCAAAACCTCAGCCGCCCTCCACAGGCGCAACGGCTGTCGCGGCCGCGACGCAGGCACAGCCAGCTGCTCGCCCAACTGTGCCTGCGCGCGCGAGCGCAGTCGCGAGCGGCAGCGCGTCGGGGCCTGTGGCATCGGCAAGCGCAGCCGCGCCCAAGGTCAGTGCGTCGGCCGGTCCGGCAAAGCCTTCGGCCGTTCCGGCAAAGCCCAGCGCGAAGCCGCCGACGGGCGCGCCGCCCAAGCCCGGGACCTACGACTGACATGCCGCCGCACTACGAAACGGAGGTGCACGCAGCTCTACGCGAGCAGGCGCGCCGTTTCGCCAGCGTGCACATCAGGCCGCACGCGCATACCTGGGACGAGGCCGAAGAGTTTCCTCGCGAGCTCTACAAGGCTGCAGCCGAGGCGGGCGTGCTGGGCGTGGGCTACAGCGAAGCGCTCGGCGGCGGCGGCGGCGACATTTCGCATGTGTTGGCCGTCAGTGAAGAGCTGGTGCTCGAGGGACACAACGTCGGCGTCGTGGTTGGGCTCGGTAGCCACGGCATCGCGCTGCCGCCGATCGTCCGCTTCGGCAACGAAGAGCAGAAGCGACGCTTCATATTGCCGGTCCTGCGCGGTGAACAGATCGCAGCGCTCGCCATCACCGAGCCCGGCGGCGGCAGCGACGTCGCGTCGCTCGCAACACGCGCCGTGCGCGATGGAGATCACTACGTGGTCACCGGCAGCAAAATGTTCATCACCTCGGGGTGTCGCGCAGATTTCGTTACCACCGCTGTCCGCACCGGCGGCCCGGGTCACGGCGGCGTCAGCTTGCTCGTGATCGAGCGCAACGCGCCTGGCTTTCATGTGTCGAAGAAGATCAAGAAGACAGGCTGGTGGGCCTCCGACACCGCCGAGCTCACCTTCGAGAATTGCCGCGTGCCGATCTCGAATCTGATCGGCGAAGAGAATCAGGGCTTCGTGCCGATCATGATGAACTTCGCCAGCGAGCGCCTGTTCCTCGCGGGGCAATGTGTCGCCATCGCCGAGCTCTGCTATCGCGAGTCGATCCGCTACGCGCGTGAGCGCCATGCGTTCGGCAAGGCGCTCACCGGCTTCCAGGTCACGCGTCACAAGCTGGCAGACATGGCGACGCGCCTCGCCGCAGCGCGAGCGCTACTCGGTGAAGGGGTGGTGCGCATGCTCGCGGGCGAGCAGATCACTGCGCTCGCCGCGATGGCGAAAAACGCCGCCACCGACATGCTGACGTTCGTGGCAGATCAAGCGGTGCAGATCCACGGCGGTGCTGGCTACATGCGCGAGACAGTGGTCGAACGCCTGTACCGCGACGCGCGGCTCTACCCCATCGGTGGCGGCACGCGCGAAGTAATGAACGAGATCATCTCCAAGACGGAAGGATACTGACGTGATCAGCAAATACCGCACAGCCGCGCTGCTTCTGTCGTTCATTGCGCTCGGGGGGTGTCAGTCGAACCCGGTCGAGGCGGTGGGCGAATCGACCACGCCTGGTGCCACCGCCAAACCGCCCGCGATCAAGGCGCCAACGGGGCCCAATGCCATCACATGGACCGCGCCCGCGAGCTTCACGGTCGCCGAGAGCAAGGGCCCCATGCGCATCGCGACCTACAAGATCGCGAAGGCTGAAGGCGACGCCGACGATGCCGAGCTCAGCGTCACGCAAGTCGGAGGCGACGTGACCTCCAACATCAACCGTTGGAAAGGTCAGTTCGACCCAGCAGCAGAAGCCGAAGTGAACGAGCGCGCGGTGGGCGATCTCAAGGTCACCGTCGTCAATCTGGCCGGCACCTTCAAGGGCATGGCCATGCCCGGCGCCCCTGCCGGTGGTGCCAAAGAAAACTACGCCATGCTCGCAGCGATCGTGGTGTGGGAAGGCCACGGCGACCCGTACTTCTTCAAGCTGACCGGCCCGCAGAAGACAGTCGACGCGGCGCGACCGGCATTCGAAGAGCTGATCGGTAGCTTCGCTCACCCGTAGTCACGACCAGCCGCGAGCCCGGTGCTGGGCAGCAGGCACAGCCGAATCGGCTGCCCGATGTGTGGGTTTGCGTGGGCAGCCCCAGGTAAATGGCGTAGTATTTTCCTCGATCTTGCTTCGCCGTCCACGGCGATTTCGCGCACTCACGCGGCGCCAATCAGGGCCGGCCCCGCCTTTTGCAGGAGTACCCATGAATCGCCATTTCAGCTTACCACTTGGCATTTCGCTCACATTCGCCGTGCTGGCAGGGGCTGTCACCAACGCCGGCGCTGGTGACAGCAAAGAGCCGATCGTCGTCCCGAGCACGCAGGCAGAGACTTCGTTTGCACCAGCTTACCCTCCGCTTCCGCTCTGATAGCGCGCTGAGTGTCGCAACTTTCTTTGCATCAAGATCAGGAGTACTCATGAACCGGCATTTCACACTGCTACTGGGCAGCTCTCTCACCCTCGGCTTGGTTGTTGGGTGTGAAGCGGGGACCGACGGTACCGGGGGGTACGGCAACAACATCAATAACGGCGGGGCCGGGGCCAACGCCGGCGGCACCAACGTGGACGGTGGCAACGGCAACACTGGCGGCAACGGCGGCAGCAGCTTCGTCACCGGGGGCGCTGGGGGCGAGGGGCAAGGTGGCGGCATCGTCAACCCGTGCGGCACCGAGTGCGGCCCGATCGAGCTGTGCGACGGCGTCAACAAAGGCATCGACGACAACTGCAACTATTTGGTCGACGAGGGCTGCCCCTGCAATGGTGGCCAAGCCTCCAGCTGCTTCAAAGGCGATTACTCCTATCTCAGCGCCGACAATCCGGGCTGCAACGCCGGCACCATGAGCTGCACCGAGCTCGGTACTTGGGGCCCCTGTATCGGCGGCAACCACGCGACCCCAGAAGAGCTGTGCTTCTCTGCTGATCCAGACGGCTGCCATCCGATCAGCGCGGTGCCCTTCGCCACCACGAATCTCCAGACCGGCACCGGCAACTTCTCCGCCGACGCAGACAGCGCCACGTACACAGTCACCTGCCCCGCAGGCGTAAACCCCTGCCCCCTGCCGGCCGGCAGCAACTACACGGCGCTGCAGTCCGGCGAATACACAGTCGAGTACGTGAAGGTCGTCGACGGCGTGCAATCCGAGTGCACCTTCCCGCTCTACGTCGGGGCTCCTGGTTTGCGTGTGGAGCTCTCCTGGAATTTTGCGGATGGTCCGTTCGATCTCGACCTGCACATGAAGCAACCGAACAGCACTGCCCCATGGGAAGTCAGCGGCGGCGGCGGCGCGGACTGCGGCTTTGCCAACTGCAAGGCGTACAACTTCATCGGCCCGTTCGCCTCCGGCCCGCAGTGGTTTCCGCCTGCAAACGTGCCGCCCGATCCGGTGAATTGGTACGAAGACCCCGACTACAACCTCAACAGCTGCTACTTCGCGCCGGTCGACGGTAGCGAGTGGGTCGCCAACATGGGCGGTTGCCACAGCCCGCGTCTCGATCTGGACAACATCAGCTGCGACGAAACAGAGACAGACCCCACGAGCTCCTCGTTCTGCGCGGCTGAGAACATCAACATCGACTTCCCGCCCAGCGACGAGTGGATCCGGATTGGCGTGCACCAGTACAGCCACTTCTCCGGCGGAGATGTTTCCCCGACAGTGAAGATCTTCTGTGACGGCGCGCTCGCCGCTGAGCTCGGCGCGGTCGGCTACGACGCTCCCTTCGTGTGGACGAACGCAGAGGCCAACAACGACGAGTACTGGCTCGTTGCCGACGTGCTCTTCCACAAAGAAGCGTGCAACACGCAGTGCGTGGTTCAGCCGCTGTTTACGGATCCCGTCTTGCTGACCCCAGTGACGTCGGTGGTGGAAGGCTTTGCCGGCACCGCTCCGCACGGCCCTGCCTACCCGCCACTGCCCTTCTGAGCGCGCACTTCTGAGCGTGTACAACCGACGCCGGTCGTCAGATCTGACGACCGGTGCTGGAGAGCGTGTTCCAATACAGAATCGTCTCCTGCGGATGCTCGCGTGCGATCGCCGCGAGCGCTGCCAACGCTTTGCCTGAATACGTCACCTCGCCGGCCACGCCGAACGCGTCTCGATACACGCGCGCCCCTGCTTCGGCCTCCGGCGTGGAAAAGCCATAACCCTGGCCGATGAAGCGGTGATCCATGCGGAGCTTCGGGTAGAGCTTCCCCGCGGGGTAGCCTGCAGCGCGCAGCACCCGCAGCGTGCTCATCGCGAAAGCCCGCAGCGTGATGGGGTTCGAGGCAATCAGGTCCGTGATGCGCACGCCAACGACCTCGGTTTCGTAACCGAGCATGGCCGCGCCGATCGCCAAGCCCACCGTGGTGCCACCGCTGCCACACGCAGTCACGATGCGATCAGGCCGCGGCAGCTCGCCAGCGTCGACCTGCCTGCCGACCTCGAGCATGGCGTCGACATAAGCCAGGTTCGCGACCGGCCCTGAAGCGCCCGGCGCGATGAAGTACGGCTTCTCGGCGCTGCGGTAGGCCTTGAGCGCCGCGTAGGCCGTGCTCGCATAGCCACCCCCTCGGATGAGCTTCGCACCGAAGCGTTCATCGAGCGCCAGCGCTTCGCGTACGAACTCGGTGTCTGGTTGATCGAACAAGATCGCCGTGACGGCGAGGCCGGCGGCTCGACCGTGGGCGCTCAAGCTCGTGACTTGGGTGGAGCCAGTGCCGCCCACCGTGAGCAATGTCCTCGCGCCGCGATCGAGCGCTTCGCCGAGCAACCACTCCCAACGACGCACTTTGTTGCCGCCGTAAAGCGGCGACACCAGATCGTCTCGTTTGACGAAGACACGCCCTTCGAAGCCGGGCATCGGCTCGATCGGCGTGGGCACCGCGATCGACAAGAACGGACGCTTCGATAGGCCCGGTGCGACGTCGAGGATGGGAAGGGCGCGAGCCAGCTGCATGGGCCTCTGCCGTGATATACGTCGGCGCATGGCGCGCGTGATCAACTTCAATGCAGGCCCAGCCGGGCTACCCCTCGCACCTCTCGAACGCGCTCAGCGCGAGATGGTCGATTTCGAGGGGACCGGCATGTCGATTCTCGAGCACAGCCATCGAGGCAAGGCCTACGAGGCGGTGCACGACGAAGCCATCCGGCTGCTCAAGAGCCTGATCTCCATCCCGGACGACTACGACGTGCTCTTCTTGCAGGGCGGCGCCAGCCAGCAATTCGCGGTGGTGCCGATGAACCTACTGCCGAAGGGCAAAAGCGCCGACTACATCATCACCGGCGGCTGGAGCGAGAAGGCCTACGAAGAAGCGGGGCGCGTGGGCAAGGTGCGCGTCGCTGCGACCACCCTGGACGGTAAGCAGTACAGGCGCGTCCCGAAAGAGAGCGAGCTCGATCTCGCCGACGACGCTGCGTACGTGCACCTGACCAGCAACAACACCCTGTTCGGCTCGCAGTTCCAGACTTTTCCCAAGACGCGTGCGCCGCTGGTCGCCGACATGTCGAGCGACATCCTGAGTCGGCACGTCGCCGTAAAAGACTTCGCGCTCATCTACGCTGGCGCCCAAAAGAACATCGGGCCTTCTGGGGTGACGATCGTGATCGTGAAGAAGGACCTGGTCTTAGCAGCGCCGAAAGACATCCCGGTCATCTTTCGGTACGAGACGCACGCCAAGGCCAACAGCCTCTACAACACACCGCCCACCTTCGGCATCTACCTGATGCGCAACGTGCTCTCGTACCTCTCCGAGATCGGGCTCGACAAGGTCGAGGCGACCAACGCGCAGAAGGCCGCGGCGCTGTATGGGGCGATCGACGAGATGGCTGACTTTTACCGAGGCCCCGTCGAGAAGGAGAGCCGAAGCAAGATGAACGTCGTCTTCCGCCTGCCGAGCGAGGAGCTGGAGAAGAAATTCGTCGCCGACGCAGCCAAAGCGTCGATGGTCGGCCTCGCTGGTCACCGCTCGACGGGCGGCATTCGCGCGTCGATCTACAACGCTGTGACGCTCGAGCACGTCGAGACGCTGGTCGCCTTCATGCGCCGCTTCAAGAACGCCTAGGCAGTTTCCCTGGGCGTTCGTCGAGTCACTCCGGGACTGGATTGGTCCCGACTGTGGTGCCCGGCTCTGCGATCCACAAGAAGTTGTCGATCAGCGAAGACGAGTCGAGCACGCCGTCACCCGAGTCGTGCACGGCGAAGCGAAGCTTGATTTCTTCGCCGCCCGGCACGGGGGCCGTCGTACGGAGCCAACCAGTGGCAGCGTGGTCGCCGTTGAACTGACCGGAATCGAACCCGAAACCAGTGCCGATGAGCTCGATGTTGCCGAGCGGACAATCGAACATTTTGCCGCCAGCGAAGCAGGCGTTGGGCGGGTTGCCCTCGCAGCCGCACACCTGAAGCAGCGCATTGTTCACGCTGACTGGGTTGCCGAGCGAGTCGAACGAGATGTTGCCGTCGGTCTGGCCCATCGGAATCGGATCGAGAATGGCCACGAAGAAGTCGTTGTACGTGCTGCAGATGTAGTTTGGCCACTCGAATGTGTAGAAGTCGAAGTCGAACGAGAAGCCGGTCGCGTTCGACGGCGTGCGCGCGACGATCTCGACGCCTGTCGGGTCATTGACCGAGCCCGTCGTCGAGCCGGGGCAGGCGGGCGACTCTTTCGGGAAGCCCTGCGGAAAGCCACCTTGGTAGCCCTTGCTGAAACCGTTCACGCTGGAGTAGCCCGGGTCAGTCGGACGACGCCCGGTGCCGCTCGAGAGAATGAGCATGCTCTCGCCCTCGCGCAGCTCGACGTTCGGTCCAAAGTCATCGATGAAGCCGTGCCCGCGGTGAAAATTCGCCGCGCTGGTGAGGTCGCTGGGCGGCGGTGAGCCGTCCGCCATGACCCATTCGGCGCTGACGTAGCCCCAATCTTGGGGGCCAGTCGACTCTTTACAGAGACCGATGGCGCGGGCGGCGGCGAGCGGATCCATCTCGTCGACGTCGATCGCCTGGTCGCACACCACGGCCGGGTCGATCTCGTCGATCTCGTCGTCGCAGTCCTCGTCGTACGGCCTCTCGCCCTCCTTGGTTGGGACCTCGAGCGCGTTCGGATTGCGGTTGGGATCGCAGTCTTCGCAGTCGCCCTGGTTCGGCGTGAAGCCGTCCAGATCGACATCGTCGTCGGGACCGAGCGGAGTGCAATTGATGACACCGCCACCTTGGCCCATGCCGCCGACCGAGAAGCCGCCGCCGACGCTCGGCGTGCCACCTTGCGGACCTGCACCCTGGGGCGCGCCTCCGGCTCCGCCGCCGCCGTTGCTCACGGGCGGCCCACCGCCCGACGTATTCGAGCCGGCTTCACACGCAAATGCGAACAGCGAGATCGCTGTGCAAAGAACCGCGTTTGAACGACGAGACAGCATGGGAGACCTCGGGCTTGATAAAAGTTAGAAGATGCAGACGTCGGGACCGGGGCCCATGTCCGCGCAGAAGTAGCCGCTGCGACAATCAGTCTGCAGAACGCAGGTCTCCAAACAGATGGGCGCGTTGGTGAAGAAAAGGCTGTTGCTGCAGGTCGACCCGGCCTCGCAGTCTTGCAACGCGAGGTCGCAATACTGTGAGCAGTAACCGCCGGGCCACCCGATGTGCGTCTGGTCGATGCAGAACGGGTCGGTGCCGTTCGACTCGCACTCGGCGTGAATCTGACATGGCGAGCCGGTGGTCAACGGGCCGCTCTGGCAGCTGAACGACGTAGCGCACGCCGTCGGGTCGAGACAGTCTTCGAGGCCGTCGAAGTCGTTGTCGTTGTAGTCCTGGCAGTTCACTTCCGGGGGCTTGTCGCAGATCAGCTGGCCTGACGGCGAAGGGACGCAGGTGTTGCCGTTGGCGCAGTCGGCGCTGGTCACGCAGCCGTCGAAACACACGCCGTGGAAAGAAATGTTGATGTCGACGCAGACGCCGTCACCCGCACAGTCACCTGGGCCATCGCAGAACTCGGAGCAGTAGCCGTTGTTGAAACCCTGGTTCCAGTTCAGGCAGATGGGGTCGCCCCCGGTGGCGGCGCAGTTGGTGTTGGAGAAGCAAGTGGTGCCGTAGGTGCTCGCGCCGGGCTGGCACTCGAATTGGATCCCCTTGCACGCAGTCGGATCATCGCAGTCGAGGAAACCGTCTTGGTCGTCGTCCCACTGATCGCCGCACCACTGTTCTGGCAAGAGCTGGTCGATGCTGCCCCAGTAATCACCGAACGCGTTGGGCGAGGTGGACTCGAACAGGATGTAGTAAGTGGTGCCGGCGGTCACCGGAAAGGAGACGGCTTCTTGCGAGTTGCTACCGCCATTGTTGACGCACGCGATCTCTGTTGCGACGTCGTTGCAGACCGTGCGCACCGAGAGCGCCCCGTCGAAGTTGCTGGGGAAGAAGCTCGCCGACATGTCGCCGTCGATGGCTGCCTCGACTGCGAAGAGAGCCTCTTGGCCCCCGTTGGGCGCGCAAGAGGACGTCAGCACGTCGGGCTCGCCCGACATCGAGCCGCTCGGGTACTGCGGCACCGGGGACGAGACGATCACCGAGCAAGGGTCGGTGCAAATCAGCTCCGAAGCACACTCGTCGTCCGCACAATCGGGTAGGCCGTCTTCGTCGTTGTCCAAGCCGTCGAAGCACTGCTCGAGCGGCGTGCAATTGGAGACGACGATGCCGCAGAAGGTATTGCAGACAAGGAAGCCGCCGCTCAAACCGAACGTCGCGCACGTCTTGTCGCCGAACTCGCTGCCTTCGCACTGCTCGTTGTCGTCGAGCACGCCGTTGCCGCAATTGTTGGGAGGCATGCCACCTTGGCCGCCTTCTCCACCGACGGGGCCTTCACCACCGACGACAACCTCGCCGCCGCTGCCGCCGCCGCCGAGCGCGCCGCCGCTGCCCGCGCCGCCGCCGCCCGATACGATGGGTGTGCCGCCGGCGCCGCCGCCGCCGCTGGTGGGGGCCTGACCGCCGCCGCCGATGTCTTCATTCTCCGCTGCGCAAGACGTCAGCAGCAGGCCTGCGCAAGAGGTCAGCAATAGCCCCGCAGCAGAAAGCCAACGGGGGGACAGAAGACGAGTAGGTAGATGTCGCACGCAGCGGTGGTTAGGCATAAGTCCAGTCGGGCGGGCAGTAGTTTCAGCAAAAACCTGAAGAGGCGCGAATCTAGCAAACTTTGCGCGGTTTGCCATGGTCGGCGAGGTATGCCCGGCCGGCGCGGAACTGATCTCGCGCCGGAAGCGCGGCGTCGAATTGCACCAAGCCCAAATTGGGCGTAGGGAAGTGTCGGGTTTTCGACACCCTCCGATTTGCTCGAGCAAGGGAATTGCTGGAGCCGTCGGAACGCCACCTCTCGATCGGCTCCGCAAGGAGTTGCTCCGCCCACGGAGATTGAGGCAACACATGCTCCGCTACCGCGCCGACCTGCGAACCATCGCGTTCATGGCCATCTTTTTTGGCCTCGTTACGCTGCAGTGGACGGTGCCGCAGCTCTCCGTGTTCGGCAGCGCGCCGATCTACGTGTGGGCACCGCTGCTGGTGGTGACGGCCTTCTTCTCGTTCTTCTGCGCAGTCGCCACGCACAACACGATTCACTCGCCGGTATTCAGCAGCCGCAAAGCGAACCGCATTTTCCAAACCGTGCTGACGCAGACCTACGGTCACCCCGTCAGCGCGTACGTGCCTGGCCACAACCTCAGCCACCACAAACACACGCAGACGCGGCGCGACGTGATGCGCACCTCCAAGGCTCGCTTCAGCTGGAATCTGCTGAACGGGTTGTTCTTCTTGGTGTTGGTCGGCCCCTCCATCATGAAGGGCGAGAGTTTGTATTTTGCTTCGATGAAAGAGCGGCTGCCCGCGTGGTACCGCCAATATCAGATCGAGAAGTACACGATGTGGGCGCTCTATCTGCTGCTCGCCGTGATCGACTGGCAGAAGTTTTTGCTCTTCGTGTTCATCCCGCACAAGTACGCGGCGTGGGGCATCATCACCATCAACCTGATTCAGCACGACGGCTGCGACCAGAGCAGCGAGTACAACCACTCGCGTAACTTCGTCGGCAAGCTGGTCAACTGGTTCACTTTGAACAACGGCTACCACACGCTTCACCATCATCAGCCGGGGCTTCACTGGAGCCTCTTGCCCGAAGCGCACGCGAGAGAGATCGCGCCGCACATTCACCCGGCCCTCGACCAAAAGAGCCTCGTGGCCTACCTGTGGCGCACCTACATTTGGCCCGGCAAGCGCTTGACTTACGAAGGCAAACCAGTCGTGTTGCCGCCTGAGGGGCCAGACGAAAATTGGGTTCCGCGCCCGGAAGAGACGAAGGAAGATCTCGGCGCGATGGCGCCTGCATGACGTCGTTCGATCCTTCTGGTCCGTCCCAGCTCGGCGGCGTCTTCGGGTTGCCGCACACAACGGACAACGCGGAAGTCGTGCTGCTTCCGGTGCCGTGGGAGCCGACAACGTCCTACCGCAAGGGCACCGCAGGGGGCCCCAGCAACATCCTGGAAGCAAGCCGACAGGTCGACCTCTTCGATCGCGAAACGGGCAAGCCTTACGAGCGCGGCATCGTGATGTTGCCGGAAGAGCCGGCCATTCGATCGATGAACGCCGAAGCCAGCGCGCTGGCGCAGCCGATCATCGATCGCGGCGGCGCGATGGAAGACACAGGCTTGCTCGCGAAGCTCGTCCGAGTGAACGAGCTGTCCCGCGAGCTCAATGATCGTGTCGAGGCCATCGCCGAGCGCTTCGTCTCACGCGGACGGCTGGTCGGCGTCATCGGTGGCGACCACGCCAGCCCATTCGGTTTGATCCGGGCCGTCGCAAAACACCACCCCGGCGTAGGGGTGCTCCACGTCGACGCCCACGCCGATTTGCGACGCGCCTACGAAGGCTTCGAGCACTCGCATGCCTCGATCATGTTCAACGTTCACGAACAAATCAAAGGGGTCGCGCGCATCGTGCAAGTCGGCGTGCGAGACCTCAGCGAAGAAGAGAACGCGCTCTCGCAGCGCTCCCCGAAGATCACCACCTTCTTCGACGCCGATCTGGCAGCGCTCGAGAGTGAGGGCGAGCCCTTCGCCAAGACCGCCCGTGAGATCGTCGATAGGTTGCCGAACGAGGTCTACGTGTCGTTCGACATCGATGGCCTGGACCCGGTGCTGTGCCCAGGCACCGGCACGCCAGTACCGGGCGGGCTGTCGTTTCGCCAGGCTTGCACGCTCCTGTCGGCGCTGGTGAAGAGCGGTCGTCGCATCGTGGGGTTCGACCTCAACGAAGTCGCAGGTGTTGGTGAGTGGGACGGCATCGTCGGCGCGCGCCTGCTCTACAAGCTCATCGGCTTCGCCCTGCTGACCCATCCACAATCAATCACCGTTTGATTCGTCCGTGCTTGTGCGGCCTTGAGTTTCGTGGGCGCAAAGCCGCTTTCATGGATGCAACGAGAGGCACGCGTTCGATCACGAAATTGTGCCTACTCACGTGTGGCATGCGATTCGCTAAGGAGTGAATCACATGGGGGCAGTTCACCGACTCAACATGGCGAGCAACCGACGCAACGACCGAGACGAGGCACCCGCCAACCCGAGCTCACTCCCGCCGAGCTCGACGGAGCGGCTGTCGACGGGGCCGGCCAGCAGGCGCGACAGAATGCGCGACAGGTCGCGTTCTTCGACGCTCAAGATTCGTCCCTGGTCACAGCTTCCAGGCGTGGTCGCCTACACAGTCTTCGACTCCGACAGCCAGCTCACCGATTGCTCTGGTGAACCGTCGGAAGACCTCGTCGAACGGGCGCAGAGCTTCCGCGACAAAGTGCGAGCGGGGCGCTTCGACGGCAGTCACTTGCTGGAGGTCGGCTGCGGCACTACGCGCCTCCTGTCCGTGGCCCGGCCAGATGGTTGGTTCGTCCACATCTGGCTCGAAGGCGTGACCGACGTCGCCGGCATCCTTGCGGTCGTCGGCGGCAAGTAACCACTTCAAAAAGCGTCCCGCGCGTTACCCAAGCGCCGGCATCGTGCTAGCCTCTGCCGACCTTATTCGCTTTGCGAGTGGGCGGGAGCCGGCCGGATATGGAGAACGAGGATATCGCGTACCAGGCTGGCGACATCCTGGTCGCCAAATACCGGGTAGACCACATCCTCGGCATCGGTGGCTTCGGCGCCGTGCTCGCGGCGACGCACATCCAGCTCGAGGAAAAGGTCGCCATCAAGGTTTTGCTGCCTCACGCAGCAAAAAACCCCGCTGCCAGCGAGCGCTTTCTGCGTGAGGCCCGAGCCGCAGTGCGCATCCGCAGCGAGCACGTCGCGCGTGTCACCGACGTCGGTCAGCTGGCAGACACCACGCCCTACATGGTGATGGAGTACCTGCACGGCCAGGATCTGTCGGCGCTGGTGAAGTCGAGCGGCGGGCAGTCGGTCAGCGACGTAGCCGAGTGGATTCTGCAGGCGTGCGAGGCCCTCGCAGAGGCGCACAGCCTGGGCATCATCCATCGCGATCTGAAGCCTGCGAACCTGTATTTGACGCGCAAATTCGACGGCGCGCCCTGCGTCAAAGTGCTGGATTTCGGCATCTCGAAGATGTCGAACGAGCTCGGCGGCGACAAGGGCATGACCAAGACGAGCGACGTGATGGGCTCGCCCTTTTACATGTCGCCGGAGCAGATGCGCTCGACTCGCAGCGTCGATGCGCGCAGCGATATTTGGGCGCTCGGTACCATCTTGTTCGAGCTGCTGGCAGGCGCCCCGCCCTTCGACGCCGAGACGATGACGGCGTTGGTCGTGAGCATCATGCAAGAGGCGCCGCGCAACATCTCGGAGTACCGCCGCGACATCCCTCCAGCGATGTACGAGATCATCATGTGCTGCTTGCAGAAAGATCCTGCACGGCGCTTCCCCGACGTGGCTTCGCTCGCCCGCGCGCTTGCGACGTTCGCGCCGCAACGCTCCCAAGTGAACCTGCAGCGCATCAACATGATCAGCGGGCGCCAGTCAGCCACCAGCGTGCCTTCCTCTCTGCCGACGGTCAGCTCCACGAAGCCGGGGATGGGCGTGGCGCCAACCGCACCAGGCACACTTGGGGGTGCCCCCCAAACCCCCGGCGCGATGACGACGGATGGCGGGCCTCCGGCCAGCGCGCTCTTCCGCCAAGATCACAGCTCGGGAGGCAACTATGCAATCGCGAATCAAGCGATCTCCCAGCAGCACATCTCTCAGCAGCACATCTCTCAGCAGCACATCTCTCAGCAGCACATCTCTCAGCAGCACATCTCTCAGCAGCACATCTCTCAGCAGCACATTTCCCAGTCGGGCTCGCACTCCAGCTCGAACCCGGCGATCTCCAGCAGTCACCCGACGCACGCGGACTCGTCTGGCAAGCTCGCGCTGACCCACGCCTCGCCCGCGCAATCGTGGGGCGGCACGTACATGGGCAAGAAGCAGAGCCCATCGAAGGCGCCCTTGATCATCGGCGTGCTCTCGCTGGTCGTGGCGGGTCTGGGGGCCGGCGGCTTCTTCCTGTTCAAGCAGAGCGGCGACTCGTCGAAGACC
>Ga0105048_10007511_pt1 | contig 17511 bp, 12 predicted proteins | sample MAT05_FD_78382 | JGI IMG/M metagenome (GOLD analysis project Ga0105048, IMG submission 78382) | Freshwater microbial communities from Lake Fryxell liftoff mats and glacier meltwater in Antarctica - MAT-05 | ecosystem: Environmental > Aquatic > Freshwater > Ice > Liftoff microbial mat | place...
AAAGTCTTGTACGACACCCGCAACGAACGGTCCGTAATTAGGGTCGTTCTTCTTAAAATTTTCTGTTCGGCTTTTTGATTCTAGAATGCCGGAAGCAAAGTGAGCCCGACCAATCCCTGCGGGAGTAACCGGGCCTATGCCAGTAACTTTTACACGTCGACGTCTCATCGGAATAACATGGAGTATTTCCCCTAATCAACCAGCTGTCCAATGAGCTGGTGTTCTATTCCGGAACCGCAGGAAACGTCAGTCGCGTGGTCGTTCCCCGGGCGGGGATGGAGTCCATGGTGAGGCTGGCGCCGTGGGCGCCGAGGAGGTGGCGGCAGATGGAGAGGCCGAGGCCGGTGCCGTTGACTTTGGTCGTGAACCCTCCACGGAGGGCGTTGCGGGCGGTTTCGGCATCCATTCCGGTGCCGTTGTCCGCGAGGGTCACGATCACGTTATCGCCGATGGTCCTGACTTTCACCTCCACCCGGCTGGCGTTCGCTTCGAGGGCATTCTTGAATAAATTCTGGAAGACGCGGGCGAGTTCGAAGCGTGCGCCTTTGATCCAGGCCTGATCGTCGCCGACGATCTCGATCGCATTGTTGCCGAAAAAAATCACGTGGCGGACTTCTCTTATCACCGAAAGGAGATCGAGCTGCGTAAACTCGGTGGTCTTGCGGGAGGTCTGGCGCCAGTTGTCGGCCAGGTGGTGACAATACTCCGCCGCTCGCTCCACGATGCTCGAATAACTGGTCAGTTTCTCCGCCCGCTCCGGCTCTCGTTTCGCAATCTCGACCGCTTCTTCCGCCAGGAGGCCGGCATAGCCGATCATCACGGTGAGGGGATTCGCCAGGTCGTGCACGAGTTCGACCGCAGCCCGGGCCTGCCAGACATGGGGCTGTTTCTCGGTAATTTCGCGCTTGAGCGCCGAATTCATGTCGAGGGCTTCCCGCGACAATTTCGCGTGCAGCCGGCGTTCCACGGTGCCGGCCGTGTTTTTCTTCACCGCCGCAATCAACTCGTGGATATCCGGCGGCTTGCGCAAATACTGATTGGCCCCGCCCAGCATCGCCTGCTGCGCCGTGGCGAGGGTGCCATAACCGGTCAACATGATGACGGAGATTTCTTTATCGATCTTCCGAATTTCCTCCAACGCCCTGATCCCATCCATCTCGGGCATCCGGATATCCAGAATAACCGTCGTATAGGTCCGCGCCCGCAACTTCGTCAACGCTTCCGCCGCCCGCTCCGCGGTATCCACCGAGAAATCCGCCGACAGCGTGAACGCGATCGACTCGCGTGGGCCGTACTCGTCGTCGACAACAAGAACGAGGGGTTTTTCCATCGCCCCCGTATTCGAGAGGACGGGTCTGGTGTCAGTCAGCATGGAGTGGTTATAATCCGAACAGCATGAAAATGCCCTCGCCGGTCGCCAAAACCGTTGGTTTTCTGTGAGGTGCCGAGGAATCTGTCAAGCGGAGCATAGGAGATTACCCTATAACCGCTCATTTGCCAAACCCGGTTGCAACCGATTCTCTGCATTGGTTCGGTCTTTTAGCGACCGGAAGTTCTTCCGCCCTGCCTCCTCGAGAAGATCTGCCGGACGTGATCATGGCCTCTTCATCGGTGCATTTGGCCGGGAAGCGGAGGACCTTTTTTTCCGTTGTCGACGCGCGACCGGTTCGCGTTCCGCCCCGCCCCGCCCGATCGCCCCGGGACCGACACCCCAGACAGTGGTGACGATGCGGCGGTTCTGGCGGGAAAAACCCTTTAGGCTACACTTTCCTAGGCGCATCCACGCAAACGCCATTGCCTTAGAGACCGCCGGTTGTAAGACGAATTCCCTTCATGCGTTCCACTGCCCTTTCGTCCTCCGGCTCCGGCACGGAGATTCGCCCTATCCGCAAGTTGATGGCTGCCAATCGCAGCGAAATCGCCGTGCGGGTGTTTCGCGCGGGCACCGAATTGGGGCTGCGCACCGTGGCGATCTTTGCCCACGAGGACCGTTTCAGTATCCATCGGTACAAAGCCGACGAGGCCTACCAGGTCGGCGCGGGCAAGGGGCCCGTCGCCGCTTACCTCGACATCGATAGCATCGTCGCCGTGGCCAAGGAAAAGGGGATCGACGCGATCCACCCGGGTTACGGTTTCCTCTCGGAAAACGCCGCCTTCGCCCGCGCCTGCCAAAAAGCCGGGATCGTCTTCGTGGGGCCGCGTCCGGAATTGCTGGACATGATGGGCGACAAAACCGCCGCCCGGGCCCTCGCGCAAAAAATCAAGGTTCCCGTCCTGCCCGGGACCGACGAGCCGGTCTCCGACCGCGCGGTGGCCCTCAAGGTCGCCAAAACCATCGGCTTCCCCTTGATCGTCAAAGCGGCCTTCGGCGGAGGGGGACGGGGCATGCGGGTGGTCCATAAGGCCGCCGATCTCGACAGTTTGCTCGACGAGGCACAGGGGGAGGCGGAACGCGCCTTCGGCAACCCCGCGGTCTTTCTCGAGAAATACATCCCTCGCGCGAAACACATCGAGGTGCAGATCCTCGGTGACAAACACGGCAACGTCATCCACCTGCACGAGCGCGACTGCTCCGTGCAGCGTCGCCATCAGAAGGTGGTGGAGGTCGCCCCCAGCTTCGGGCTGCCCGCGCAGGTGGTGAAGGAGCTCTGCGACGCCGCCGCCCGGATGGCGCGGGAGATCGAGTACGACAATGCCGGCACGATCGAATTCCTCTACGATCTCGACCGGCACGAGTGGTTCTTCATCGAGATGAATCCGCGGATTCAGGTGGAGCACACGGTGACGGAGGTGATCACCGGTCTCGACCTGGTTCGCGCCCAGATTCTCATCGCCCAAGGCCACGCCCTGCACTCGCTTGAGGTGGCCATGCCGGTGCAGGCGGAGGTGCCGCGCAACGGCTTCGCGATCCAATGCCGGATCACGACCGAGGATCCGGAAAACAAATTCGTCCCCGATTACGGTCGCATCCTCGCCTACCGCTCGCCGGGCGGCTTCGGCGTGCGGCTCGACGGGGCGATGGGTTTCAGCGGGGCGGTGATCACGCCGTTCTACGACTCCCTGTTGGTCAAGGTCATCACCAGCGGTCAAAGCTACGAGATCGCGATGAGCCGCGCGCGCCGGGTGCTCAGCGAATTCCGGATCCGGGGGGTGAAGACGAACATCCCTTTCCTCGAGAACGTCATCGCCCATCCGATCTTCAAGGCCGGCCAGGCGACGACCTCGCTGATCGACACCACGCCCGAGCTGTTCGCCTTCAAGGCGCGCCGCGATCGCGCAAGCAAGCTCCTCGGTTTCCTCGGCAATGTCATCGTCAACGGCAACCCGCACGCCAAGGGCTACCGTCCGGAGAAGGCGCTGCCCGTCGCCGTGCCGCCGCGTTTCGAGCATCGCACGCCGCCCGCCGGGACGCGGCAGAAGCTCCTCGAACTGGGCGCCAAGGGCTTCGCGCAGTGGACGCTTCGGCAAAAACCGCTGCTCGTCACCGACACGACGTTCCGCGACGCCCACCAATCGCTGATGGCGACGCGGGTGCGCACCTACGATCTGCTGGCCAGTGCCAGCGCGGTCGCGCACTACCTGCCCACGCTCTACTCGTTGGAGATGTGGGGCGGGGCGACCTTCGATACCGCGATGCGCTTCCTCCACGAGGATCCGTGGGATCGCCTGCGCGAAATCCGCGAGCGGGTGCCCAACATCTGTTTCCAGATGCTCCTGCGCGGGGCGAACGCGGTGGGCTATACGAATTATCCCGACCACGTGGTCGCGGGCTTCGTCCGTCACGCCGCCTCGAGCGGCATGGATATTTTCCGGATCTTCGATTCGCTCAACTACCTGCCGAATCTGCGGGTGGCGATGGACGCGGTGCAATCGACCCACGCCGTATGCGAGGCCGCGATCTGCTACACGGGAGACATTCTCGACAAGCGCCGCGACAAGTATTCGTTGGCTTACTACGTGCGTCTCGCCAAGGAGCTGGAGCGCATGGGCGCGCACGTCCTCGCGATCAAGGACATGGCCGGACTCTGCCGTCCGTACGCCGCGGAGAAACTCGTCAAGACGCTGCGCGAGGAGATCGGTCTGCCGATTCATTTTCACACCCACGACACCAGCGGCATCGCCGCGGCGTCGGTGCTGCGCGCCTCGGATGCCGGGGTGAACGTCGTCGATCTCGCGCTCGCCTCGATGAGCGGGAGCACCTCGCAGCCGAATCTGAACTCGGTCGTCGCCGCGCTGCAGAACACCCGCCGCGACACCGGGCTCGATTTGGAGAAGCTCAATGCGTTTTCGGATTTCTGGGAGCAGACGCGCGAGTACTACCGTCCCTTCGACACGGCTCCACGCACCGGTTCCGCCGAGGTCTATCTCCACGAAATGCCGGGCGGCCAGTACACGAATCTCAAGGAGCAGGCGTCGTCGATGGGCATGTCCCATCGCTGGCCGGAAATCGCCCGCACCTATGCGGAGGTCAACACGCTCTTCGGCGATATCGTCAAGGTCACCCCGTCGTCCAAGGTGGTGGGCGATCTGGCGCTGTTCCTTTTCTCGCGCGGCATCAAGCCCGCCGACCTCGTCAACCTCGAACCCGGTTCGATGCCGTTTCCCGAGAGCGTCATCGACATGCTCATGGGCGGTCTGGGCTGGCCCGAAGGCGGTTGGCCGGAGGCGGTCTGGAAGGCGGTCCTGGGCGGGGCGCGCTACACGGAAGCCAAGTCCAAATACGACGCCTCGCTCGGCGCGGCCAAAGCCTCCCCGGCCGTTTCCGATCCGCAGAAGGACGCGGTGGAGCTCGCCAAACTCTCCAAGGAACTGGGCGAAAAATATAAACGGGAGCCGACGACCGACGATCTCTATTCGCACCTGATGTATCCGCAGGTGTTTGCGGAATTCCAAAAGCATCAGCGCGAATATGGCGACGTCAGCGTGCTGCCCACGCCGGCGTTTTTCTACGGTTTAAAACCGGGTGAGGAAATTTCCGTCGAGATCGAGGAGGGCAAGGTCCTCATCATCCGTCTGGTCAATATCGGCGATCCCGACAAGGACGGCCGACGCACCGTCAACTTCGACCTCAACGGCATGGCCCGGGAAGTCAGCATCGCCGACAAGACCGTCGCGGTGAAGACCAAGGCCCGCCCGAAGGCCGATCTCGCCGACCCGCTGCAACTCGCCGCGCCGATTCCCGGACTGATCGCGGCTTTGTCGACCTCGCTCGGAGCCAAGGTCGCGAAAGGCGAGAAACTGCTCATGATGGAGGCGATGAAGATGCAAACGACCGTGTACGCGCCGACCGCCGGCGTCGTCGCGGAATTGAACGTGGCCCTCGGCGATACGGTCGAGGCCAAGGACCTGCTCATTCGCCTGCGGGCGTGAGGGCGCTGCGCGTCGGGAGGGCGGGGGGGGAGGGAGGATCGGAAGGCGGAGGGGAGCGGTCAGCGGTCAGAGGTCAGGCTTCACAAAACGTCGGAGGGTTCGACAGGCGGCGTAAAATCCTCGGTGAAGGGCGAGAGATTGTCGCGGAAGATGCTGCAGGCGTGAGGTATGCACGTACTGGATGAGACGGAGGGGATTTGCCTGGAAAGCCTTAGCGGACGCACTTCAGCCATCGCGCAACCCGATTCGAAAACCAATTCGTTCCCTTTCCGTTCGCGGAAGTTCGCCTCGCTCTCAACCTGGTGGCTTCCTCTCCCGACTCTTCAGCTCTCCCGACTCCAGTGCCAAATGCGCGCGCGCCCTCTTCGCCGTAGCTGACAAGAAACCGTCGAACTCAAGCGGGCCGTGGCGCACTTTCACAGGCGTGCGGATCACTCTAACGAAAACCTTGCAGCAGCGCTCACGAAAGCCTTTTCCAATCCTTCCGAAACGAAATTGCTCGATGCGCTCCTCACGCTGAAAGCGAATAAATCAGCTGCCAACGAACTTGCGACCTCGTTCGCGTCGGAGGCAACCCGAGTGGAGGAAGCGGTGTTTGCGGAAAGCGGGCGAGAAATCTTCCATGACCTGGCCGCCGATATCGAAGCGGGCATTCAGAACAAAATCACCCAGTTGCGCGCCGACGCCGAGGAATCGGCTGCCGAGCTCGGCGTGCCCTTTTCGAATGCAATTCCGTTCGAGGACCTCGAACACGTGGCTCGTGAGGTGGAGGTGTCGCCCGTCCTTCACGGGTCGCACTCCGCGGCCGGGGCGGGCGGCATCGACTCCGCCATCGATGACGAGTAAGGAAAGGGCAGATACAGAGCCACGCCAGCGTCGACGCCGTCAACCGCGCGACCGAGATACGGCTTTTCATAGGTTGTGAAACCGGAAATTTTTTCCGCTCCATCTTTGGGCGGCCGCGGCGGGCTTAGGAAAAAGACGCGGGCCGGCTCCGCGTCTAACCCAGGTACGTTTTTCCCTGAGGTTGAGAAACCGGTACGATTCAGTCTTCGTCGACTAGGCGCTGGCACAAGGCCCTCGCGCTCTGTCGTTGGCAGGTCGCCAAAACTAGATGCATCAATTCAGGTATAATCGCGCTTTGACGTACGCAACGTTGACGCACTTCCGTTCGCCATCTCAGCCTACACGTGGGACTCAAATAACTTGTTAGACTACTCAAATGGACGCAAATGTATCGTTGGTGGAGGCAGCATCAGAGCTGTCGGAAGCTGGCTTCGACCAGTTTCTCACTTCCGACTTGGCGAAGGATATCCCGATCGTTGGCACTGCCATAAAAATTTGTACAGCCATCGATAACATCAGAAACCGTCTTTATGCGGCTAAGCTTCGGGCGTTTATTTCCGAGCTTGAGAACATTCCCGCGGATAAAAAAGAAAGTTTCCGAAGAAAAATTGCCGCGGACTCGAAGCAGTTCGACAAGCTAGGAGAGAATATCCTCTTGCTTCTCGAACGCACGTCCGATGTCGAAAAGCCGGCGTATCTCGCGTCTGTTTTTCTCGCATATCTCGATGGGATAATTGATCGCTCAACCCTGAGGAGGCTTTGGGAAGCGATCGCTGACGCATTCGTTGACGACCTTACAGATTTGCTCATCTACGTCCCACAAACGCAGCCCGCAGAGTTTTTGAGACACCTTTCAAAAACAGGTTTAACAAAAATTGAGTCAGGTAAAACCTGGGACGATTTAGGAGATCTTTATTTCATCGTGAGCGAACTCGGAGCCGATTTTATCCGGGCTCATCGTGAGGTAAAAAAGCGATATGGCTGAATGGCCGGTGGCGTTACTTTGGGAACTAGCCCGTGCAAAAAGGTTACGACCGCACATCCAGCCCAGCCTAGCGAGGGGCGGAGCGGCAACGCGGCGTTCGAGGGTTACTCCAAAAAGCTGGTTGTGCCGACTCATGATCCCTCGCCGCAACTTCTGGAAACGCATCGTGGGAAAGCGTGGGTCGAGCATGGCGCAGTGAAGCCGCACTCCGCAAACCTTGCCGCACGTTTCCCGTCGAAGAGATGCAGGCGGGGTCGGTAGGCGCGTTGGTCGACAAGGTAGCGAACGAGGGGTCGTCGTGTTCGACGCCTGTCATTTCTGAACCGGCAGAATGTTCAGAACGGCCAACGGATCAGGTCAGGTTTGGGTTTTGATCAACCTCGCCTCAAACGGCGGGGGGTTTTGTGTCCGCTGGGTCTACCGTTTGCCGCCGAATTTCTGCGCGATAGATCGTGGAGCCTGAATCAGAACTGGGCAGAGATCTCGACTCTCCAAAATGGCCCTCAGTTTTCCGGGGTCTACGCCAGTTAGGTGGCGGTCCGATGTTATTAAAATCTGAGCTTTCAGAAGTGCCGACTCCGCCAAAATAAATGCGTCATTTTGCTCCTCCTTGGGAATAAGGCCCTCCGCTATCAGGTGGAGCGCTGTAATTTCCACAATACCATGTCCGACCGGGATGAATTCTGACGGTTGGAAGCCCCATTTCGGCTTCATGTTCTGGAGGGCGCACACCGCCAACCGGCGGCGATCGCCTTCCCAATTTTCAACACCATACGCCAGCTCCGTAATCACGGTAGGCGGTACATACATCACATGCCCAACGAGACGACGCTTCAATACCTCCAAACCTTCAAGGGCGAAATTAGCGCCGTCCTCGAGATCGATCAGGAAATTCGTATCAGCGGCAAGAAGCGGTAACTTTGGCACCGCCATTTGCGCTGCCGTAAATCAGGGCCATACCAACCGACCGCAGCCGCTGACGCTCTTCGTCGGAAAGGGAGTTCGTGGACGCGCGGAGTTGATCGCCAAGCTTGGAGCCTGTGCTTTGCTTCTCTTTGGAAAGAGCAACCTTAGAGCTCTGCGTCTTGTTCATTTGTCCTTTTTGCTGCCTTTGCCGCTTCGGGTTCATCGTCACCAGATACGGACATGACAAGGCTAATCAAGTTACTGGGTATTTTTTGTGCTCGTTTTGTATGAGATCCGTATGAGGCTTTCACGCTACCTCTCAAGCTGGTGCCCGAAGCGGGATTCGAACCCGCACTTCCTTTCGGAAATTCGATTTTAAGTCGAAAGCGTCTACCATTTCGCCATTCGGGCAGTCTGCGTGCACTCCACCGTTCTGTAACAGCTGAGACCGGCGCGAGGCCAGCCAGAATCTACGGTGTCAGGATGACTTTCATGAACTTGCCGCCGTCCTTGGCGCTGAGGCGTTCGAACCAGGCCTTGCCTTCGTCGAGGGGCGCGACGGCGGTCATCATCGGCTCGACCCGGATTGTGCCGTTGGCAATGAGCTCGAGGCAAAGCGGGTATTCGCCCGCCGAGCCGCAGGTGCCGTACAGCGTCAATTCCTTGGTGACGACCGCTTGCATCGGAAAGTCGGTCTTGGCCGCCAGATTCCCCACCAGCACCGCCGAGCCGCCGCGTCGTAGAGACGCGATCGCCAGATTTAAGGTCGGAGAAATTCCCACGACTTCGAACGCGTAATCCGCGCCTCGTCCGGCCGTGAGCTTGGCGACCTCGGCGGGCACATCCGCACTCGCCGAATTGAAGGTGTGGGTCGCGCCCAACTCGCGTGCAACGGCGAGACGCTTCTCTTCGAGATCGACCGCGATGACGGTTTCCATGCCGGCCCACCGCAGCGCCTGAATCACCAACAGGCCGATCATGCCGCTGCCGACGACCACCGCACTCGCCGCTCCCCCCAGCTCCGAACGCCGCACGCCGGGCTGTTTTCCGGCGTTTGGCATGAGGCGGCGCACCGCGTGGATCGCGATCGAGACGGGCTCGATCATCGCCGCCTGCGGAAACGCGATTGTGTCCGGCAAGCGATACAGGATGCGCTCGGGCAAGGCCACAAATTCGGCGAACGCGCCATGTTGTTTGTATTCGCGGGGCGAAACCCCGACGACGCGGCGGTTGTCGCATAAATTCACCTGGCCCGAACGGCAGAAGGCGCACTCGCCACAATAGATCGTGGAATCGAAGGTCACCCGGTCGCCCGCGCGCCAGCGCGTGACCTGGGGTCCGACCCGGGCAATTTCGCCGCTCGCCTCATGGCCCATGATGAGCGGCGGCTGACGACGTCCGCTGGAACCGTCCCACCCGTGAATATCGCTTCCGCAAATCCCGCATGCCCGGACCCGCACGAGGACTTCGCCCGGGCCGATCTCCGGTTCGGCGAAATCGGTCAGTTCGAGGACGGAGGGGGCGGTCAGTAGGAGGGCTTTCATGGGAGGGCACCACGCTGGAGGATCCGGGAACGGTTGGCAATCCGGCGAAAGCCCGGAGGGCAGAGTTTGGAGTCCGGACTTTAGTCCGTCCGGAGAGATTACAATCGATTTTCGGACGGCCTGAAGGCCGGACTCCAAACGCTTCCTATCCGCGGAGCGCATCGCGGTGCGCAATCCCGGCCTCGACGGAGCGAGGCCCTCCACGGGAACGATCTACGGGATCATCTGGCGCAAAGCCAGGCACGCTCGACGCACCAAGGTGGGCTGTTGCGCTTTTACGTGCGCTTGCAGCTTTTTTACGTCCTTGCTGACGGCACTGCAGGCACCTCCGCCGCAACCGGCACCGCTTTTGGTCTTCGCGAAGCCCCGGAGCACCAGCCAACCGAACGCGATCGCGACCACCGCTAACGCCGCGATCGTTTGCCACTGGGACCCTTGGGATCCGTTGAAAAAAAGATCGGCGAGAATCATGGCGATTAGGTTGGACCGTACGGAGAGCGCGTTCGTTCCCTCAAAAGCCGAGCGCCCGACCGCCTTGAAAGACGAGAAAGCTCACGACCCACGCTGTGCCGGTCATATACGCCAGCTGGAAGAGCGGCCAACGCCAGGAGTTGGTTTCGCGCTTCACGATCGCGATCGTGCTGATGCATTGCATCGCGAAGACGTAAAAGACCATCAGCGAAATACACGTTAACGGTGTGAACAAAGGCGTCCCATCCGGCCAGCGGGCGGCCAGCAACGCCTGGCGCAGCGGGGTGGTTTCGTCGCTTTCGCCCTGCGCATTGAAGACCACACTCATCGTCGAGACGAAGACTTCGCGCGCCGCAAACGACGCGATCAAGCCGATCCCGATCTGCCAGTCGAAACCGAGCGGCTTGATCGCCGGTTCGATAAAATGGCCGGCTCGTCCCGCAAAGCTGTGCGTCATCTGCTCCTGGGCCGTCGTACCCTCCGGAGATTTCGGATACGTCGACAGGAACCAGAGCACGATCGAGATCCCCAGGATAATCGTGCCGGCGCGTTTCAGGAACAACCCGCCGCGCTCGAGCATCTGCTGCAGGACATCCCGAATCCGCGGCAGGCGGTAGGGCGGCAGCTCCATGATCATCAGCGGCGGCTGTCCCTTGAAGAGGGTCCGCTTGAACAGCCAGGCGAAACCGAACGCGCCAAAGGTGCCGAGCGCGTACATCCCCAGCATGAGGCCGACTTTGGTCAGGAGGGGCACCTGCTCGCCCGGCACGAGGGCGGCGATCATCAAAAGATAAACCGGCAAACGCGCCGAACAGCTCATCAGCGGCGCCACCAAAATCGTGACAAGGCGGTCCTTCGGGTCCTCGATCGTGCGCGTCGCCATGATGCCCGGAATCGCACACGCATACGAACTCAGCAACGGAATGAAACTCTTTCCGTTGAGGCCGACTTTATTCATCAGCCGATCCATGATAAACGCGGCGCGGGCCATGTAGCCGGTGCTTTCGAGCAGCCCGATGAAGAAGAAGAGGATCAGGATCTGCGGGAGAAAGATAATGACGCCGCCCACACCCGCGATCGCCCCATCCGCGATCAGATCGCGCAGGTCGCCCTGGGGCATGACGTCTTTCACCCAGTCGGCCAGACCGGCGACGCGGTCGTCGATCCAGTTCATCGGATACTCCGCCAACGTGAAAATGCTCAAAAAGAGCGCCGCCATCACGCCCCCCAAGACCAGCCATCCCCAAAACGGATGCGTCACCACCCCGTCGATTCGATCGCTGGAATTGACCGCGGAAAGATTTTTCGCCCCCGTCCCGACCACCTCCACGCAGAGACGTCCGATCGCGTCATAACGCGAACCCACCAACGATGCGGCCCAATCGGTCCCCTGCGTCTGCCAGCGTTTCTGCCAGGTGTGCAAAATGGAGAGGGTGCGCTCGCTCAGCTGCGTCGAGCCGGCGACACGCACCGTGTCTTGATCCGTCAGCAACAAAAGCGCCTCCGCGCGCGCGCTGAGCGGACCCTTGCGGTCGCTTTCCACGAGCGAGGCCTGCAATTCGGAAACCGCCGGGGCGATCGGCGCGGGAATACTCCAACTATGGCGGGACAACGGCAGGTCGTTGCGACTCATCGCCACCTTCAGTTCGACCAATCCCTTGCCGTGAGCGGCTTCGCAGGGAACCACCGGGATGCCCAATTCCTTCTCGAGCAGATCGACGCGAATCCGGATGCCGGCTTTCGCCGCAAGATCCATCATGTTCAGGACCAGGATGACCGGACGCCCCAAATCGAGGATCTGATGGACGAGGTAGAGATTTCGCTCAAGATTGGTCGCATCGACAATGCAGAGAATTCGGTCCGGCGCCGCCGTATCCAACCGGCGGCCGAGAAGCACGTCCCGCGTCACCGCCTCGTCGGGCGAGCGCGCCGCGAGCGAGTAGGCGCCCGGGAGATCGACCACGGTGAGCGGTTGTCCGTGTTGGGAGTAGGCGGTGCCGATCTTCTTCTCGACCGTGACTCCGGGGTAATTTCCCACCTTCTGCTTCAGGCCGGTGAGGGCGTTGAACAGGGTGGATTTCCCGCAATTGGGGTTCCCGACCAAGGCGTAGACCGGCGGCGTGCGCGCCGTCGGGGCCCCAACCGTGGCGACACGGGGTGCGGGAGAAATCATGACGCGGTGAGCTCCACCTGAATGGCGTCGGCCTCGGAACGCCGCAGCGTCAAGCGGTATCCCCGCACTTCGATCTCGAGCGGGTCGCCCATCGGCGCGGTCCGCACGAGCTTGAGGCGGGTGCCGGGAAGCAGACCCATCTCGCGCAGCCGCAGAAAGGCCACACCGGCCTTGGGATAGTCGCGCAAAATGGCCGATTGACCCGCGGCGACCGCAGAAAGGGAGATCACGTCAGCCATCCCGTCGAAATGTTCAGGACGTGGAAGCGAAACGCTCCACCAGAATCTGACTGGCGGCGCCGTGACTGAGGGCAATGCGCGTCCCGTTGACGCAACAAATCACCGGGGAGTGTCCCGACATCTTCGTCACGACTGCGGATTCGCCAAAACCCAGCTCACGAATGCGTTGTTTAAACGTCCCCTCACCCACCAATTCGTAAACGCGCCCCGTCTCCCCCGCCGACAGCTGACAAAGCGGGAGCCGGCGAGGATCGAACGCAGAGACGTCATCGAAGGGCATAGACACGGCAATGTTCCTTAGATGATGAGACTCAGTTTCACTGTCAATCTCCTCAGGCGCAAAAATGCTCAGACGCCAGCAAACTGCGTAATCCTCGGGCCTCATCCCATCCCTGCCACTTGCCGTCCAAATGGGTTCTCCCGGGGAATCCCCCAGGCGCAGCGCCTTCATCTTTCCTCCTTGGCCGATGGTAAACTCGCCGCGTAGGCTGACATTTTTGCGCCGTCCGCCCAACGCCTTTCATGATCGACGTCCTTCTCTCGCTTCCTGCTCGTCTCGCGGCCCATCTCGCTTCGAGAGAACAGCATTCCGCGTGGAGCGAACGGCTGCATCTGCCGTTGGTGCAATCGTATTTTTTCGGCAGCGACCCGGCGGGGCGTAAACTGGGCTCGGGCGGTGGCACCGTCAATTTGCTCCATGCGGCCTGGAAAGCGGCTGCACCCAAGGCGCACCCCTCGGCGCTGACGGCGTGGATCGAACGAACGCCACGGCTCGTGCTCCATGCCGGCGGAGAAAGCCGACGCCTTCCCGCGTACGCGGGCTTGGGCAAGGCATTCATGCCGCTGCCTCCGCTGCCGGGCATTCCCTCGCCCCGGCACGATCTCATGCTCTGCGACGCACAGCTGCCGCGTTACACCGAAGCGCTCGCGGTTGCAGGGGAGCACGCGCGGGTGCTCGTGACGTCGGGCGATGTCTGGCTCGATTTCGAGGCTGGAGACCTCCCTGCGGTGAAGAGCGATATTGTCGGCCTCGGCATGCGCGTGCCACCCGAGGTCGCGCAACATTTTGGGGTTTTCTTCATCGCCCGCGGCCACCGGGAGCGCGGACCGGCGGAACACGAGATCTCGTTTTTCCTGCAGAAACCCTCGCCCGACGAGATTCGCCGTCACGCCGTCACCCACGACTTCTTCGTCGACACCGGCATGTGGCTTCTGAGCGCCGCGGCCGTACGCTACCTGTTTCGGCTCTGCGGATGGGACGATCGCCGCGGATTCGCCACGCCCGATCGCCTTTCTGGATACCTCGATCTTTACACCGAGGTCGGTGGAGGACTCGGACGAAAGGCCAAACTTTCCCCTCGATTGCGCGCAGCGGGCGCAGGCGAACTCCGGACCAGCGTGGTTCCGCTCGAGTCGGCACGCTTCGAGCATTTCGGCTCTTCGCGCCAGCTCTTCGAAGCCCTCGATCGCCTGCAGGCCGGCCGGTTTGCGGCCCCGCGCCACTACTTTCTCTCCAGCTCGGCCGACTCCTTTACCGCCGCGAGCGCCAAACCCGTGTGGGTCGATGCGTCGCACGCCGCCGCCCACGCATCCACGCGACTTGACGGATGGAATCTGGTCAGCGGACTTCCGGCCAAACACGCCGTCGTCGCACTCGCCGAAGAGCACTGCCTCGACGTCATCCCGGTCGCTCCCGATCGTTTTGTCGTACGTCCCTACCGCCTCGACGACACGTTACGGGGCACCCCGGAGCGCGGTGCGACCATCTGTGGGCAGCCGTCGGCAGCGTGGCTAAAGGCCCGCGGGATGACTGCGCCGGCGGGGACCGATGTCTTCCAACTTCCGCTCTACCCCCTCCTTTCGGCCAAGGAGATTACCCAGACCGTGGTCGACTGGTTCTTCGCTCCGGCCGGTGGCGTCCCGGGGACCGCTCCCTTCAAGGCAGGCGAGACGATTTCTGCGGCGGCGATCGCCGATCGAACGGATCACTCGGTTGCATTTGCCGCCCGCACCGCGGGACAGCTCGAACGCCTCCGGAAGCAGCTTTTCGCTGCAGCGGTACCGGCCCCTGCCCTTTTCGGCACCGATTTCCAGGCTCTCTCCACGCTGCTCGAAAAGGATCCCGGCCTGCGCAAGCGACTTCGGAGTGAAGGGGAAACGCTCACGGCGCACGCCCCCGACGCCGTCGCGGAAGCGCGCCTGCGCATGTTGCTCGCGCGCGTGCGCCGCGGCGCAGATGCCGCCCGCGAAACGGCATCCGCCTTTGCACGCCTGCGCACCGCGGTTGTGGCGGCGGTCGGTCTCGAACGCGTGGTGCCGCATCATGCGCTCAAGGAGGACCAGATCGTCTGGGCGCGCAGCGCTGTGCGGCTCGATCTGGCCGGCGGCTGGACCGACACGCCGCCTTACTGCTTCGAGTACGGCGGCTCCGTCATCAACGTCGCCGTCACCCTGAACGGCCAACCGCCCATTCAGGTGTTCGTTCGGCGGATACGCGAACCGGAGATCCGGATCCGGTCCATCGATCTCGGCGTCGAACAAACGCTGCGCACGCGCGCAGAGTTGGGCACCTTCGCCGACCCGCGCTCCGGATTCAGTTTGCCGAAGGCGGCTCTCGCCTTGGCGGGATTCGTTCCGGACCACCATCGCGGCCCGTCGACCGGTTCGCTCCGCCAACATCTCAAGGCGTTGGGTGGCGGCTTGGAAATGTCCCTGCTCTGCGCAGTGCCGAAAGGTTCCGGCCTGGGAACGAGTTCGATTCTCGGGGCGACCCTTCTCGGCGCGCTCAATCGATCCTTGGCGCTGGGCTGGGATCGGGTCGACTTGTACCATCGCGTGCTGGCGATGGAGCAGTTGCTCACAACGGGCGGTGGCTGGCAGGATCAGGCGGGCGCAATCTTTCCCGGCGTAAAACTCGTTCAGACCGAACCCGGTTTTGCGCAACGACCCACGGTGCGCTACCTCCCGAACCGGCCGCTACGCGAGGTCTTCGCCAGCGGACGCTTCCTGCTCTATTACACCGGCCTCACGCGTTACGCGAAGGGCATCCTCCAGGAGATCGTTCACCGCATGCTGCTGGGAGAGCGGACCACGGTGCTGACGCTGCGCGAGATCCACGCGAATGCCCGGCGGCTGCAGCACGCGTTGCAGGAGGCGGACATGGCCGCGGTGACCCACGCGATTCGTCGCTCGTGGATCCTGAATCGACGGCTCGACCCCGGCACCAACACGCCCGAAGTGCAGGGTATTCTCGATCTCCTCGCGCCGGCAGACCTCGCGGCGGCAAAGCTCCTCGGGGCCGGCGGCGGCGGTTACTTGCTGCTCTGCGCCAACGACGACGCCTCTTCCCAGCGGATTCGGCGCACCTTGGAGGATTCGCCTCCCAATGCGCGCGCGCGGTTCGTGGAAGCGGCTGTCTCGGAAAACAGCTTCGAAGTCACCATGAGCTAGGCACCCGGACCCTGCCTTGCCGTAACGGTCAGGCGAATTATCTTCTTTTACGCGGAACCTCTGCGCCGGCGAACGGACGAGTCTGCGTCCACCCACCTCTCCTCCCTATGACCCAAGACAAACTTCCGATCCTTTACGTCAAACCGGGCTGCCCGTGGTGCACGGAGGCCGTCGCGTTCTTAACCGAACATGGAATTGGGTACCGGGAACAAGATGTCGTGGCCGATGCGTCGGCGCGTTCCGAGATGGAACGTAAATCGGGACAAACGAAGGCTCCGACGCTCGATTGGAACGGGAAGATCCTCGCGGACTTCGGTATGGAAGAACTGGTCCCGTTTTTGCGCGATCGCGGTGTAAAGTTCGAGGACAGTTGACGCGGACCGGGCAGGGTTCCTTACCGCGCCTGCCTCCTTGCAGTCTCAATTCGAGTGTGATGCGGTGGACGTGCTTTAACGCAATTCGTCCCTCTACATGAAAATCATTCGCTACGCCGATGCTTCGGGTCAAATCCGCCACGCCGCTGAAACAGCGCCGGGCAACTATCGGGTGATCCAAGGAGACCTCTTCGGCAGTCGCACCGTGACGGCGGAAGTCGCAAAAGTTGCGCGACTCCTAGCCCCCATCGTCCCGACCCAGATTCTCGGCATCGGGCTGAACTACCGTCACCACGCCGCGGAAAGCGGCATGAAGGAGCCGGTATTTCCTGTCCTGTTTTTCAAGGGACAAAACACGCTTCAGCATCCCGGAGCGCCCATCGTGATCCCCAAAAAGCTGGCGAGCAACGAAGTCGACTATGAGTGCGAGCTGGTGGTGGTGATCGGCAAGGATTGCAAAAACGTCTCCAAGGCGAACGCCCTCGACTACGTCCTCGGTTACACCTGCGCGAACGACGTTTCCGCACGCGACTGGCAGATCAAGCAGGGCGGAGGCCAATGGTGCCGGGGCAAATCGTTCGACACCTTTTCTCCGATCGGACCCTGCATCGTCACGACCGACGAGATCCCCGATCCATCGAAGTTGAGGATCAGCACGGTGCTCAACGGCGAGACCGTTCAAGACTGGAGCACGGGCGACATGATTTTCGACATTCCGACAATCATAGAATTCCTCAGCGGCAGCACGACACTTCCGGCCGGCACGATCATTCTCACCGGAACCCCTCACGGCGTGGGAATGGCGGCCAAACCGACCCCGCGTTGGTTGAAGGCCGGTGACAGCGTGACCATCGCCGTGGACAAGATTGGTGCGCTCACAAATCCCGTGATCGACGAAACGCTTTGAGCCACCGAGGGGACGCCGTGGCCGGCGCTAACGAGGTACGTCAGCTCCATGGAGCGCTTCGCTGCGGAGGCTGTCCCGCAAACCGGCAGGGCGGATTCATTCTCAGCGCCAAGGTTTGGTGAACAAGGAGACGGCGATCTGGGGGTTTCGCGGCGAGGTGGCGGTGCATTTGAGGGAGGGTGCGGCCACGCAGGCGAGCGCAGCGGGGAGCGAGGTGGTGGCGGGCAGCGATGGAGAGATTGCGAA
>Ga0105048_10007522_pt1 | contig 17494 bp, 18 predicted proteins | sample MAT05_FD_78382 | JGI IMG/M metagenome (GOLD analysis project Ga0105048, IMG submission 78382) | Freshwater microbial communities from Lake Fryxell liftoff mats and glacier meltwater in Antarctica - MAT-05 | ecosystem: Environmental > Aquatic > Freshwater > Ice > Liftoff microbial mat | place...
CCATGCAAGGGGGGGGCGGGGGGCGACGCTATCGGCCCTTTGCCGTCGCGCAACTCCGGTGCCGTACCGCAACACTGCGCCCCTAGACCGGCCAATCGCATTTGCTGTGGCATTTATCGTGAGAGCGATGACGGTTGTCCGGATCTGGCGGACACCGCCGGAAGCGTCAGTCTCGATGTTCATGAAAGGACGAGTGTCAGTTTAGTGGCGCTTTCCTGCACGAGCCCAATCAACTGCGTCTTCCAGCCGATCATCGCCCCAAAAAAGTTCGCCGTCCACGACGAAACTCGGTGATCCGAAGACGCCGTTTGCCATTGCCTCCTTGGTCGCGACGGAGAGAGCCTCGACAATGCGGTCGGATTGCGCAGCTTCAAGAACCCGGCGCGGATCTTGCCTGATCTCAGTCAGGCTTTCCGTGAGGTTTGGCTCTTCACCCGCTGGCTGCCTCGCCTCGAACCAGAGGCGATACGTGGCCTGCGTGTAGGCCTCGGCCCAACCCTCCTCCGCAGCCAGAATTGCCACCTCGTTGGCGAGAACGAGGCCGGGCAATGGATAGGGCGCAGGAATTGCCGGAGTAAGGTCATATCGCGCAGCGCGACGTTCAATGTCCCGCCACATGTGAGTGGTCTTCTCCGGCTTGTCTTTGAAAGGAATGTTGTTCTGCACCGCCATCACATGGCGGACATTGAAGGGGCGCCAGCGAAAGTTTATGCCTGCTGCCTGAGCCACACTCGGCAATCGCATAACGGTCAAGTAGCTGTAAGTGCTGCCAATGGAGTACCAGAAGTCGATCACAGCCATTCCGCTTCTCCATTTCACGACCCAAAGGGTCTCATGCTGACCATTCATTGCGCTTTCAATGCAGAATAGCACTTGATGGCTGCGGTGGCCGCGCCGTCGGCTTTTGTTGCAGTAAAGACCTGCATTTTCTCCACCGCTCAGTTCCGTGCACTGTCCGGCCAGATAGCTGGTTTAATGGCAGCCAGCACCGGAGGCGCAATTTCTCGGGCAGGTTTTTCTAGAATAGCATCGCCAAAGTCCTCAAACCCGCCTATCACCATCACGAAGGCTCCTGGTCCTGTGATCAGATGGTTTCGGTACCAGTCGGATAGGTTCGGGTCATCTGTTTCGGTGGCAAGGGCGTTTATAGAGATGCCTGCAGTTACCGCGCGTTCTCTGGCGGTGTGCAACGGCATGTACAGGCGTGGGCGTGGGCGCGGGGGCAGGGTTTCGATACTGTCGCCCGAAACGTTCACGAGTTTTCGCCATCCACAGCGGTCGGGCTCCTGCAGCATGTCAATCGCCGTCGTAACACCGCGCCCGATTCCAGTATTGCCTGCGACGACGCGCGGTCTCCCGTCGATCAGACCTGCCAGTCGTTCAGCATCCGAGGCACTCTGCAATCGCCGCCAAGGAAGGATCTGGGGCGCAAACTCCGCGTCGCCCCAAAGGATAACGGCGATATCCACAACCCCTGCCGCCGCCAGCGACGCCTGCACACGTGGCGACCGAAAGACCCCGACATAGCCCTCTTGTTGCAGCGCAAATTCGCCCGAGTCGATACTGCCCGAGGCATCTGTTGCCAGCACAAGGGAAAGATCGGCGCAATCGGCCCGCACATGCCCAACCGCGGCAAACAAAAGTCCAACTGCAATCGCGCTCTGTTTCAACACGACCAAGCCGCCCATCGCAGTGCGCCTTCACCACTTGGATTTAGTCCGACCGGTATGAGTTCTGAACATCTGGCCGAGGCCGTTCGACTTGAGAATGGCAACAAGTGGTAATAACTGCGAACGCGCCTTACACCGGGCGTTTCATCCAGTGCCGGATCAGTGCGCCCTGATGGACGATAAAGCGGGAGTAGACTCCATTTGGCTTTTATATCGTGTTGATTCGGCATGACATTGCAATCTCTGCTTCAGTTTGCATGCCACGACTCACGCCGATTCGGGCGCAAGGCAGTGATTCATAGGGTGTTCTATCAAGCGGTGAAGCCCCGAAAGCCCGCAGAAATAGTTCTGAAATTTATGCTGAGGCTCTGTTCGGCAAGCCGGATGGCCCGATCTGACACGTCTCTTGCGTCTGGCACGTTCGTCTCAAAGCGAATCTGTGCTAGGGTACGAGCGGTCCGAACATTCATCCATGGAAGCATTTAAAGAAGTGGGCAATCGACCGGCAAATTCCGGTTCGAAGGTTTCACGCTGGACCTTGCGGCAGGGCGCTTCTTTGCCAGGCGGCAGGCCAAGCTTTGCGGGGCGTCCAGTTCCTTTCATCTCTTTTCGCCGATCGCCTTTCCGCCGATCTCTGAGTGCGTATCGCGCACCCCAAGCCCCACGCGTCCGTGCTGAGAGTTCCGGCGAACATCCGCCGCACCGCGCTCAGCGTGCATTCCCGAGGTTTGGTCTGTGACCCCCGCCGCCACGACCGTCGAGCTGCTGCCCTGATCCGCCGCAGCCTTCCTCAGCGCTTCGGTGCCCCCGGTTGCGGAGGGCGGGAGCGGTAGACCGGCAGCCGCCAGCCAAAGCCGAGGCTCCCGGCCCGCAGCACCAGCACCACAGCCGCGCAGGCGATCAGCGCGACACTGCCACCAGCGCCCGCCCCTTTGACAATCAGCGCGGCCACTGCGCCCGCAAAGGCGCAGGTCACGTAAAGCTCGCCCTGCTTCAGCACCAGCGGCACCTCATTGCACACCACGTCACGCAACAGGCCGCCCATGCAACCGGTGATCATCCCCATCACCAGAACCACAGGCCAGGCTTGCCCTGCCGCCAGCGCCACTGCGACCCCGGCAGGCACGGCCACTGCCAGGGCCAGCGCGTCGATCCACAGGATTGCGCGATAGCGGCTTTCGAACACATGAGCGGTGAAGAACACCACCACGGCGGCAATACCTGCCACAGCAAGGATCACCGGGTCCGCTACCCAGAACACATCGCGGTCAAGGATCAGATCGCGCAGCGTCCCGCCCCCGACGGCGGTAAGACAGGCGATGAAGATGAAGCCCACAATATCGAGCTGCGACCGGCTTGCCACCAGCGCTCCGGTCACAGCAAACACAGCCACCGCCGCGTAATCCAGCGCCTGCACCAGCGCCTGCGCAGGGATCGTCAGGTCGGGCGCGATCATGCCCCCTCCCGTCCCGCTGATGGCTTGCCCACGGCTGGCTTGACCACGGCTGGCTTGAAAGGTGCCATCCCCGCGCGCGCGAGCGCATCGGCGCGCTCGTTTTCGGCATGGCCCGCATGCCCCTTGATCCAGCGCCAGGTGACATTGTGGTTGGCCGTGGCCGCATCAAGCCTTTGCCACAGATCGACGTTCTTGACCGGCGGCCCCCCCGCTGTGCGCCAGTTCTTGCGCTTCCAGGCGGAAATCCATTCGGTGATGCCATTCTTTACATAGGCGCTGTCGGTGACGATGATCAGCTCTGTCTGCCGCGTCAGCGCCTCCAGAGCCGAGATCGCGGCCATCAGCTCCATCCGGTTGTTAGTGGTCAGCGCCTCGCCGCCCATCAGCTCGCGCTTCTTGACGACTGCGCCATCCTCGCGGGCGATCATCAGCACCCCCCAACCCCCGGGGCCGGGGTTGCCCGAACAGGCACCGTCGGTATAGGCGAAAAGCTGCGGCATCGGCGCTCCTTTTGCCAGACGCGATAGGCTGACCTTGCGCCCCAGTCAACCGCGCAGGATCGGCACCGCGAGGCAGGCCAGAACTGCCCCCGTCAGCATCAGTCGCAACCGCATCCACCACCGGGGCGCCAAACCCTGCGCGGCAAAGGTGGCGTCCAGCATCAAAAGCCCGGCAAACCCCGCCGCCAGCGCAATCAGCGAACCTGCCGTTCCATCCGTCACCATGAAGAACGCCCAAAGCGCGGGGATCACCGACAGCCCGTACCCCACCGCCGCTTGCCGCCCTTCGGCCTTTGCCGCAAAACCCCAGAGCACGCCCGACATGAAAGACAGGATCAGCGTGCCGTAACTGAGCGAGACATAGGTGCCGAGGAACATCGGCGACACATACCCCGACCCCCAGAGTGCGAGATTTGGTAAAAGCTGCGTTGCGACCGACCAAAGAAACGGCAAAAGCCCCGCAAGTCCCAGCAATAGTGCCGCACGGGGGATGGGGGTCATCGGGCGATCGTGTCCATCATGGCCTGAATGCGCTTCGCACGTGTAGGTGCAGTCCTTGCGGTGTCGATCTTGTAGAGCATCCCGCGCCGCCTGCCGGGCGTCAATGCCTTCCGCGCAGCAGTCAGGCCGTCGCTGCGCAAAGCGGCCTCGCTGTCGGGGGCGTATCCACGCGGTCATCCGGTACCGGGCGCAGGCGGACTTCCACCACCTCCCCCAGGGTGATGCCCGGCCGGTCCAGCAGGCTTTGCCCTGCCCACAGGAACGGTCCCTCGACCACAGGCGCGCGGGTGGGGGCGAGGTTCACCGGGTGGTAGGCAATCTCACCTTCCACTCTTCTAGCCGCGCCAAGTTTTGCCGAAACCTCAGGCGGAAGGCGCAGGATCGTGTAGGTGGACCGGCCCCAGACCAACGGCTCCACACGGCCTTCGAACGTCATATAATCGCTCATGCAGGCTCGCGCAGGATGCGGGGGACCTTGAACTCGATATCCTCGACCGCGGTCTCCACTAGTTCCACCGTCACGGCGAACCGTGCGCGGAAGGCGTCGATCACTTCGTTCACCAGCACCTCGGGGGCAGAGGCGCCGGCGGTCAGACCAAGAGCGCGGGTGCCTTGCAGCGCGCGCCAGTCGATCTCGGTGGCGCGCTGGATCAACTGGGCATAGGCACAGCCCGCACTGCGCCCGACCTCGACCAGACGTTTGGAGTTCGAGGAGTTCGGCGCGCCGATCACCAGAAGTGCGTCGATCAGCGGCGCCATCGCCTTTACTGCCGCCTGCCGGTTGGTAGTGGCATAGCAGATATCCTCATGCGCCGGGGCCTGAATCGACGGAAAGCGCGCAAGCAGTGCCGCCGCAATCCCGGCGGTGTCGTCGACCGAAAGGGTGGTCTGCGTGACGAAGGCCAGCTGCGCCGGGTCGCGCACAACAAGCGTCGCCACATCCTCGACGGTTTCGACCAGCAGGACCTCACCGGGCGGCAGCTGCCCCATCGTGCCGACAGTTTCGGGGTGCCCGGCATGGCCGATCATGATCAGCTGCAGTCCGTTTTCATGGTGCCGCGCAGCCTCGTTATGCACCTTGGTCACCAGTGGGCAGGTGGCATCCACCGCAATCATCTCACGCGCGGCTGCCTCGGCTGGGACGGTTTTGGGAACGCCATGGGCGGAAAAGACGACGGGCCTGTCGGGCGGGCAATCCTTCAGCTCCTCGACAAAAACGGCGCCCTTTGCGCGCAACCCGTCCACGACATAGCGATTATGGACGATCTCATGGCGCACATAGATGGGCGCTCCCCATTTCTCCAGCGCCAGCTCCACGATCCGGATGGCGCGGTCCACGCCTGCGCAAAAGCCGCGCGGGGCGGCGAGGTAAAGGGTCAGCGGTGGAAGATCGGACATGCAGAACCTCGCCGGGATTGGGCCGGATTTAATCCAGAGGTAAAGCGGCAGCCGCCCAAGGTCCAGCCCGTCGTGATGCCCTTGCGTCAAAAGATACTTCGGCTGGGGGCAAAAGCATAGCTGCTTTGCGGTAAAATCATTGCCTTACGCCGGCCATGTACCGGCATAACGGCGCGTCGCATCAGGATCACCGCGCCCTCGACTCCGGCCACCGTGGCCCATCGGAATCGGCGTCATGGAACCGGATCTCGATCCCTGCGGCCAGCCGCCCTGGTTCTGGCGGCAGGGATGGCAGCGGTTGGCGTGGATGGGTCGCACCGGAATGCAGGTGCAAGGGCTGGTCCGCGTGCAACAGGAGCGCAGAACCGGTACTGACCCAGTGTGCGGAAAGGCCGAAAACGCCTGTCTGTGCCCGAGACGGCAACCGGTAAATACCGCCCCCGACAGCCACGCTCGGAATCGACACAACGAGTCCGTTGCGAAGAAGCCAAATCACATTTCGCGTCGCTGCATCCAAAAGCCTGTCGGCGCTGATAGAAATTTTCGTGGATTTGCAGAGCGAGCCATCCTGCATTGACTGGCAGTGCTGCTTGAGAACCTGAGCACTCACAGTCGAATGTCCTCGTGCATGGGACCTTAACGTCATGACTGCCCCGGTACTCGCTCCTGCGGCACGTTTATATCGCGGCGCAATCACCAATCCGGATCGCTGGTCAACCTGGGTGCCGAGCAAAGGCGACATCCTTGTTTGTACGCCCCCCAGTTCTGGTACGACCTGGACGCAGACGATCCTTGCCATGCTCGTTCACGGCGGGGCGGACCTGCCTGCGAGACTGCCGATGTTATCCCCTGGGTTGACGCTGATCTCGGGGTCCCGGCCAGCGATGTCGCCGCCGCACTTGCTGCGCAAACAGGTCGGCGGGTCGTTAAGTCCCACACGCCGGCCTGCGGCTTCCCTGTCTGGGAGGGTGTTACGGTCATTGCGGTCTATCGCCATCCGCTCGATGTCCTGTTTTCACTGCTTAAACACTGCGCGAACATGGCAAATCCCGGTACCGATCTCCCGGTGAGCGGACCGATTTCGCAGTCGTTCCGCGCCTGTAACAATGACCCGATGGACAACAACACCCTCGACCCATTTAATCTGACCAGCCTGACGACGCATTATACGCACACGGTGCTTTCAGGCAGGCTGCCCGATCTTAAACTTTTTCATTAAGCCGATATGGTGCGGGATGGACGTCGCACGGTGCTGGCTCTGGCAAAGGCGGCAGGTATTGATGCGGATGCAAGCGTGATCGACACAGTAACCGAGGCTACAGGTTTCGGTGCGATGAAGGCGAAGGCGGCCGACTACACCCCGGTGGCTGGTACAGGCTTCTGGAAATCCGATGAGAATTTCTTCGATTCTGCCAGTTCAAGGAAAGGGGAAGGAAAACTTTCCAGGAAAGAACCTGAGCTTTACAAAGAGCGACTCGTCGATCTGGTCCCGCAAACCCGGGCTCGCGACTGGCTTGAATACGGTGATGGATAGAAGGCGAACGAGTGTTCTTTAATATAAACAGATAGTCACCTGTTCGCCTGGTCCTGCATCGCCGCCCACCAATGGGACGAAAAAAACCTTCTGCAAGAAGATAGTGGCGGAACTCACGGGTCGGAAACGCCACCTTCTGCGCCAAGCCGCGCACAACGTTCTCGCTGATCCGGCTCAATATATGGCCAAAGGCCAAAGCGGGGACGATGTCGTAAGCCATGTGGGCCTCGTCCGGAGCCAGAGTGCCCGGTGCGCGGGCCGGCGGCAGATCACCTCTCTTGATCTTCCCCGACGAGCCGGGGATTGTGCGGCAGCAAATAAGGGGGAACGGCATGGCGCGGATCACGCTTCTGGACGGCGGCATGGGGCAAGAGCTGGTGGGCCGGTCGGGCGATGATCCGACGCCGCTCTGGGCCACGCGGGTAATGATGGATCACCCCGGAATGGTACGCGACATCCACGCCGACTACTTCGCCGCCGGTGCCACTGTGGCCACCGCGAACACCTATGCCATCCACCACGACCGGCTGGAACGCGTCGGTCTAGACCCGCTGTTCCACTCCCTGCACCTTCGTGCACTGGCCGAGGCGCACGAAGCGCGCGCGGGTCATGGCTCGGGGCGCATCGCAGGCTCTATCGGGCCGCTGCGCGCCAGCTACCGCACGGATAACGTGGAACCAATCGCTCTGGCCGCTCCGAAATATGCCGAGATTGCCCGCATCCTCGGCCCGCATGTCGACATGATCCTGTGCGAGACGATGGCCTCGGTCGAGATGTGCGCCTCGGTGGTGCAGGGCGCGCAGGCGGCGGGCAAACCGGTCTGGCTTTCGATCACTGTCGATGACCATGACGGCACCCGCCTGCGGTCGGGCGAGCCGATCGCGGCGCTGTCGACCATCGTGGGGCAGGGGGTTGCGGCGATCCTTTGCAACTGCTCGGTCCCCGAGGCGATGGCGGCGGCACTGGCCGGGGTCGCGCGCTTCGGTTTGCCTTACGGCGCCTATGCCAACGGGTTCACCCATATCTCGGGCAACTTCCTCAGGGACGCGCCGACAGTACGTGAGCTGACCCACCGTCATGACCTGACCCCCGAGAAATACGCCGACTTCGCAATGGGATGGGTGGCGCAGGGGGCCAGCATCGTCGGCGGTTGCTGCGAGGTGGGGCCCGCCCATATCCGCCATCTCGCCGCGCGCCTTGTCGCCGCCGGGCATGAGATCGCATGATCCCCGATTTCGTCTACGACCCGCCCCCGGGGCCGCTGGAGGTGCTGCACGAAGACCGTGACATCATCGTCGTGAACAAGCCCGCGGGGCTTTTGTCGGTGCCAGGAAAGCTTGCGGGGCGTGAGGATTGCGTCCTCTCCCGCCTGCAATCCGCCCATTGGGACGCGCTGCTTGTGCACCGGTTGGACTGCGACACCTCGGGCGTGATGATCTTTGCCCGCACCAAACAGGCGCAAGGCTTTCTGGGGCAGGAATTCGAGCAGCGCCGGGCGGAAAAGACCTACATCGCCCGCGTCTGGGGGGTGATGGACGGGGAGGCAGGCCATGTGGACCTGCCCATCGGCACCGACTGGCCGAACCGGCCGCGCCAGATGGTCAGTGCTGAACACGGCCGCCCCGCACAAACCGACTGGCAGGTCGAGGCGCGCGATGTGGCCGAGACCCGCGTCCGTCTGTCGCCCCGGACCGGCCGCAGCCATCAGTTGCGTGTCCATATGCTGGCGCTTGGCCATCCAATCCTCGGCGACCCGATTTATGCCACAGGCTATGAAACGGGCGAGGCGCGCGCCCATGCACGCCTGATGCTGCATGCAGCGACATTGGCGCTGTCGCATCCGAAGGGCGGTCCGGTGCAGTTTTCTTCGCCCGTTCCGTTCTGAAACGGCGCCTCCCGGATCGTTTGCCAAGTCTACACACGCAAGTCATGTAAGTGCATTAAGCCTTCCGAAAAGAATTGCTGTCTTTGTGGGGCCGAGGGAGGGACCAGTCTTGATGTCATTTCTGCGTGTGGCGCTGGAAGTCCGCTATGCGGCGCTCACTTTCTCGGTCGTTGCGATGGTGCTGGCCCTTGCGGCCACACTCCTGTGGCCCGCATGGGAGAGTGTCAGTCTTTCCATTGGCCTGGTGTTGGCGATGGTTGTGGCACTTGGCATCCGCGATCTGAACCAGACCCGGCACGCGGTCTTGCGGAACTATCCCATTGCGGCGCATCTGCGTTTCTTGCTGGAATCCATTCGCCCCGAGATGCGTCAGTACTTTTTCGAAGGGGACAAGGACGGCTCCCCCTTCCCGCGCGACAAGCGCGCCATCGTCTATCAGCGGGCGAAACAAGATCTCGACAAACGGCCCTTCGGCACGCAGTTCGACGTCTACAGCGAGCAGTTTGAATGGCTCCAGCACTCGTTGGCGCCAAGCGCGCCTGTTCCGCTGGCCGACATGCGCGTCACGGTGGGGGCAGGGACGGCAAAGCCCTATTCCGCCTCGCTTCTCAACATTTCGGCCATGAGCTATGGGGCGCTTTCCGCAAATGCGATCCGCGCGCTGAACAAAGGCGCAAAAGCGGGCGGTTTCTTCCATGATACGGGCGAAGGCGGGGTTTCGCCCTATCATCGCGAATTCGGCGGCGATCTCGTGTGGGAGGTGGGCTCGGGTTACTTCGGTTGCCGGGCGATGGACGGTGGTTTCGACCCGGGCAAGTTCGCCGAGATGGCGTCAAACCCACAGATCCGCATGGTAGAGCTGAAGCTGTCGCAGGGGGCCAAGCCCGGCCATGGCGGCGTCTTGCCTGCCGCCAAGGTGACAGAAGAAATCTCACGCATACGGGGGGTTCCAGTCGGGCAGGATTGCGTCTCGCCCGCGCAGCATTCGGCGTTTTCCACCCCGGTGGGGCTACTGGAGTTCGTAGCCCAAATGCGCGAGCTTTCGGGCGGCAAACCTGCGGGCTTCAAGCTGTGCATCGGGCATCCGTGGGAGTTTCTTGCGCTGTGCAAGGCCATGTTGGAGACTGGCATTTCCCCTGATTTCATCGTGGTGGACGGCAAGGAAGGCGGCACCGGCGCGGCTCCGCTTGAATTCATGGACCATGTAGGCATGCCGCTGCGCGATGGTCTGAGCTTTGTCCACAACGCTCTTGTGGGCGTAGGCCTGCGCGACCGCATTCGGATCGGCGCCAGCGGCAAGATCACCTCGGCCTTTGACATGGCACGGGTGTTGGCTTTGGGCGCCGACTGGTGCAACGCCGCGCGCGGGTTCATGTTCGCGGTAGGCTGTATCCAAGCGCAGTCCTGCCACACCGGAACCTGCCCCACCGGTGTTGCCACCCAGGACCCCTGGCGCCAGCGGGCGGTCGTGGTGCCGGATAAGGCCGAACGGGTCAAGAACTTTCACCACAACACGATTCACGCCCTGTCGGAACTGGTCGCGGCATCTGGCGTCGCGCACCCGTCAAGCCTCGCTCCGCATCTTTTCCGCATTCGCGCAACGAGCGACCGCGTCGTGTCCTTTGCCGAACAGTTCGAACAACTGGCGCCGGGACAATTGCTGACCGACCCGGCCTCCTCCCGCCGCTTCGGGCCATCCTGGGCACAGGCACGCGCAGCAAGTTTTGCCGCCCATGGGTAGGCGGTCTGGACCACTCCTGTCGATTCATCTGCGCCGAATATTCGGGAGTTGTGCGGTTTCATCGTCGGCATGAGCGACCCATCGGCCTGCAGTGTCGCCCCGGGGGTTGCCGTGGGGCGTGAACCCTGCAGTCTCGCCCTTCTCTCTCTCCTCGGGGTTCGCCCCCGGACCCCGGAATTTTTCCACCAAACTGAAAGGGTGGCTGCAAAGCGCGCACAAGTTGCGCTCCTTAGAGGCTTAGCGCCAGCTTTCGCCCCTCGTGGAAGGCATATGCAGCAAGGCGCGGCGCGGCGCAGTCGCCGATACGGTGCGTGGCCTTACCGGGAAAGCTCTGGGGGAAAGGGTCGAAGCTGCGGTTTGTCGTGGCCATCACGAGAGCTGAGGCGGGCAGTGTCGTCTCATCCCCCGTCAGCAGATTTCGGACCGTGGCGCCGTTGCCGTGCCAGCGCGCGAGGCTGTGTTCCACCAGGAATTTCACCCCCAGTTGCGCCAGCCTGCGGCGCGCCGGGCCATCGCCGGCGGTCCGGGTGATCTCTTTTCCGACGTAAGGGTCGGGGGTGACGATCGTCACCTGCCGTCCCTGCTCGGCCAAGGCCCATGCGGTGCCGACACCGCGCCAGTTGCCGCCCTCGTCATACACAATGACCGCGTCGCCAAGCCGCGCCTCGCGCCTGAGCACTGCTTCGGGCGACCAAACGCCCCCTGCCTCCAGCCCCGGCAAACGCGGCTCATGCGGCATCCAGCGCTGAAAGCCGGTCTCGTCGGGCAGGGACCCGGTGGCAAGGATCACGCAATCGGCCGGATGGGCCGCGATGTCCGCCGCATCGAGAAAGGTGTTGAGGTGCAGCGTCACCCCAAGCCGGGTGAACTGCCGTTCAAACCAGTCCAGCAAATCAAGGATTTGCCCGCGCCGGGGCTGCATCCCGGCCAGCCGGAATTGCCCGCCGGTGCGCGGCCCGGCCTCGGCAATCTCGATCCGGTGCCCCCGTTCGGCAGCGGCGCGCGCGGCCTCCAGCCCCGCGGGGCCGGCCCCCACCACCAGCACATGGCGGGGCACCGACGCCGGGGTGAACCGGTCGCCGCCCCATTCGAACTCCCGCCCCGCAGAGGGGTTGATCAGGCAGGAAATCCAGTAGTCCCGGCTCCGCCGCCCCCAGCACATCTGGTTGCAGGAGATGCAGCCGCGGATATCCTCCACCCGCCCCACGGTCGTCTTGCGCGCGAGATGCGGGTCGGCGATCTGGCCGCGCACGATGCTGACGAGGTCGGCCTCGCCGGCCGCAAGGATCGTCTCGGCGTTCTCGGGCGTGCGCACGCCGGCCTCGGAGGTGATTGCTGCGTGCTTGACGACCCGCTTCAACTCCGCTGTCAGCGGGGTCGTCAGCTTCTCGGCATGGGTAAAGGGGGGAATGATCCCCTCGAACTCCAGATAGCTGCCGTATCCCACAGTCACATAATCCACATCTCCCGTGGCATCGTGCAGGGCCACGATCTCGCAAAGCTCTGCCGCCGATAGGGTGGTGCCCGAGAAGGTCGGTGAATAGCTGATGGCAAGGCCGATGATGAAATCCGGCCCGCAGTCGGCGCGGATCCGTTCCACCAGCATCCTGGAAAACCGCGTGCGGTTTTCCAGGTTTCCGCCCCATTGATCCGTCCGCGTGTTCGACCAGGGCGTCCAGAATTGGTCGAGCAGCGAGTGATAGGCAGCCCAGACCTCGACCCCCTGAAAGCCGCAGGCCTTGCAGCGCCCGGCGGCGGCGACATGTGCCTCCAACAGCTCCAGAATCTCTGCCTCGGTCATCGCATGCGAGCCGTCGCTGTCGTGATAGCTCGGACCGCCCGAAGGCGACCAATGCGGCGCAAAGCTGAGGTCGGCATCGCCATGCGCGCCAATGTGGTAAAGCTGCTGCAGGATCACCGCGCCCGCAGCCTTCACCTCATCGGTGATGATGCGGAAATGCGGGATAATCGCATCCGACGCATGCGCAAGGTTTCCGCGTGTCAGCACCCCGGTCGGATGCACCGGGACCGGTTCGCACACGATCATCCCCGCTCCGCCAAGCGCCCGTTCCAGCAGGTATTTCCCCATCCGTGGCCCGGGGATGCCCTGATCGGACATGTTGTTGGTATGGGCGCCAAAGACGATGCGATTGCGCAGGGTGTGCCCGCGCAGGGTCAGCGGCGCCAGCAAGTGCCGGTGCGCTGCCATTCACTCCGCCGCGGCATCCAGCGAGAAATCGTAGCCGGAGATCGCCTTCGGTTCCAGAAACTCCTCCAGCCCCCAGAGACCGCCTTCGCGCGCACGCCCCGACTGCTTCACGCCGCCAAAGAACGACCCCGCTCCGCGCGATTTGCCGTTCATCTCGACCATGCCCGACCGCAACTGCCGCGCGAGACGATTGGCCCGGGCCGGGTCGCCAGACTGGACATAATTCGTCAGGCCGTAAGGCGTGTCGTTGGCGATGCGCACCGCGTCCTCCTCGGTCTCGAAGGGGATGATCGACAGAACCGGCCCGAAGATCTCTTCCCGTTCGATCGTCATGCCGGGGGTCACGTCGGCAAAGATGGTTGGCTTGACATAGTAGCCGCGGTTGAAGCCGTCGGGCAGGCCGGGGCCTCCGGCCACCAGCCGCGCGCCCTCCTCGATGCCTTTTTGAATATAGCCCTGAATCTGGTCCCACTGGCGTTTGTTGACCACGGGGCCGATATGGGCACCATGCTCCTGCGCCGGGCCAACCTTGATCGAGGCGGCAATCTCGGCCGCTTGCGCCACCGTCCGGTCATAGACCGCGCGTTCCACCAGAAGGCGCGAGGGCGCATTGCAGGACTGCCCGGCGTTTTCCATCATCCGCCGGACCGACCGGTCCACCGCGCGCGCGTCGGCATCGGCAAACAGCAGGTTCGCGCCCTTGCCGCCCAGTTCCAGCGTCACGCGCTTCAAGGTTTCCGCCGCGGCTTTGGAGATCGCACGCCCGGCGCGCGTCGATCCGGTGAAGGAGATCATCTCGACATCCGGATGGGTGGAAAGCTGCGTGCCCACCCCCTTCCCGTCGCCGTTCACGAGGTTGAATACGCCGGGCGGAATTCCTGCGTCATGGCAGAATTCTGCAAACAGCATCGCGTTCAGCGGCGATTCTTCCGAAGGTTTCAGCACGCAGGTGCAGCCCGCCAGAATCGCCGGAATGGCTTTGAGTGCGATCTGGTTGACCGGCCAGTTCCAGGGCGTGATCAGGCCCACGACCCCGATCGGCTCCAGCGTAACTGCCGAGCCGGGGGCATGGGGCCCAAGCGGGCGGACCCAGTGCAGGCTGTCAAAGGCCTTGAGGAAGTTGGTCGTATGCCACGGCAGGCAGGGCGCCTGGTCTGACAGGGCAAAGTCGATGGGCGCGCCCATTTCCATCGAGATGGCTTCGGCAAACTCCTGCAGCCGCGCGTCATATTGGTCGAGGATCGCGGCCACAAGGCGCCGCCTTTCGGCCGGGGGGGTGGCAGCCCAGGCGGGGAAGGCGGCTTTCGCTGCGGCAACGGCAGCATTGGTATCGTCTTCAGAGCCGAGCGAGATGACCGCGCAGGGCTCTTCGGTCGATGGGTTGATCACCTCGCAATCGCGCGGGGTGGCGGGGGCGACCCACTGACCATTGATGTAAAAATCGCGCTTGCTGAGCATGGATGCCTCCCTGAGATATCAATGCATTTTCGCAGGGGCCGCGTTGCGCCGCAAGTACCGTTCCGACCGCTTGGCGCGCCCGGGCGCCGCATTCCGCCTGCACAGCTGGCGAAAGCACCTGCACAAGTTTTCCTCGTGATGCCCCACCGCAGAACGCTGTTTCCTCTCACACCAGTCTGGCAGCAGATTTGTTCTGATTTCTTTCCGGTATCCTGCAGGGGGATGCAACGATGTTCCATCTCGCGTATATTTGAGGCAGAGTTGAACCAAGGAGAACCAGTATGTCCGTTCGCATCAACGACATTGCCCCGGATTTCACTGCCGAATCGACTGCGGGCACCATCCACTTTCATGATTGGCTGGGCGGCAGCTATGCCGTAATCTTTTCGCACCCGCGGGATTTCACCCCGGTCTGCACCACTGAATTCGGCGCCGTGGCGCAGCTTGCCCCCGAGTTCGCGAAGCGCAACACCAAGGTGATCGGCGTCTCGGTCGACTCGGTGCAGGACCATGCCAAATGGAAGCGCGATATCGAGACCTTCTCGGGCAGCCCCGCCAATTTCCCGATCATCGACGACACCAGTCTGACGGTCGCAAAGGCCTATGACATGTTGCCGGCCGAATACTATCTGCCGACAGAGGGCCGTGCCCCCGCCCATACGGCAACCGTGCGCTCTGTCTACATCGTCGGGCCGGACAAGAAGGTGCGCCTGACAATGACCTACCCGATGAACGTGGGCCGCAACTTTGCCGAAATCCTCCGTGCGCTTGACGCGGTGCAGGCCACCGATGGGGTCCCGATTGCCACGCCTGCGAACTGGGTCCCTGGCGAGGACGTGATCGTGGCGCTGTCGCTCAACACCGAACAGGCCACCGAACGCTTTGGCACGCTGGACATCAAGCTGCCCTATCTGCGGTTTGCCAAGCGTCCAATCTGATTGTCAGCCTTTCGACCGTTTTTCGTCTCATCCTCTACCCGAATTCTGATTCCTTTGGTCAGATGACGGGGCAGGGTACGCATGAGCGCGCAAGATCACGCTGCGGCGAGGCGGATTTGGGACAAATCAACCGCGCCCGCGCCCGCCACGATGGCAACCGGATTGCCGTCCAGCAGGATGGTGACGTCGCCCGTATCCTCGGCGGTTTCCGATGTGAGGTGCGGGTTGGTGTGAAAGGCTGCGTCGTAGACGACTACGAGTTCGTCCCCTTCCGCGTCGAAATCCGAGATCGCGGCGATGCCACCCTCCTCCATCCAATCGCGAAGGCTGAAACTGTCGGTGCCTTCTCCGCCCGTTGCAATGTCGCCCTTGCCAAGGACAAGTGAATCGTCCCCATCCCCGCCGTTCAGGAAATCCGGAAAGGCGTCGCCGCTGCCGTCAAGCCGGTCGTCGCCCGCATTTCCATCCAGCGTATCGGAGCCTGCGCCGCCTGCCAGCGCATCCTCGCCATACCCTCCTGCGAGCCAGTCGTCCCCCGTGCCACCGGAAAGGGCATCGTCACCACCCCCACCGAACAGGCTATCGCCGCCGCCGCCGCCCGTCAGCAGATCATCGCCCTCATGACCCGACAGGGTGTCTGCGCCTTCGCCCCCGGAAAGGCGGTCTTGACCGTCTTGCCCGTGCAGCCCGTCGTTTCCTGTACCGCCGAACATCTGGTCGTCGCCGTCCCCGCCGAGGGCATGGTCGTCACCGGCGTCACCCTCGATCCGGTCATCGCCCGCGCGTCCGTCGATCTGGTCATCGCCTTGTGCACCCGTGATCTCGTCATCATTGTCCTGACCGGCAAGAATATCGGCCGCGCTGTCGCCTTCGAGCACCATCGCCTCAACCGGCGCATCGGGGACATCGTCGGACACAGGGTCAAGTTCGGGATCCGGGCCGGGGTCAACCGACCATTCCTCCTCCTCGTCGAGCAGGTTGCCGGTGTCGGCGATGTCGACGTCCTCTTCGGGGTCCTGGTTTCCCTCGCCGTCATCATTCGAGGACATGACGGATTCCGCCATGATCCCCGCAAACAGAGCGCCCATCACACCCAACAAGGCCAGCATGCCCCGCACCTCCAAAAACGCGCGCGACCCGTAGGCGGCGCCATTAACCATTTCCGGCGGCAACTCTTTGACACGCAACGGAAAAACTCCGGTTTCGGATAGCAGAAAACGGACGTCTTCGCGAGTCGTCCCTGCACGCTGAGGGCGAGAATCTGCAGCCATGGTAAAGGCTTTGCCAATCCGGGAGGTGTAAGGGCTGTTGACGCTTCCCTTCTGCGCCGATTTCACCTATACGCCCACATCCGTTGCAGTCGCAGCGGCCCTACCGGCCTTGCTGGACGACATCCCGGCTCGTGCCCTCACCCTCTTCACAGGAGATCCCGATGTCGATTACAGTCGAAGAAAAAGCCCGCCTGATCAAGGAATTCGCGACCAAGGAGCATGACACCGGCTCTCCGGAAGTTCAGGTTGCGATCCTCTCATCGCGTATCGCCACGCTGACCGAACATTTCAAGGGCCACAAGAAGGACAACCACTCGCGTCGTGGTCTTCTGATGATGGTCGCACAGCGCCGCAAGCTGCTGGACTATCTGAAATCCAAGAATGAAACACGATACTCCACGCTGATAGGTCGCTTGGGCCTGCGCCGCTGATCCCCGATCTCAGCAAGGAAATACGCCCGCACCAAAAGGCGCGTGCGTATTTTCGGTAAGCGTCGGCTGGCCCCCACCTTCCCCTCGACTGCCTGACCCGAGATTCCGTGCCTCAACGGTGGAGTTTCTCAGGGGTTACGGGGGCGGACATTCGGTTCTGTGGGCAGCGTCGCTGGCCGGATGAGATTGAGGCGCGGATTGTGTCCGGGAGTTTGAAGCCCGGCGCGACGGCGAATGCGGTCGCGGCGAAGTATGGGCTTCGGGCGAACCATCTGCCGGAATGGCGAGGTCGGGCACGGAATGGCAGGTTGGTTTTGCCTGCAGCCGAGGAAGATAGCCTTTGTTTTGCGCCGGTCGTGGTCTCGAATGGCGGCGGCTGCGCTCCTGTTCCAACTCCGTCAGAGCAGCCGGTCCGGAGTGACGTGTCGCCCTCTGGGCCGATTTAGATCGCCACAGACCAAGTCACGATCCGGCTGCCATTGGTCCGAGAGACAAAGGCGCA
>Ga0105048_10007524_pt1 | contig 17492 bp, 13 predicted proteins | sample MAT05_FD_78382 | JGI IMG/M metagenome (GOLD analysis project Ga0105048, IMG submission 78382) | Freshwater microbial communities from Lake Fryxell liftoff mats and glacier meltwater in Antarctica - MAT-05 | ecosystem: Environmental > Aquatic > Freshwater > Ice > Liftoff microbial mat | place...
AGCCACCGGGCGGGTTCCCGGCACAGCTCCAGGCCCGCATCCTCCGCGGCCGCAAGCCCCTCGCCGACCGCCCCGGCGCGTTGCTCCCCCCGACAGATTTCGCCAAGGCTCGGCTGGAACTCGAATCGAAACTCACCCGCCCCGCGAGCGAGACGGACGTGATCTCCTACGTCCTCTACCCGAAGGTCTTTCCCGAATTCGCGCTCGCCGAGGCGCGATATTCCGACCTGAGCGTTTTGCCGACGCCCCTTTTCTTCTACGGCATGGAGAAGGGCGAGGAAGTGAGTGTCGAGATCGAGCCGGGCAAGACGCTCATCGTGAAGTTCCTGACGGTCGGCGAAGCCCAACCGGACGGCTACCGCGTCGTGTACTTCGAGTTGAATGGCCAACCCCGCGAGGTCCGTGTCGCCGACCGCTCCCTAGGCGCGAGTGCGACCAAGGCGCGGCCGAAGGCGGAAGCGGGGAACGCCAAGCACGTCCCGGCCCCCATGCCGGGGGCGGTGGTCGGCGTGTCGGTGGCAGCGGGCGAGGAAGTGGCGGCCGGGCAGAAGCTACTTGCCCTCGAAGCGATGAAGATGGAAACTACCCTCTACGCCCAGGGGCCGGGCAAGGTCGCCGAAGTGCTGGTCCGGCCCGGCACGCAGGTCGAGGGCGGCGACTTGCTCATCCGGTTCGAGTGAATTGACGGCCGGATGTCGCACTAATTCGTGATCCCCTTCGTGATCTCCATGAACACGTTTTCGAGGTTTACTTCTTTCTCCCGGAAACTCCGCAGCTTGAAACCGTCGCGGATCAGGCGGTCGGGGAGGAAGCTCCCGTCCTCGTGGCCGTCCTTCAACCGCACGTCGATCGCCCCGGCCTTCGCGTCGTCGTTGACCGACTCGACCTCGGCATACGCGCGGATGCGCGCCGCCGCCTCGCCGTTCCGCTCCGCGCCGACCGACACGGTGAAGGCGAAGTTCCCGCGGACCTGGCGGATGGCATCGTCCACGGTGCCGTTGAAGATCAACTTGCCCCGCTCGATAATGCCGATCTTGTTGCAGATGTCGGCCAGCTCGGGCAGGATGTGCGACGACACCATGATCGTCTTGTTCTCGCGGCGCAGCCGCTTGATGAGTTCGCGCATCTCGATCCGCGCCCGCGGGTCGAGGCCGCTAGCGGGTTCGTCGAGCAGGAGGACTTGTGGGTCGTGGAGTAGCACGCGGGCCAGCCCGAGGCGCTGGGTCATCCCGCGGCTGAGGCTCGTGACCAAGGCGTCGCGCTTGTACCCCAGGTCCACGTACTCCAGCACCTGATCGACCTTCTTGCGCCGCTCGACGCCCCGGATGCGGTAGGCGGCGGCGAAGAATTCGAGGTACTCCGTCACCTTCATGTCGTCGTAGACGCCGAAGTAGTCCGGCATGTACCCGATCGCCCGGCGGATCTCCTTGGACCCGGTGTAGATCGAGTGACCGCACACGCTCGCCTCGCCCCAACTCGGGTTGAGCAGGGTGGCGAGGATGCGCATGGTCGTCGTCTTCCCGGCCCCGTTCGGGCCGATGAAGCCGTAGCAATCCCCCTCGCCGAGCTTGATCGTGAGCCGGTCGAGGGCGTACAGGTCGCCGTACTTCTTGGTGAGGTCGTTCGTCTCGATCATGGGTGCCCCGCGGGAGCCGCCGGTGCCACCGGCAGGTACAACCGGACGTAGGTTTCCTGGCGGCCGAGGCCGCGCATTTCGGGCCGCGTGCCGGCCTCCGGCAAGGCCTTGAGCCACACCCGCGACGGCGACGCCGGGCCGTTGAATAGCATGTCGGCGTCGTCCGACGGCGGGAGCACCCGGCCGGCGACGACCACCTCGTCGCGGTTGTCCGTCGCCAGCCGCCACGACTGGTCGAGGCGACGGAACGAGGCGTTGCGGGCGATCACGCCTTCGTCGTTTCGCAGCGACGCCTCGTGAAAGAGCAGTCCCCAGAGTGGCAGACCGCGGCCGTAAGCGGCGGGTGTAGGTACGGCTGACCGCCCGGCGACCGCGTCGCCCGGCGGGGCGCGGGCGAGCAGGTCGGCGAGTTGGCCGTTCTCCTGGAGCCATTGCGCCGCCGGCACGCCCTTGTCGAGTACGAGGCGGACTTCCTGACCGTTCACGATCGTGCCGAGCGGGTAGGCTTGCCCGGAGTAGAAGGCGACGCAATCGGTCACGGCGGGGAAGGGCATCCGATTCACGAACGTCCCGATCGCTCTGCCCGGGTCGCCGGGCGGGTGTTCGAGCCGGGATTCGAGGACCGGGGCGGCCGGGTCGAACGTACCGGCCCAGTTCGCGGTAAACGACTTGGTGGACCAGACCTGGATCGGCACGCCGATCAAGCCGTCGGCGACGCGGTCGGACGTGACATCGGTGTGGTATTGATAACGGCGGCGCAACAGGCCCGCCCGTCCGCCGCGCGGTCCGCCGACCCATCCGACGAGACTGTCGCCCGTCTGACCCGACACTAGCCAGCCTTCGGCCGGGCTAACGCCGACGGTATAGGTGTCGATTTTCGGGCTGAACACGGTAAACCACGTCGTTCCGAACACCCGCCCGCCTCGTGAACCGGCCGGGCCGTTCTCGGCGACCACGTCGATCACGTCCACCTTGTTCACCCGCAGGTCGCGCCCTTTGAGCGCGTAGGCGGCGAAGCAGGCGGCGGCACACACCGTCGCCACGATCACCGGGAACGTCACCCACGTCAGTTCGAGCCGGCCGAGGACGCGCTTGAGCAGGTAGTATTCGACCGGGCCGATGAGCAGGATGTATAGCGCGATCAGGACCGCGATCCAGCCGAACGACACGACCGGCACGCTCTCGAATGTGTCCACGTGTGTCCGCAGCGCCGCGGCGATTTCGTCCTCGTCGTCCGTGGGGGTGGCGGACGCGACGCGCGCCTTGCCCTCCGATCCGACCGACGCACGGCTGGCACCGCCTTCGCGCAACACCCAGTCCCAGAACTCCGCCCGAAGGGTGAATTCGGTGAATGGCGGTCGGTCGAGGTCGAACCCGATCAGCGTGACGCGGCCCAGCCCGTAACCGGATTGCACGGCGACGGCGGATTTGTCATCGCCTCGACGACTCGGCGGGGGAATGACGGTCCGCCCGCCTCGCCCACTCCCCGGCATGAGGTTCGCTAGCGTCAGCGAGCCTCCCTTACCGCTCAAATTCCCGCCGAGCGTACTCGTCTGACTCGTTTCGCGGGCCGACCAGAACAGGGCGATTTGCGCCGGCGTGCGGGTCGGGGAGGAGGCGTCGATCACAGCCGGCAGCAATTCGTGAATCGCAGGCGTGCGGGAAACCAGTGGGGCGTTCGCCCCGACCGTGACGACGATTCGCCCGCCGCGCCGGACCCACTCCAGCAGTGCGGCACGTTTCGTCTTGGCCGACGCGCTCGCAGTAGCACCGAACAGACTTTCGAAAAATTCGCCCGACGTGGTGGACAGCACGACGAGGTCGGCGGTGTCGTAGCCGAACCACTGGTCGGGTAGCAGGCCGATGTCGGTAATCGTCGCCCGTTCGATCCGCCCACCGCGCAACGTGTCGGTCGCGGGGGCGGCGTCGCCGGCGGCCGCGGGTTTCGGCAGGTCGAAACCCGGCAACGCGCTACCCAGCCCGAGGACGACGTAGGTGGAGGCGGGCTTCGGCCGGAGCGAGCGGATGCGAAAGGGTTCCGACAATGCGCCGCCGCCGCTGGTACGAACCGTGATTGTCGTTTCCCCGCCGCCGGCCGCCGGGCGGAGGTACGGGAATGAGCGGAGTTCGCGGGCGAGAAGCGAACTTCCGGGTGGAGTCCGGGCGAGGTCGAGCGGTACGGCGAGGGTGGTCATGACGCCGTCGGCGTCCGGGGTTTCGATCACCAGCTCGGCGGGCCCTTTGACTTCGGCCACGAGTTCGAGATCGACGTACACCGGAGTCCAGGTCGCAAACTTGCTCACATGTCCGGCGTGAATGTCCGCCTCGTCCGCGACGCGACCGGCGGGGGGGAGGCCGACCCGTGCCGCGGTGACCTTCACCGGCGGGCCGCCGGCCACGGACCCGGTGGCGAGGAGGAGGCACCCGAGCGTGGCGGCGACGCGGACCACCGGAATCGTCAGAGCCGCCGGCGTCATGCGGGTGTCTCGGGGGAACATGTCGAACGGCTCGGCTCGCCGAACTTACGGCTCGAAGATTACGGCTTCTCGGCAGTCCCGCAGGCGCACGGCGCTCGGCCGCAGCCGGGGCAGCCCGCGCCGTACTTGCGGGCCATCGCCTCTTCCAGGTCTACGCCGGCGATGTTGGCGAGGGTCGCTAGCCACGCCAGAACGTCGGCGAATTCGAGAACCCGCTCGTCGTGCGTGCCCCCGCGGAGCGCCGCCGACAACTCGCCGACCTCCTCCATGAACCACATGAAGGTGCCCTCGGTCCCGCGGGCACCGTCCTTCGACCCGTACAGTTCGCGGATGCGGTGCTGCAACTGTTGCAGAGTCATCGAGATCGGGGGAAAGAGCCGGCACGTGACGAGGCAATCCGATTGTAGCACCGCATTCCGGGCACGGCCAATTGCGACCGAGCGGTGCGGACGCCGTGAGCGGTGATTCCGACTGCATTCACGTGGCTTTTGGCACAGATCGGTGGCGGTCACTAACGGATAAGATTTGACGGCGCTAAGAGGATCACGCTTCCGGAACCGCCTCGGAAGGGTCGTGTGAAGTGCTGGAAACCAAGCAAGGCGCTCAAGGCGTTCAAGGCGCTCACCTATCGGAAGTGAGCGCCTTGCGCTGGTAAGAATGTCGAATAAGCTGGGATAATGTTGCGCGACAATGGCGAGTTACCGCGACGCCGCCCGACCGGGGACAACCCCTGTCGGGCGGTTACGATCAGTGGTAGGGGACGTTACTTTTCCGACCGGAACTGGAGCAGGCCCATCCCCTCGGGGCGGGGGTCGGCGTCGGCCGGGCCGCCCCACGCCTGGATGCCCTTGCCCGGTACCACCCGCGACACGTTCACCGCCCACGTCCGCCCGGTCGAGGGGCGGTCGCCGGTCAGTTCGACGAGCGGGATCGCGTACTCGGCCGTCCAGCCGGAGTCGGTCGGGTGGAAGGCCACGAAATACTTCGGGTTCCACGAACCGTCGCCCCAGCAATCTTCCGCCAGACAGCCGCGGTGATCGACTTGCAGGCGATAGTACGTCTGGTAGTCGCGGTCCATGTCGATCAGAATGTCCACCCGGTCGTGCCCCTTGAGGTCGGCGTCGCGGGCGCGTTTGCCCGCCGGCGGCACCTGCTCCCCGGTCGGGTGCGAACACGACACGGCGACGTAGAGGAACTTGTCGTCGTAGGCGAAGCGGGCCTCGGTCTTGTACGCCTCGGCGAACGCCTTCGCCTCGTCCGCCTTGTCACTCCCCGACACCGCCTTGAGCGCGAACGGCTTGTGGTCCTGCCAGCACGGGTCGTCGAGCTTGCCGTCGAGGAACGGGCGCGTCTCGGTGTGGCGGCAGACGCCCAGCGGCTTCGGCTGGGTCGGGATCGCCGCGCGGTCGTTCAGCCAGAGTTCGGCGGCGAGGCAGTCGCGCCACGGATCGACGCCGGGCGGCATCGCGGCGGCCCCGGGCGTATTTTTGAAGTAGTCGCGGACGAACGCCTCGGCGTCGGCGTGGCGGCCCACCTGCCGGCGGGCGGCGAGGAAGTTCAACCGGGCGGCCGGGTCGCGGGCGTACACCGGGCCGAACGCGGCCAATCGCGGCTCGAAGTCGAGACACGCCTGATGCCACTTTACGATCATGTTCTGGTCGTAGAGCCGGTAAACGTCTTCCGCCCCGGCCGGGGTCGCGCGCGGGCCGCTCGCGCCGCTGGCGGGGACCACGATGCTATCCGGCCCTCGCTCGAACGACACCTGCTTGAACGCCAATTTCTGCTGAATCTCGACGCGCCGGCGGGCTTCCGTACTCGCGTGGTAGCGGAGGAGCCAGCGGTAGCCGTCCACCGCGACCGGGTGGCCCGGGTACTTCTCGGTCAGCACGCCGAACACCTCGCGCGCCTCGGCCCACTTCCCGGCCCGGGCGAGCGACGACCCGACCGCGTACACGGTGCGGGCGGCGACATCGTCGGGCAAGTTCTTCGTCTCGGTCCCGAGGGCCGCGAGCGCCTTGTCGATCCCGCCGAGTTCCTTGTCCGAGAAGGCCGCCAGCCCTTCGAGGTGGCGGCGCGTTTGACCGGCCAACTTGGCGGCGGCGGCCGCCTCCGGGTCCGGGCGACCCTGCGTCTCGGCGCGCCGGGCAGCCCCGCCGCGGGCGAGGACGATGCCGTCCATCAGCCCGGCGTGTGCTTCCGCCCCTTCGACCCGGTGCGCGATCAATTTGAAGCAGCGGCGGCCGGCGGCGGGGGCGTCGCCGGCGAGAACGCGGCCCGCCACTTCCGCGTAATCCTTCGGCGAAGCGAGTAGCCGGGCGTCGAATTCGGTGAGATCGAGTTTGACCGCCGCGGCGGGGTCGTCGGGGCTGAGGGCGTAGAGCTTCTTCGCCGCCCACGGCTGGAGTCCGAGGTCGGTCAACTGCTCCGGGAACGCGGTCGGGTCGGCGGCCTGCTTGAACGCCTCCTTCGCGGCGAACAGCACCAGCACGTCGGCCGGGTGCGCGTCGGCGGCGATCGCGTCGGTGACGATCACTTCCGGCTGCCAGACCCGGACGGCGAGGACCGCCTGCCGCAACAACTGTTCGTTCGCCTTGCCGCCGTGTGCCTTGTCCCACGACGCCAGCAGGTCGCGCGGGGGCCGCCCGGTGGCGTGGGCCGCGAGGGGAAACGACCACGCGGTTTCGCCGGCCGCCCCGCCCGCGAGCCGGACCGCCTGACGCAACCGGGCCGCGTCGCCCGCCCGCTTCGGGTCGGCGGTGGCGGGGTCGGCGGACATCACGCCGAGGCTGGTACAGAGGTAGCCGTCGCCGTGGCCGAGGAGTGCCATCGCGTCGAGTGGGGTGGTGCGGCCCCGGGCGTGGAGGAAGAGGGCGGCGGCGCGCTGGCCGCCGGTCCGCTGCACCTTCCACGTTTTCCCGCCGTCGGTCGTCGCGGCGATCGTGCCGAGTTCGCCGACCACCCAGCCGTCGGTTTCGTTCAGGAAGAACAGGCCGTTGATCGGGCAGGCGAGGTTCGTTTTCTGCACGCCCCACGTCTTACCGCCGTCGCCGCTGTGCAGGACGATGCTACCCGGCCGCCCGGCAACCCAGACGTGCGGCCCGCTCGCGGCGACGCACTTGAAGTCGCACGACGCGAGCGCCGCGGGGGCGAGGCCGAGGTTGACGAAGCCCCACTTCTTGCCCGCGTCCGCACTGGCCAGGACCGCCCCGCCGTCGCCCGCCGCGAACGACGGCCGAAACGCGGCGTCGGTACTCGCCCCGCCCGTGCCGGCGGCGACGGCGTGGATCGTGCGGCCGGAGAGGGGGTCGATTTCGGCTTCCACGAGAGCACCGTCGCGGACGCTGCCGAGCTTGCCCCAGGCCCCGGCGAGCAGGACGACCGACGACCGCACGGCGGCCCCGCGCCAGCCCGGCGACCGCGGCCCCGGCAGCGGCCGCCAAGTCTTTCCCGCGTCGTCGGTGGTGTAGAGGCCCGTGGGAAAGGCGTCGCTCCCGTCGCCGCACACGAACCCGGTTTTCTCGTCCGAGAAGTGGACGACGTTCAGCCCCGGAAAGACGTTCGCGCCGACCTCGTCCCACTGCAACCCGCCGTCGCACGTCTTGAGCAGCACCCCGACCGACCCGCCGCCGTTCGGCGCTTCGAGCCGGCCGACCGCCCAGCCCGTGTACGGGGTCTGGAACTGCACCGCCCGCAGGCTCGCGCGCGTCCCGGACTTCTGCCGCTCCCACGCCGCCCCGCCGTCGATCGAGTGCCAGATCGCCCCGTCGTCGCCGACCGCCCACCCCTCGCTCTTGTCGATGAACTGGACGGCGTGGACGGCCGCGTCCTCGAACGCGACCGGCGGCTGGGCCGCGAGCGGAGACGTGAGGGCGGCGAGTATCGCCCATGCGAGTGCGGGCCGGAGGTGTGTCATGCCTTCTCCTCGATGCCGGTGGCCCCACGGACCGCAGTCCGTGGGCTTTCCGGGGCTTGGGGTAATAGGAGAAGGTGGCGGGAAGTGCCAGACGAGTTTCGTAGCGTGTATCATGAAGGCGCGAGAGCGGTAACTTTCGAGGTGCGTCGTGGAATTCTCCGTCCTGATTCGGCAAGTCGAGGGAGCCGGTTTTCGGGCGTCGTGCAACGACTTATTACCGACTTCGGCGGACGGCGTGACCCGCGCCGAAGCCCTCGCGAAGTTGCGCGCGGAAATTGAGCGCCAGATGACGGGTGGTATCGAGGTCGTTCGTCTCCGGATCGACGGAATACGACCGACCGCAACCGTCTGGCCGGACGACGAAATCACCAGTGACTGGCTTGCCGGTATTTCCGCCGCACGCGCGGACGCGAGTGACCGACAAGACCCGTGGGATGTACCGGATACGGCGGACCCGTCGTGACTCGCTACCTGCTCGATACGGACACGTTTTCACATTACCTGCGCTCGAAGCCGAATGTTTTGCATGCGGTGGCACGGCACGTCACCGAGGGGTTGGCGATCACCGTCGTGACGAGAGAAGAGCAGTGGTTTGGTTGGGCGGCAGTCATCGCGAAGGCCCGCCACCCTGAACAGGTCGCGGCCGCATACGACCGACTGTCGGACACCTTGAACGAATTGCGCGACTGGCCCGTGGTCGGCTTTTCAACCGCGGCAGTACATCGGTACGCGGCACTCAAGAAACAGAAATTGAACGTCGGGGCGAACGATTTGAAGATCGCTGCCATCGCGATCGAATCGGGTGCGGTGGTTGTTACACACAACGTCCGCGATTTCCGGCGAATACCCGGCGTCACCACATCGGAATGGTTCGAAGCTCCGAACGAATCGTGAGGTCACGCGCTCAATCCGCGATCCAGAAGCGGACGATGCAGTAGAGCGCCTGGAAGGCGTCCTTTAACCCGATCTTCTTCCCCTCCTCGTAGGTGCGGCCGGAGTAGCTGATCGGCACCTCGTAAACCCGCCACGGCCGCTGGCCCCGCCGCTTGCGGGCGATCTTCGCCGTCACCTCCGGCTCGAACCCGAAGCGGTCCGACTTCAACGTCATCCCCTGAATCACCTCGCGGCGGAACACCTTGTAGCAGGTCTCCATGTCCGTCAGGTTCAGGTTCGTGAACATGTTCGAGAGCAGCGTCAGCCCCTTGTTGGCGACCGAGTGCCAGAAGTAGAGGACGCGGTGGCTCTCGCCGATGAACCGCGACCCGACTACCACGTCGGCCCGGCCGTCCACGATCGGCTGGATGAGCTTCGGGAACTCGGCCGGGTCGTATTCCCAGTCGGCGTCCTGCACGATCACCAGGGTGCCGGTGCAGTGCTTGAACCCCTCGCGCAGGGCCGCCCCCTTGCCCATGTTCTTCGGCTGGTGGAACACGCGGAGGTTGTCGTACTGCTGCTCCAGCTGCTTCAAGATCGCCGGGGTGTTGTCGGTCGAGAAGTCGTTGACGAGGATCAATTCCTTCGGGATCGGCACGACCTGCACGCGGCGGACGAGTTCGGCCAGCCAGCGCTCCTCGTTGAACACCGGGATCACCACCGAGAGCTTGAAGCCGGGCGGGAGCGGGAAGATGCCGATCTGCCGGCAGGCCCCCTCGCCGAGCAATTTTTCCAGCACCGTGACCCGCAGTTCCGGGTCGGCGGCGGCGCGTTCGAGGAGGCGGGTCACGTCCGGGACGGTGTTCTCCACGGCCGAGTCGTGCAGTGCGGTCGTCATCGGTCCGTTGCTCCGCGCCGGGCGTCCGGGAAGGCGCTCCCGTGGGGGCGGATTATGGGGCAAGTGGCGGCCGGCGGCAACCCGAACCGCGGCGGGGCAGGGCGGGGGGTCTGGGCGGCAACCCGGGTTGACATGCCGCCAGGGTTCGCGTACCCATAGCCGACTTTTCCGGCCCCCGCCGGGCACGCAAGGAGGCACCCGTGACCCCCGACCCCGTCCCGCTCTGCGACATCAACGCCCAGTACCGCGCCTTGAAGACCGAGATCGACGCCGCCGTTCTACGAGTGATCGGGTCCGGCCAGGCGATCCTCGGGCCGGAAGTCGCGGCGTTCGAGGGGGAGGCGGCGGCCTACTGCGGGGCGGACTACGCCGTCGGGTGCGGGTCCGGGACCGACGCCCTCGTCCTCGCCCTGCACGCCCTCGGGGTCGGCCCCGGCGACGAGGTCATCGTCCCGCCGTTCACGTTCTTCGCCACGGCCAGCAGCGTGTGCCGGGTCGGTGCCCGGCCGGTGTTCGCCGACATCGACCCGGTGACGTTCAACATCGACCCGGCCCAGATCGCCGCGAAGGTGACGGGCCGGACGCGGGCGGTGATCCCGGTCCACCTGTTCGGCCAGTGCTGCGACATGGACGCGATCCGCCTCACCGCCGCCGACCACGGGTTGTATGTGGTGGAAGACGCGGCCCAGTCGCTCGGGGCGGAGTACCGGGGGACGCGGTGCGGGACGCTCGGCGAGGTCGCGTGCTTCAGCTTCTACCCGACCAAGAACCTCGGCACCCTCGGCGACGCCGGGATGGTGACGACGAACGACCCCGGCGTGGCGAAGACGTTACGGGCGCTGCGGGTCCACGGGTCGGAGGTCAAGTACTACCACAAGTACCTCGGCTACAACATGCGGTTGGATGCGGTCCACGCCGCGATGCTGCGGGTGAAGTTGCCGCACGTCGCGGGCTGGCTGACCCGCCGGCAAGAGGCGGCGGGGCGGTACGACGCGCTGATCGAGGCGCAGCACCTGTCCGGATTCGTCCAGCGCCCGGTCGCGCGCCCGGACCGGCGGCACGTCTTCAACCAGTACGTCGTCCGGGTGCCCGCGGCGCACCGCGACCCGCTCGTGCAACACTTGAAGGCGAGCGGGGTGGGGGTCGAAGTGTACTACCCGCTGGCGCTGCACCAGCAGGAATGCTTCCAGTACCTGGACTACCGGACGGGCGACTTCCCGGCGAGCGAGGAGGCGACCCGCACCGTCCTCGCGCTGCCGATGTTCCCGGAGATCACGGCGGCCCAGCAGGAGCGCGTCGTGAGCGTGTGTTCCGGCTACCTGCGGCAGCGGTTGCGGACGGCGGCGTGAGTTCAGCGGGGCTTCAGCCCGGCGGCGCGCGTGCGTTGGATGCCGGGGCCGCGGGGGACGCTGACCGGGTCGCGGCGGATCAACCCTTCGCCGGACACGATCTTGGCCAGGCGTTCGCGGATGCCGCCGGCGTACGCCTCGGACATCTCGACGCCGAGGTAGTTGCGGCCGAGTTTCTTGGCGACGGCCAGGGTCGTCCCGCTCCCGGCGAACGGGTCGAGGACCACGTCGCCGGCGTTCGACGCCACCCGGATGACGCGGTCGAGTACCGCCTCCGGCATCTGGCACGGGTGCCCGGTCCGCTCCTTGAACGTGCCGCACACCCGCGGCAGGTGCCAGGTGTCGGCGTCCGGCTGGAAGTGGTCGTCGGCCTCCTGCGGGCGGAGGATCCAGGTGTCGTCGGGGAGCTTGCCGACCGGGTTCGCCCGGCGGTCGGCGTAGGTCGTCATCCGGGCCGACGGGACGCGCACGGCCTCGGCGTTGAAGGTGAAGTCGCGCGGGTGCTTGGCGTAGTACAGGACGTGGGCGTGGCTGCGATTGAACTTCTTGGTGCAGTTCACCCCGAAGGTGTAGTGCCAGACGATCCAGTTCCGCAGCGTCAACCCGAGGCCGTCGAGGCGGACCTTGTGTTCGGCCACGAACTCGTCGCCGATGGCGAGGAAGAACGACCCGGTCGGCTTGAGGACGCGGTTCGCGGCGGCGAGCCACACCCCGGCCCAGTCGAGGTACTCGGCCTTCGCCCGGCGGTCGTCGTACACGTCGTACTCGTAGCCGATGTTGAACGGGGGGTCGGCGAAGACGAGATCGACCGAGCCGGCCGGCAGGCCGTTGAGTTGCTCGACGCAATCGCCCACCAGTAGTTCGTTGACGCGCATGACCGTCCCCCCGGTAGAACCCCTTCCACCCCGACATTGTGCAATGCTGGCACAATCGCGCCAGATGCGCAAGCCCGGATTTTCGGTTTCTTCCGGACCGCGGCGGGACGCCTCACACACGCGCGTTCGGCGTGGCGGGGCAAAGGGTTGGTGGCGTCGTGCGGTACAAACTGGGCTGGCGGGGGGCAGGCGGGTCGGTTAACTTTCCCGCGCCCGACGCCGATGAACGCCCAGGACACCTTATCCGCGCTCGGGGTATCGCATGATCCAACACTTGGCGGCGATCTGGAAGTTCCGGCACTTCCTCAACGCCCTCGTCCGCCTCGACCTGCGACTCCGCTACCGGCGGTCGATCCTCGGCGTCGGCTGGTCGCTGCTCAACCCGATCGCCATGACGGTCGTCTTCACGGTGGTCTTCGCCGAGTTGCTCGGCGGCGGGAACTACCGCACGTACGTCCCGCACCTCATTATCGGGATGGCGGTCTGGGGGTTCCTACGGGAGGCGACGATTCAGGGGTGCCGGGCACTCATCGGCAACGAGTCGTACATCCGGCAAAGCCCCCTCCCGTACGGCATTTACACGCTGCGAACGGTCCTCGGGCAGGCCATCCATTCGGGTATCGCGCTGGCGGTGGCGGTCGTGGTCACCGCCGCGGTGCAGGGTAAGCCCGACGCGCTGCTGGCCGTGTGGCTCGTCCTCCCGGCCGTCGCGCTGATGTTCATGTTTGCGTGGGCGATGGCGACCGTCTGTGCGTTCGTGAACGTCTACTTTCAGGATGCCCAGCACCTGCTCGAGATCGGGGCGCAAATCCTTTTCTTCCTCACGCCGATCATCTACACCCGCGACGTACTCGACAAGCGGCCCGGGATGAGCTGGGTCGCGGACTTGAACCCGGTCAACCTCTTCCTCGACCTGATCCGCGCACCGCTCGTCACCGGCGGGCCGCCGCCGGCCGACCTCTACCTGGCCGCCGCGGCGCTGACCGCGGCCGCGATCGGCCTCGCGGTCGGGACCACGGCGTGGCTCCAGAAGAAGGTGATCTTCCACCTGTGAGTCGCGCCGCCCGGCATTCCCCCCGTTCCACCCCGGACGCACCGATGGCCCTGATCGAACTGACCGACGTGTCCCTGACGTTCACCGTGCACCGGCACAAGCGGGTGAGCCTCAAGGAGTACCTCGTCCGGGGACTGTTCCGCCGGGCGGGTCAAAACACCGTCTCCGTCCACGCCCTGAGCGGGCTGAATCTGACGATCCGCGACGGCGAACGGGTCGGCGTGATCGGGCACAACGGGGCGGGCAAGAGTACGCTCCTCAAACTCCTCGCCGGGATTTACCCCCCGACGGTCGGAACCCGCACGGTCGCGGGCAAAATTTGCTCCCTGTTCGACATCTCGCTCGGGTTCGAGCCCGAAGCCACCGGTTGGGACAACATCGCGTACCGGGCGTACCTCCAGGGGGAAAGCCCGGCTTCCCTCAAGGGGAAGATCGACGAGATCGCGGCCTTCACCGAACTCGGCGAATTCCTGAACGTCGCGGTCCGCCACTACTCGGCCGGGATGATGATGCGGCTGGCGTTCGCGATCGCCACCGCGATCGAACCCGAGGTGCTGCTCGTGGACGAAGTCCTCGCGGTCGGCGACCTGTCGTTCCAGCAGAAGGCCCAGGCCCGAATGACCGAGATGATGTCGTCGGCCCGGGTCATGGTCCTGGTCGCCCACGACCTGGGTACGATCCGGGGGATGTGCAACCGGGTGGTCTGGATGCAGCACGGGGCGGTCGTCATGGACGGCCCGACCGACGCCGTGATCGACGCCTACGTCGCGAGCGTCACCGGCCCGGTCCACACGCCGCACGTCGGCGCGGTCGCGGCGGCGGCGTGAGTCCGCCCCGCCCCCCGCATGGTGCCGCCCGCCCGTGGAAACCCCGGATTTCACCGTCGTCGTCGTCAACTACAACGGGGTGCGGCACCTCGGCCCGTGCCTCGCCGCGCTCGCCGCACAAACCCTCCCGCGCCACCGCTTCGAGGTCGTGCTGGTGGACAACGCCTCCGCCGACGATTCGGTGGCGCGGGTCCGGGCCGACTACCCCTGGGTCCGGGTCGTGAGGCGGCCGGCGAACGAGGGGTTCGCGGGGGGGAACAACGCCGGCCTGCCGTTCGCCCGCGGGCGGGTCGTGGTCCTCCTGAACAACGACACCGTGCCGGACCCGCACTGGCTCGCCGAACTCGCCGCGGGGGCCGTGCCGGGGGCGGCGACCGTGTCGAAGCTCGTCTTCGCCCACGCGCCGACGACGCTCAACAGCGCCGGCCTGGAACTGCTGCGCGACGGCCGCGGGTGCGACCGCGGGTTCCGGCACGCGGACGTGGGGCAGTTCGAGACGCCCGGGGCCGTGTTCGCCGGGTGCGGGGCGGCCGTCGCGATCGACGCGGCGTCCCTCGACGGCCCGCTCTTCGACCCCCGCTACTTCGTCTACTACGAAGACCTCGACGCCTTCTGGCGCGCGGCGCTCGCCGGGCGGGCAGGGCGGTACGCCCCGCGGTCGTTGGTCCGCCACGTCCACGGCGGGTCGGCGGGGGAAGAGTCGCCGCTGTTCCGATTCCACGTCGAGCGCAACCGCGCCCTGACCAGCCTCCGGAACGCCGACCCGTTCCTGGCCGTGTGGAACGCCCTCGGGCTGGTTGCCCGCGTCGCCCGTTCCGGCCTGAAATGGGTGGTGGGGCGCGAGCGCGGTCCGATGTTCCGGGCGACGGCGCGGGCGCTCGCGTCGTTCCTCGCCCACGCGCCGGCGGTCGTGGTCGAACGCTACGTCACCCGGTCGCGGAGGGCGGTTCCATGCGGGTCATCCTGAACGGCGTCTCCGCGCTGAAGCCGAAAACGGGCGTCGGCCACACGACCGCGAACCTGTACCGGGCAGTCTTAGAACTCGGCACTGCGGACGAATTCTGGCTGTACCCCGGTTCGGCGGTCGGTTCGCTCGCGGCGCGCTACTTGTCGCACGCTCGCCCCCCACGACCGATTCACAATCCGACGCCGACCGGCGGGCGGGCCTATAAGGCGCGGCTAACCGACGTTGCAAAGGCCGCGTATCGCGCCCACCTCCGGGCATCCGCCCGGTGGGGAGCCTTCGACCTGTATCACGAGCCGAATTTCGTCCCGGTCCCGACGCACTTGCCGACCGTCGTGACCGTCCACGACCTTTCAGTCTTGCTGAATCCCGAGTGGCACCCGGCCGACCGCGTCGCGTTCCACGAGCGCCACTTCCTGCGCGGCGTCGCGCACGCCGCCCACGTGATCGTGGTGTCCGAGAGCGTGCGGCAGGAAATGATTACGACGTTCGGCACCCCGCCCGATCGCGTGACGGCCATCCTGAACGGGATCGCCCCACAATACTTCCCCCGGCCCGCGGAAACGATCGACGCCGTCCGCCGCAAACTCGGGCTACCGTCCCGCTACTTACTCGCGGTCGGCACGATCGAGCCGCGGAAGAATATCCGCACGCTCCTCCGCGCGTTTTGCGACCTGCCCGCGTCGTCGAGGGCGGCGTGCCCACTCGTACTCGCGGGGGGGTGGGGATGGCGTTCGGAGTCGGACCGCGAGTTGTTCGAGACGCAGGCCCGGCCCCGCGGGGCCGTCCACCTCGGGTACGTGGCCGACGCCGACCTGCCGGACTTATATTCCGGTGCCGAGGCCCTCTTCTACCCGTCCTTCTACGAGGGTTTCGGGCTGCCGCCGGTCGAAATGCTGGCGTGCGGCGGGGGCGTCGTGGCATCCACCGCCGCGGCCGTCCGCGAGGTCGCCGGCGGGCACGCGTGGCTTCTCGATCCCCACGACCTCGCCGGCTGGCGGGACGCGATGCGGCGGGTGATCGACGACCGGCGCGCGCTCGACGGCTGCCGGCACGGTGGTGTCGCCCACGCCCGGCGGTTTACCTGGGAGCGTGCCGCACGCCAAACGCACGGCCTGTACCGTAACGTCATGGGTCTGCCGGCCGCACCGCCTGCCGTCAGTTCACGGCGCGCCGCCGCCGCCGCGTAAGACGAACAGTACCGACACCGCGTTGAATAGCGCGTGAACGATCGCCGGCGCGAGAACGCCGCGCGTCCGCACGGCGAGCCACCCCAACCCCAACCCGAGTGCGAACAGTGGGACGGGCGACGGCCACACGGCCGAATGGGCCGCCGCGAACAGCGACGCCGACGCGTAAACCGCGCCGAGCGTGCGCCGCTTCCGGACGAGTGTTCGGAGAACGGCCCATCCCACGAGCAGGACGACCGCGAAGACGACCGGCCCGCGGATGAACGAGGGTAACAAACCGCCCGACCCGTTCTTCGCGACCACCGTCGTCACCGCCATGCCGACACCGATCAGGAGGACGGGCCACACCCGCCGATCGGCCGGAGGTCGCTGCCGGTAACGATTCGTCCTGCCGCGGTCGAGTAGCGACTTCCCGCCGACGAGCCAGCCGAGCAACACGCCGCGGAAAAGGATTTCCTCGACGAGGGGTGAGGCCACGGCGGCCCCGAAGAAAAAGACCGCCTGCTCGTGCAGCGTCAGCCGCGCCGTGAGTTTGGCGAGCGGGTGTTCTTCGGACGGCCACTCCAATCCGCCGAACGCGAGGATCACGACGGCGTGTACCAAAAAAACGATGGGCGCGATCGACAACCAGGCTACGACCGCGAGTGCCACACGACCAGGAAACGTCCGGCCCACGCCCGGTGCGACCGGAGGTGGGAAAAGCAGGCGACGGGCCGCACCGAGCAAGACGATTTGAAGCGGGAGTGTAATAACACCGATCCACAAACCGCGTAGTGCTAACGCCTCCGAATCGCGGTCTAACGCGCTCGTGATCGGAACGCCTGCGACGGCGGCGACCGACTCGAAATTCCGGACACCTGGGGTCGCCGCGACTTGCGATTCGGGCGGGTAAACACGACGAAAGAAATTCGACCCGTCGAGCGCGTGCGCCACGACCGCGGGCACGACGGACGCGATTACCAGGAACGCGACGACGACTTCAAAACCCGTCCAGGGCACCCGCCAGACGTGGTATCTGGGGAGGATCGACGATCCGGCCCGGCGAGCGGATCGCAGGGCGATCAAACCGACCGGAACGGCCAACCCGGTCACGATCAGCCCGCACGAGGCCATGCGCAGAACGTCTTCGGACACAACGTTGAACAGCGGATACCTCGTATACGATAGGATTATCGAATTTACCACCCGCTCGCCGGAAGTGCCTCACAAAGGCGAAACCTTCCCCACAAGACCGATTCTAGCCGAGCACCCCACCCTGTTGAAACTCCGGTATCGCCAGTGCGGTGTGCTGACGCACACGCGATTGGTGATCGTAATGACTGGTGATAAACTGATTAGTCAATCCAACGTGTTGCTATATCGGCGTCGAACACGGCGTAGGCCGACGGCTAGGGGTCGCCTTGATGAGAATGTCGAAGGCGACGTAGCCGGCGACG
>Ga0105048_10007525_pt1 | contig 17489 bp, 16 predicted proteins | sample MAT05_FD_78382 | JGI IMG/M metagenome (GOLD analysis project Ga0105048, IMG submission 78382) | Freshwater microbial communities from Lake Fryxell liftoff mats and glacier meltwater in Antarctica - MAT-05 | ecosystem: Environmental > Aquatic > Freshwater > Ice > Liftoff microbial mat | place...
CGAAAGCGGCCGGACGCGAAAGCCCTGGTAGATGGCTATATTTCCCTCCTACCTGCGACGATGAAACCGGCCCCTTCGCGTTTGCAAGGTAGATGTCAGGGGTTCGATTCCCCTCGTCTCCACCAGATAACACCGGCTCAGACGCACGAGGCTTCCGGCGGGGCCTTCATCATTCCCAGGTGCACGCCAGGTGCACATCACCGGTCACCGCCGAGCGGCATGCGGCATCACGCGCCGACACGAACGGGACCCAAATGGAACCCGCCGACATCGAGCACCGTGTCTGCTACGAGGGTCAGCGCACATCGCTGCGCGACGCACTGCGTTCACGTCGTGCGACAATGGAGCGGTGAGCTTGACGCCGGTGATCGAGACCGATGGGAGCCAGATCGACCTGGTGCGTCTGGCAGCGGTGTGCGCCCGCTACGGCCTGGCAGAGCTCGCCGTGTTCGGTTCGACGGCTCGTGGTGAAGCCGGTGGTGACAGCGACGTCGACCTGTTGTATGTCCTGGCACCCGACGCCCAGTTGGGTTTCGCGATCAATGACCTCGAGGACGATTTGACCGACCTCTTCGGAAGAAGGGTCGATCTCGTCTCCAAGAAGGGGCTTCACCGCCTGCTGCGTGACGAGGTTGTAGCGCAGGCACGGACGCTCTATGTAGCGTGATCGATTGCTGCTGACGGAGATCATCGACGCGGCGGAACGAATCATCGACTTGGCGGCGGCACGGTCGGCGGATGATTTCGTGGCTGGCCGCGATCGGCGAGATGCGCTGCTGTGAAACTTCACCGTGCTCGGTGAGGCGATCGGGCAACTGTCCGATGAGATCAAGTCCGCTCATGGGAGGGTCGCGTGGGCGGCGCCCGTTCGGATGCGCAACCGCCTCGTTCATGGGTACTGGTCGGTCGATGTTGATGTGCTCGTGACGACCGAGCCGCCCCGCTCGCCACGGTTGATGAGTTCTTTGCTGGTTACTGGCTGCGGCGAGTCAGGCTGAGCACACAGACATCGTCGCTGTAGGCGCCGTGTCCATCCACCACTCGTGCGAGCCGATCAAGCCCGATGTCGCGGTTTGCGTCGAGTTGTGTGACCAGCACGGCGATGCCTTCGTCGATCGGGCGTGTGCGTGTCTCGACCAGCCCATCGGAGTAGAGCAGCAGGCGCGCTCCGACGGGCATGTGCACCACAGCCTCGGTCTTCGGTCCGGCTGGGTCGACACCCAGTAGGGGTGATCTCCCACCCCACAACACCTCGGCCCCGCCCGCAGGCAGTACGAGAACCGGTGGTGGGTGGCCGGCGCACGAGTAGCGCAGCTCGCCCGTCTCGAGGTCGAGCTCCGAGTAGCCGACGCTGGTACAGAACGCACCCTCGATGGATTCGGCGAACGCATCGAGGCGCTCGAGCGTCGAGGCCGGACCTCTGCCCTCCAACGCGTAGGCGCGCAGCGCGGTTCGCACCTGCCCCATCACGGTCGCGGCGGGAATGCCACGGCCCACGACGTCGCCAACGGCGACCGCAAGCCGGTTCTTCGTGACGAAGAAGGCATCGAAGAAGTCGCCCCCGATCTCGACCAGGTCGCCACCGGCCTGGTAGCTGGCGTCAAGGACCACGCGCTCGTCGACCGGCATCCTTCGGTTCAAGAGGTGTTGCTGGAAGAGCGCGGCGACCTGCCGTTCGTGGTCGTACAGAGCGATCATTTGCTCTGCTCGTACGATCGCCTCGTCGTGCAGCCGGGCACGTTCGATCGCCTGGGCAGTGAGCTCGGCGAACAGCACGAGGAACGCCCGCTCGTCGGGCTGGAAGGTTGCCTCCTTGGAGGAGGCAACACACAGCACACCGCGCGCCTGCCCAGCTGTCGCCATTGGCAACAGGGCTACTCGTCGACTACTCACGCCGTCCGTGCGCAGCGGCGGAAGCAGTGTGCCTACCCCATCGCTGTTCTCCATGAAGACCGGGGTGTTCGACCGCATCGACTGCGCGAGCAGGGGGATGTTGGGAATGTCGGATGCCTCCCACGCGGCGCGTGCGACTTCATCGTGTGGAAGCGCTTCCAAGATTCGGAGATTGTCACCGACGACGTCGGCCAGGAAACCGTGGTCACCCTCGGTGCCGTCGAGAATCTCGGCGACGGTGACGGACACCACCTCTTGACGAGTCAACGCGACGGCGAACGCAGAGGTGAGCCGCTGCAGCCGTGCGAGCCGCTGACGCGCGCGTTGCGACTCTTGCTCGAATGCCCGTCGCGCTGTCGCGTCGATGAGTACCAGCCATACGCGCGCAGGCTCGGTGGGCGTGGCCTCGTGCAGCTCAGCATTCGTGACCGCAAGGATCGGCCGGCCGTCGACACCGTTCAGTTCGAGTGCAACATCTCGCATCCCCTGCTGCTGACCGGACGGCTGAGCGAAGTGGGTTCGATAGTAGATCTGGCTCTCGACGCTGAGCAGCTCCTGGAACGTCCGTCGTCCGACCAGCTCATCGGCTGTGTAACCCGTCCATGTGGCGAAACGTGCATTGACCTGCTGAATCAGGCCGTCGAGGTCGGTGAGCAGGAACCCGCAGGGCGCTTGGTCGAACAAACGCTCGAACGGCGTCACCGCAGACCGCGAGACGAACTGTCCGCTTCGGGGCCACGGGCGGTGACGTTGTTCGGAACGGCACGCGGCATTCGGGCTCCCATCGCTCAGCATTTGACTGATGCGCCACCAGGGTCCGGAGTAGCGGAACTTCTACAAGCTCGGCCAGAGCTTACAGGGGCGTCAGCCGCCTGAGGCAGCCCACCCCATCTGGGCACTCTTGGCGGTTGCCTGCGGTGTGTCGGACGGGCTCGCGTGTGGCGCGAGCGCGTTCTCGCGGCGAGAATCGTTCGACGCAACCAGGATGTCGCTGTCCTGTGCCGATGCCATCGGCCCGTAGCCGGGTACGAGCACGCCCTGCGCCGAGCACGTGCGACACGTGATCGCTACCGCAGCCATCATGTCGTCGGGGGCGGATGCACCCCCAAGTCGGCGAAGGCTGGTCATGGAGAATTGACCTGCGGGCTGTGTCGTGCCGCACGTCAGGCACTCGACCATGGACGCATCGCGCGGTGAGAAGGAAGCGTCGAAGCCGCTGCTCTCCCAGCTGGCCAGCACTGTCGTGAGGGTGGTGTTGTCGGAAGGGCTGCTGGTCATGAACCGAACATGCCCAAATCGGGCGGCGGCTAAACGCACGATACCTACTTGTGGTTTGCCGGCGAGGAGTGACGGGTACGTGGTGCGCACTGCATCGCTGCACGGTCGTGGAGTCGACCGGCAGCCACCCGCCCCAGGAGGCTCCCGTGAGTGACAGCAAGGTCAGTAAGAACAAGCGTGCCGTCTCCAAGCGCGCAGACCAACGTGGTGCGGGCGACGAACTTCACCAGTCAGGGATGCAGAGGTTGACGACCAATCATGGTGTCGCGTTGTCGGACAACCAGAACTCGTTGCGTGCGGGCGACCGGGGCCCGACGCTGCTCGAGGATTTTGCTCTGCGAGAGAAGATCTTCCACTTCGATCACGAACGGATTCCGGAGCGCATCGTCCACGCTCGCGGCTCTGGTGCCCACGGCTACTTCGAATGCACGGCGCCCATCCCGTCGCTGACCAAGGCAGGACTCCTGCAGAAGAAGGGCGAGCGCGTGCCGGTCTTCGCCCGTTTCTCGACGGTCGCCGGTGGAGCGGGCTCGGTGGACACTCCTCGCGACGTGCGTGGGTTCGCCGTCAAGTTCTACACACAGCAGGGCAACTGGGACCTGGTGGGCAACAGCATTCCAGTGTTCTTCATCCAAGACGCCATCAAGTTCCCTGACCTCATCCACTCGGTGAAGATGGAGTCGGACCGCGGGTATCCGCAAGCAGCCTCGGCACACGACACGTTCTGGGACTTCGTGTCGCTGACGCCAGAGACCACACACACGGTCATGTGGGCGATGTCCGACAGAGGAATTCCGCGCTCGCTGCGAATGATGGAGGGTTTCGGTGTCCACACGTTCCGCTTCGTCAACGCCAAAGGCGTTTCCACCTTCGTCAAGTTCCACTGGCGACCGAGGTTGGGCATCCAATCGACGCTGTGGGATGAAGCCGTGAAGATCGCGGGGGCTGACCCAGACTTCCATCGCCGCGACCTTCACGAGGCCATCGACGCCGGCGACTTCCCCGAGTGGGATCTCGCCGTCCAGGTCTTCGATCAGGACCTGGCTGACAGCCTGCCGTACGACGTACTCGATGCAACGAAACTGATTCCAGAGGAGGTCGTGCCGCTGAAAGTGGTCGGTCGCATGGTCCTGGATCGCAATCCCGACAACTTCTTCGCCGAAACCGAGCAGGTGGCGTTCATGCCCACCAACATCGTGCCGGGCATCGAGTTCAGTAACGACCCCCTGCTCCAGGGCCGGCTGTTCAGCTACCTCGACACTCAGAAGTCGCGACTGGGAACCACCAACTTTCACCTGCTGCCGATCAACGCACCGAAGTGCCCCTTCGCCAACTTTCAGCGCGACGGCATGATGCAAATGACTGTGCCCACCGGTCGCGCGAACTACGAACCGAACAGCCTCGATGTGGCCGGCGAGCCGGCCGGGCCACGTGAGCAGGCCGATGGCTTCGTGACGTTTGCCGGCGACCCTGCCGAGGCCACCGGTGCCGAGCTGGGCAAGGTTCGCCGACGAGCAGAATCCTTCGGTGATCACTACAGCCAGCCGCGACTGTTCTTCCGCAGCCAGACCGAGATCGAGCAGGCTCACCTCGCGTCAGCTGTCGTCTTCGAACTCTCCAAAGTCACCTTGCCGCACATCCGTACCCGAGTGCTTGCGAACCTTCGCAATGTGGATGGCGATCTCGCAGCCCGAGTTGCAACTGGCCTGGGTGCAGCACTGCCAGCAGCAAGTGCGGCGGCCGTGCAACCCATCGACCTCGAGCTGTCACCTGCCCTCTCGATCGTCCTCAAGGCCAAGCACACCCTGCAGGGTCGTAAGGTCGGCATCCTCTTCGCTGAAGGCTCCTCCAAGGCAGAGATAGTCGCACTGCGAGCGAAGATTCGCGGCGCCGGCGGCACACCCGTTCTGATCGCGCCGCAGTTGCAAGGCGTTCGCTGCAAGGGTGGAGTGCTGGACGCTGACGGGCAGTTGGCGGGCACCCCGTCCGTGACCGTCGATGCCATTGCCGTGATGGTCACCGAGGCTGCGGCCAAGCAACTGTGCCACGACGGCGCTGCGGTGCAGTTCGTGATGGACGCGTTCGCGCACCTCAAGGCCATCGCACACACGCCGGGTGCAGCCGCGCTCTTGGCAAAGGCGGGGGTGTCGCCGGGCGATGGTGTCATGGCAGTCGGTGCTGGCTTTCTCGATGCCGCGTGCGGGCGCTTCTACTCGCGCGAGCCTTCAGTGCGCACGCTGGCCTGACCACACTCCGCAAGACGACCTGGTCCTAGTCGTCGCGAAGGTCTGCGCGACGGTATTCGACCAGCAGCATCGTTGCGTCGTCGTCCAGGCCTTTGCCCACGTGTGCGCCGACCGCGGCGGAGAGTCGGCGCATGGTTTCGGCGCCGGGCAGCCCGTCCAGTGTGGCGCGCACGAGGTAGTCGGCCAGACGTTCCTGCCCGAAGCGTCCACCGTCAGGTGAACAAGACTCTGAGATGCCGTCGGTGTAGAAGAGCACGCGGTCCCCACGCTGCAGCGTCTCTCGAGCGACTTCGATCACCGCACCGCTCAGGCCCAGCGGCATGGAGGGCGCACACTCCAGCTCGCCGACATAGCTACCGTTGCGCACGAGCATCGGAAGTAGGTGTCCAGCATTCACCCACGTCAGCACGCCAGTGTCGAAATCGAGCGAGCCAAACTGTCCTGTCACGTAGGTCGAGTTGCCGAAGTGCCGGGCGATGATCTCGTCGGCCTGACGATATGCGTCCTCGAAAGTGCCGCGCTCACGACGGGTGTTGCGCAAGCTGTTGATGACGGCGATCGACATCAACACGGCCGACATGCCGTGGCCCATCGCGTCGACGATCGCAATATCCAGCCGCCCGGGGTTCAGTGCGTAGTCGAACGAGTCGCCACCAATCTCGTAGGCCGGTTCGAGGATGCCGCTGACAGCGACCTCGGTGCTGATGGTCGCCAGCGGTGGCAGTAGATCCCACTGTGCTTCCGCTGCTGCAGAGAGCGGCTGGGCGCGCCGGGTGCGCAGCCACACATCCGTGTATCGGCGGACACTGATGACGACCAAGACCAACAGCCCAGCAAGCAACCGTAGGAATTCGTCGGACGTCGGAGGCGTCGCGGAGTATTCCAGCTCGATCACCCCCAACCGCTCGGCACCATCGACGAGCGGCAGCCACCAGGTGGCGTCGGCGAGCACCGGCTCGCCGGTACTGAACGCCCGCCCAGGAAGAGTTCCCTCCAGCCTGTACGTGTCGCTCAACTCGCCCGACGACGCCAGCACTCGGGCAGATCTCAGTGCATAGTCGGCAACGTGCAGTACGACACGATCAGCGTGGGCCAGCGTGCGCAGCGTCTCGACGATTCCCAAGATGTCGTCAGGCCCCAGCTCGCTGCGCGAGGCCAGTAAGGCCCGCGTTGCGCGGCCCAACGCCTCATCGTTGTCGAGTCCCGTCACGTGTTTCCCTCTCGTGGCTCTGGGTGCTGCCGTCGCGAGCATAGGGTTCTCGAGCGTGTGGTCGCTGAGAACATTGGTCTACTCTCCAATATTCAGGGGTATAAGCAATCCCGTGTGCCCGCTCGCACCAACGGAAGGCTCGACGATGGACTCGAACAGAAACCTCTTGACGACAACAATGGCGGAGGACGGCATCATCTCGGTGGCCGGTGACATCGACATGTCCGGTGGACCGATCCTGGAGGAGGTCATGCTGGCCCGCGAGGGTCAGCTTGGCGAGAGCGGTGATCTGGTGGTGGATGTCGAAGGCGTCCAGTTCATCGACTCCTCTGGGCTGCGGAGCCTGCTGGCAGCGGCCCGTCGGGCCGGTGCGCGCAGCGCCAGGCTCGAGCTGCGAGCCGTGGGCCCCGAGGTCATCCGACTCTTCGAGATCACCGGCACGCTGGACCAGTTCAACATCGTGAGCCTTCGTGACTGACCAGATGACCTCCGTCGGTCCGGTTCGTGTGGAGCTGCCACCGATGTCCGCAATGTCGCGCGTGGCCCGACTGACCGCTACCGGTGTTGCCTCTATGGCGGGTTTCACCATCGATGAGATCGACGACATCAACGTGATCGTCAGTGAAGTGATGGTTGCGTTGGTCGAGCACGGTGCGAACGACACCATCACCGTCACGTTCGACGTGACGAACGGGATCTTCACCGTTCGCGGTGCGACCGAGATGGCCGACTTCGATCTCGATCACCCCGACCTCGCGTTGTGTCGAACGGTTCTGGCTGCCGTCAGTACCGACCACGGGATCGAGCGTGATGGCACACGAGCAGAGATCTGGGCCACGCTGCAGCAGTCACGAACGTGACGCCAGTGCAACCGGTCGACCACACCGACGACTCGGGCGACACCTGGGTCACCGACGCGTTGACCACATTCGCCGTTACTCGCGATCCGGCGCTGCGCGCCGAGATCGTGGAGCGGTCGCTGTGGTTGGCACAACGGTCAGCGCGCCGTTTCGCCGAGCGAGGCGAGCCGTACGACGACATCTTCCAGGTTGCCAGCGTCGCGCTGGTGCACGCAGTCGACCGTTTTCAGCCTGGTCTCGGTGTGCCCTTCGGCGCGTACGCCACTCCCACCATCGTCGGTGAGATCAAGCGCCACTTCCGCGACCGTACCTGGCGACTGCACGTGCCGCGACGCGCGAAGGATCTGCGGCCGGCGGTCAATTCGGCCAGCGATGAACTCAGCAGGGTGCTCGGCCGTTCACCGACCGCCCGTGAAGTTGCGACCCACATGAACATCGACGAGGACCTGGTCCTGCAAGTGGTGGAAGCAAACAGCGCCTATCGCACTGCGCAGCTGGACAAGATCACCGAACGGCACATTCGCGCCACCGAGGCCGACGCGGATGTCGACGCGGTGATCGACCGTGAACTGGTCAGCCAAGCGCTGGTGCACCTACGTCCGCGCGAACGTGAGATCATCCAGATGCGATTCTTCGAGGAGATGACGCAGGCGCAGATCGCCGAGCACATCGGCACCAGCCAGGTCCACGTCGGTCGGCTCATCACCAGCAGCCTGGCATTGCTGCGGGCGCACCTCAGTGCGAGCCCGGTGGGAACGGAGTCGTGATGGTGTGTCTCAGCCCGCAGCGAGATGGGTACACCGATCGCATGACTGATTCGCACGGCTGCAGAGATGCAACCCGGCTCGAGTGCGGGCGACTGTCGTGAGTGCTCCGGTCGACCTGCTCATGCGCTCGTTCGCCTCGGTGCCCCGCAGTGCACGAGCGGCGCGGGATTTCGTTGTGGACGAGCTGCGGCGCGCCGACGCTCAAGCGCGCGCCATCGCCGACTTCGAACTCATGGTCAGCGAACTGGTCACCAACTCTGTGCAGTACGGCAGTGGTGCCGAGATCGTGGTCGGAGTAGACGCCGTCACTGACGGATGGTTCACGATCTCCATTTCCAGCGGGGTCGACGGAGTGTTGCCACCTCTGGACCCAGCGTCGTGGACGGTGGCCGATGCAGAGCAGCGATCGGGTCGTGGCCTGGGCATCGTTCGTGCGCTCGCCGACGACCTTTCGGTGGCGGTGACCGATGGCCGGCTGGTCATCGTCTGTCGCCGCCGACGTTGAGCCCACGCCACCTGTCGGCTGTCGATCGAGTTTCGTGCGGACGCGTGTCAGCCGGCGCCCGAGGGCACCGGCTGACAGATGTGGGGAACGCTCAGGGGTGAGCGGGCTGGGACGTCAGTTCTTGTTGACGCGATCCTTGACGGAATCGATGCCGTCTTCGATCTTGTCTCGAACCTTGTCGAGGCCTTCCTTGACGCTTGCGGCTGCCCTGTCGTTCTTGCCTTCGCGCTTGAGATCGTCGTTGTCCGTGAGGGCGCCGGCGGCTTCCTTGACGCGACCCTTGATGTCGTCGGGCTGAGTTGATGCCATGGTTCCGTTCCTTTCGGATGATGTTGCTGACGATGGCGGGGGGTTGCCATCGACAACTTTCAGTACCCCGACTTTTGTCCGGTCAAACATCCTTCGCCGCACGAGTACCGCGATGAGGGCGGCGGCACCCACTGCGCCCAACACCATCAAGGTACGCGCGCCTGCGGAGCGCGACGTGCCGTGACCCGTGGCTCGCATCAGTCTGCGGGCACGCCCGGACGCAGCGGCGCCCACCGCGTGCGAGACCTCCTGGAGAAGGTGGCTGGCGGCCTCGACTCCGCTCGCCGTGGCGGTACCCATCGTGTCCATGAGATGTGTGGGAACTGCAAGTGTCATCGTTGTTCTCCTGCGTAGTGAATGATGCACACCGCGCCCTGTCGAGCACGGCGGCACCCCGCCGGTACCCGTCTGCGCAAGATCTGAAACTCAGTGGCGCCGGTGCCAGCGTCAACGGGTCGGTTCGAGGCGAATAGGAACGGCCTTGGCAGCGGGGGTGTGCGCGTGCGGGCCGTGGTGGTCGAGTGCGATGAGCACGTTGGTCTCCGGGTAGTACGCCGCCGCGCAGCCGAGCGGAGTTGGATAGGCGACGACGCGATAGCCCTCGGCGCGACGGTCGGGCCCGGCGAGCAGGCTGACCAGGTCGACCTTCTGGCCATCGGCCAGGCCCAGCCGGGCAATGTCCGCCGGGTTGATCATGATGACGTGTCGGTCGCCGGCGATGCCCCGGTAGCGGTCGTGATGGCCGTAGATGGTCGTGTTGTACTGATCGTGTGACCGAAGTGTCTGCAGCAGCAGTTGCCCAGCAACAGCGATCAGCGGCGCAACGGTCGTGCAGGTGAACTGCGCCTTGCCGTCGTTCGTGGGGAAGGTTCTGGAATCGCGTGGCGGGTGCGGTAGTACGAACCCGCCGGGAACGCGCACGCGGGTGTTGAAGTTGGCGAAGCCAGGAATGACGTTGGCGATGTGGTCGCGAATGAGGTCGTTGTCATTGCCCAGAGCCGTCCAGGCGACAGGGTGGTCGTCGCCGAGAAGTGCGAGCGCGAGACCGCTGACAATGGCAACTTCACTGCGGACCTCGGACGAGGGTGGCGTGAGTACGCCGGTGGACGTGTGGACGATTCCCATCGAATCCTCCACTGTGACGAACTGACTTTCACCGGTGTCGTTGGTGTCGATGTCGGTCCGCCCGAAGGTGGGCAGAATGATGGCCGTCTCGCCGCACATCAGATGCGAGCGGTTGAGTTTCGTGGAGATCTGGACGGTGAGTCGAGCACCGCAGAGGGCTTTCTCGGTGAGGTTGCTGTCGGGCGTCGCCCTCACGAAGTTGCCGCCGAGGCCGACCATGACGAGAGCGTCGCCGACTGCGAGCGCCTTCACGGCCGCGAGAGTGTCGAGGCCAGGCGCACGTGGCATCGGCACACCGAACTCGTGCTCGAGCGCGTCGAGTAGTTCGGGTTCGGGCCGTTCGAAAATGCCCATGGTTCGGTCGCCCTGCACGTTGCTGTGACCGCGAATCGGGCTGAGGCCCGCGCCTGGCCGGCCGATGTGTCCGCCGAGCAGGGCCAGGTTGGTCATCTCGTCGATGGTGTCCACCGCGCCGATGTGTTGGGTGATGCCCATCGCCCAACAGATGATCAGTCGCGAGGCGCCTGCAATCAACTCGAATGCCTCGTCGACTGCTGACGCATCAAGCCCGGTGGCCTCCAGCAGCGCAGCCTCATCGACAGTTGCAAGGTGACCGGCCAGCGCGTCGAAGCCGGCGGTGTGTCTGGCGATGAAGGCCTGGTCCACGGCCCCGGGCCGCGTCACAGCGGCCAATGCGAGGCGGCGGTTCCACAGCTGGAACAGTGCCTGATCGCCGCCGAGCCGGACGGGGAGATGGATGTCGGCCAGCTCCGTGCCGTGACCGATCAGGCCACGAACCGTTTGCGGGTTCTTGTAGCGCAGCAGCCCTGCCTCGGGCAGCGGGTTGATGGCGATGATCTTGGTGCCGCCGCGACTGGCAGTCTCCAGCGTGGTCAGCATGCGTGGATGGTTGCTGCCGGGGTTCTGTCCGACGACGAGGATGACATCGGCGAGCGCGAAGTCGTCCATCTGGACGGACCCCTTTCCAATACCGATCGAGCGTCCGAGCGCGAAGGTGGTCGGCTCGTGGCACATGTTGGAGCAGTCGGGCAGGTTGTTGGTGCCGTAGCTGCGCGCCATCAATTGGTACAGGAACGCGGCCTCGTTGCCGGTCCTGCCGGAGGTGTAGAAGATGGCGCGATCCGGATCGTCGAGGCCACGGAGTTGCGCGGCGATCTCCGTGAACGCATCCACCCACTCGATCGGCTCGTAATGCGTCGCGCCCGGCCGTTTGATCATCGGTGACGTCAACCGACCTGCCTCGCCCAACCAGAAGTCGGACCGGTTGAGTAGATCGGCGATCGAATGGTGAGCGAAGAACTCGCTGTCGACTCGAGCGGTGGTCGCTTCCTCGGCAACTGCCTTCGCGCCACTCTCGCAAAATTCGATGCGGTGTCGGTCTCCCGGAGCTGCCTCGGGCCACGCACATCCGGGGCAGTCGAAGCCGCCGGGTTGGTTGATCACCGAGAGTGTCGAGACCGTGCGACGCAGGCCCATCTTGGTGAGACTGCGGGTCACCGTGTTCGCGATTGCAGGTACTCCCGTCGCCCATCGAGCCGGCTGGTCGATCTCGTGGTGATGTGGGTCTTGGGTGTGGTTGCTGGATTTCGGCATACGACGATCCGGTACCCAGCGGCCACACGTTCAATACGCAGCGGCCGTGCCTGGTTTCATTCGCCTTCTGACGGGGTATCGACTTCTCGATGCCCGCGCAACGTTCTCCAGTTCCCGGCGGAATTCCCGGATACGTGGCAGCGCTGCTGGCTGGGGCACTGGTCGTGGCGTTGCCGTTCGTCGCTCGGCGTGTCGACGGCTCCGCCGACGAGTTCAGCAGGCAGCACTTCGCCTTTCTGCCGGCCGCCGGCTGGGCCGTCTGTGCGGCGCTGGCCGCAGTGATCTTCACTCGCCACCTCCAGATCGCGATGCGTCGAACAGTGCAGGTGGGCTCCGGTTTGGCGCTCGCGTACGACACCCTTCCGGTGTTGTTGTTGATTCCGTGGCTGGTCGCCGTGCTAGCCGCGTGGAGTGGGCACCTGCTCTTGCTGACGGTCGCCACAGGTCTGTGCGTGTACCACGTCGTCTTGATCGTCCCACGGTTGATGAAAGATCCAACGCCGAGCTGGGTGCCCGGTGCGCCGGTGGTCAGCCTCGTCGTGGCGAACGTCTTCGTCGACAATCGGACACCTGCCGACGCAGCGCGACAACTGGTGGGCACGGGGGCCGACGTCGTGGTGATCGTGGAGAGCACGTCTGACTTCATGGCGATCTTCGACGCACAGGGTGGAGCCGAGACCTACCCGCACCGCGTTGTCGACCCCGACACCACCAGTGACTACGCAGTCGCAATCGTCAGCAAGAGGGCGCTCGGACCGCGCTCGGGGTTCCGCGACGTCGGTCCGCTGAGGGTCGTGGTGGCGGACATCGAGAGCGAGGGCGCCAGCCTGCTCATCGTTGCCCTCAACCCGATGGCCACCTTCGATGCAGGCGGTCACGAAGCCTGGACCGAGCAGCTGCAGGCGCTGGAGGACTTTCTGCCCACCCTGGACGGCCCAGTAGTCATCGCCGGCGACCTGAACAGCACCCGCTACCGACCCGAGTTCGAGCAGATCATGGCGCGTGGGTACACGGATGCCATCGACGCCCTCGGCAAAGGCCTGAGTGCGTCATTCAAGCTGGCGGCGCGAAGCGGGCTCGGTGGAGTGGTGCGATTGGACCACGCACTCACCAACTCCGAGGTGCACGGTGTGTCGATGACCAACTTGGAGGCGTGCGGCAGTGACCACATCCCGTTCCGAGTGGAGCTGGCTGTCCGAGTCAGTCCATAGCCGCAGGAACAGGAGGGGGCGGCGCTGCGGGCACGGAGCGCCGCCCCAATCCTGTGGACGACACGCGGGGGACATGTCTGGGACGCCGATACCCCGCCGTGACCGGATCTACACCTCGATCTTGCGCAATCTGAGGGCAGGGCGAAAACCGTTTGAGCCATCACCGCTGGGGGAACAGGGGCACGGTGCGACGTCGCGTCTGCACGTAGGCAACTCGAGGACAAGGAACAACGTGATGACAGACGTGGTCGTGGTAGCCAACACCGAGAAGATTCCGAAGAAGGAAGTGCGCGAGCTCGAAGAGTCGCTTGCTGCTGCGGGCTTCACCAAGGTGAAGGTCGTTGCGGTCGAACATGGGAGCGACGCCAGAGCCGTGGCGGCGAAAGCCGTGAAACACGGAGTCGACACGGTTGTGGTGTGCGGCGGTGACGGCACCGTACGCGCCGCAGCGGAGGGACTCGTCGGCACCCGGGCAGCGCTTGCTGTCGTCCCGCGCGGTACGGCGAATCTGTTCGCGTCCGGACTCGGTCTCCCCGACAAGATCGACGACGTGGTGGGGCTGATCGTCCGCCACGAACGCCGCACGATCGACACCGCGAGCTGCAACGGCGACACATTCTGCGTGATGGCCGGCGTGGGCTTCGACGTTCGCATGCTGGATGGCGCGGAGGACGGCAAGGAGCGCATCGGAACTCTCGCCTACGTTGCCTCGGGGGTGCGCGCAGCGCGTCATCGCACTCTCTTCGCAGCGACGGTCAAGATCGACGGTGAGGAGTTCTACCGCGGCAAAGCCAGCTGCGTGCTCGTGGGGAACGCCGGCCGACTGAAGGCAGGCATCGAAGTGTTCCCTGGCGCCTCACCGTCAGATGGTGTGGTGCACGTAGCGATCGTGACCGCCACCGGGCTTCGTCAGTGGGGCGGAATCTTGGCCGCGGCAATCGTGCGTCGGCCTGAGTGGTCCCGCAATGCGCTCGTGAGCGAAGGCACGGCGATCTCCGTGGAGTTCACGAAGAAGCGACACTTCGAGCTGGACGGCGGTGTCAAGACGCGCGCCAAACGCTTGGAGTTCAAGGTCCATCCGCATTCGCTGCATGTTGTTGCGCCGACGGAGAGAGCGTAGGCGGGAGGCTCAGACCCTGTGGGTCGTCGGCGATCGGGTCGCCAAGGCGTTGGGCGCGGCCACCGAACGCAGTTGCGACGATGGTGAACCACCCCCAGCCAATTGCCAGACCAGCGACAACGTCGGTCAGCCAGTGCACACCCAGCAGGGCGCGACTGGCCGCGACGGAGACTGCAATCAGCGCCGCGCCGCCGGCCAGCGCCGCGCGGGTGCGACGGCTTCGGTCCCTGCCCAGCACCAACGCAATGGCCGAGAACGATGCTGCGGCGGCGACTGTGTGACCGGACGGAAATGAATATCCGTGCGCGGCGACCAGCCGCAGCACTGACGGCCGATCACGATGCACGAGGACCTTCAGCACATTGCTCAGCGCGAGTTGGCCAAGGCCGACAGCTGCCACAAAGGCGAGAACCTCGAGGCTGCGTCGACGGAAATAGTCCACGACGGCGACCCCCGCGAGGGCAAAAATCACGAACACCGAGCTGCCCAGTTGGGTGATCCACCGCAGCATGACGATTGCACCCGAACTGCTGTGATGCGAGCCCCACTCGGCCACCCAACCGTCAGCATGCGCAAGCCAGTTGTTGTTGTCGATCAGGCTCAGCAGCGCGCCGACGAAGAGGGAAACCACGAACAAGACCAGAAAGCTGACGGTGAGCAGGAAGCCGCCGGCTGTCTTGCGGTCCATACGTTGGCGCAGGAAGCGGGCGATCTTGGGGCGTCCGAGAATGCCCCGGCGCACCGCCCGCTCTTCGGTGGCGGTGTCCACCGGGTCGGCCTGCACTCGTCGCGATACCGACACGCCGAAGGCAAGTAGCGCAGCGGTCGTGCCGCAGAGAAACACCACCAGCGCGAGGTTCATCGCGTCGCAAGGTTCGTCGTGTCGCCCAGCTTCATCGTGTCGCCAGCTTCAGTGTCTCGCTGCTTGTTCACGTGTTGCAGTACGAGCGCAGTGACCAGTACGGACGCGCCGCCGAGCAGAGCTCCCATGGCGACGTCGGTGAAGTAGTGCATACCGCGATACATCCTGGCAAAGGCGACGAAGATCGGCAGGACTGCCGCCACTACGACGGCGAGGTAACGCAGCCACCGTACGCGTGTCCGCCAGAAGATGACGACGGCTATCGCGCTGTAGGCCGCTGCGGCTGCGACGTGCCCTGAGGGGAAGCTGGAGCCAACGGGCGAGGAGTCGAGTCGCGCCACATCCGGTCGAGGTCGGTCGACGATGAAGGTGATGGTGATGAAGGACATGGCCTCCAGGACCAGCGGTACCACCACCATCAATGGCTCCAGCCAGCGCCGCCAACGAACCAGCATGGCAATCGCAACGATCGCTGTCACGACGACCTTGACGACGGTGTCGGCCATCATCGAGCCGATGAAGCTCAACGAGTTGAGTGTTGGAGTCCGTTGATCGACGAACCATGCGGCGATTGACCGGTCGAGGTGCACCAGCCATGTGTCGGACAATCGTCGGGTCAGCAGCCAACCCAGTGCAGACCACGCAACGGTGAAACTCAGGTACGCGCCACCCAGTAGCGCAGCTTCGTGGCCTCTGACCGGCCAGGTGCTGCGCAACGTTGGGTGGGGCGACCCGACTTGCGGCGAATTGTCGAGTGGGCTCGTCATCACGGAGCCTGCAGTCGCCGACGGGTGAATGTCAAGAGGCAGAATGCCCCATACGCCACGAACCCGGCGCCGACGATGACCACCACGAACACACCCCATGATTCGGTGGCAATACGTCGGAGCGCGCCGTCGAGACCGGTTGCCTCGCTGGCGGCGTACGTGATCGCCGAGCGAAGCAGAAAGAACCCCACGAGGGCGAAACCAATACCCCGACCGATTTCGCCGGCCGCGCCGAGTCGTTTGGTCCACTGCAGCCGCGCCGGTGACAGGCCACCGAGCTCCAGTTCGTCGGCAACGTCGAGCGAGAAGCCCTTCTTCATTCGATAGAGGCCGACGCCGATGACGATCAACCCGACCGCACCGATGACGAGCCGCCCGGCGGAGTGCGACATGATCGACGCCGAGATGTCGGTCACCTTCGTGTTGCCGTTCTGGTCGACGGAGGAATCTCGCGCCAAGGCCAGAGCGCTGACCGCGAACGCGACGTAGCCGATTGCGCTGACGAGGTAGCCGATGCGGTGCACCATTGCCTTGCCATCGGTCCCGCCCGGTAGCAGCGCAGTCACCACACGCCAGGCGGCATAGGCCAGCATGCCTGCGGCGAGCAGCCAGAGCAGCGCTGTGCCGCCGGTGGATGACGCTACAGATTTGATGGCGCCGGTCGGGCTTGCCTCTTGTTGATCACTGACCAGTGCGTCGGTCCAGTCGGATGCCTCGGCAGCGACGGACAAGGCAAGGAATCCGGCGACGACGTACACGACGCCCTTCGCGAACCAGCCGATTCGTCCAACCTTGATCACCGCTGGATGGTCGGTGCTGAGGCGTCGGAGAGGATTGCGATCCGAACCAGTCATGCGGAGGAGACCGAGTAGTGAGGCATGACAGCGCTGTTCCCCGCCTGCCCCTCTCTCAAACCGTGATCCTCGAGGTCGGCGTGCTCGCTCGGTAGGTAGGTAGGTAGGGCTACCCCTACCATCCGGACGCCAGCGCGCCTGATGGTGGCGAAGCGTGGCGCGCTTCAAGCTGAAGGCATGCTCCGACGACTTGCCACCTTCTGTTTTCGACACCGACGCCTCACGGTGCTGCTCTGGATGGTGGCCGTGGTCGGCATCTCCCTTGCTGCTGGCGCCGCTGGCGGCGAGTACGCCCAGGGGGGACGTGTGCCCGGCACCGACAGCGACCGCGCGTACGAGCTCCTGGTGGACGAAGCACCCGACGACGCCAACATTGCAGGCGACGCAGCTCAGCTGGTGCTCACCGCCCCGGCTGGCGTGACCAGCCCCGGTGTAGCGACACAGCTCGAGGGCTTCCTGCGGGAACTTGCGATCACGGAGGGCGTCATCTACAGCCCGTTGTCCGCCGCCGAGCTGACCATCTCGGCAGACGGCACTGTGGCAACTGCCACCATCACCGTTGACAAGGACGACGAGACGGTCACGGACCGCCTCCTCGACCAACGTTCGGCGCAACAAGGCACTGGGCTGTCGGTCGACTTCGGTGGATACCGCTTTCAGGATGGCGGCGTGCCTGCAACCGAGCTGTTCGGCCTCCTGGCCGCCGTCATCATCCTTCTCATCTCGTTCGGCTCCCTCGTCGCGATGGGGCTGCCCATCCTCACCGCACTCTTCGGTATCGTCGTGGGCCTCGCCGGGGTTCAGCTGTGGGCGGCTCTTGTCGACACGCCCGAGTTCACGGTCCAGGTTGCGTCGATGGTCGGCATCG
>Ga0105048_10007531_pt1 | contig 17484 bp, 14 predicted proteins | sample MAT05_FD_78382 | JGI IMG/M metagenome (GOLD analysis project Ga0105048, IMG submission 78382) | Freshwater microbial communities from Lake Fryxell liftoff mats and glacier meltwater in Antarctica - MAT-05 | ecosystem: Environmental > Aquatic > Freshwater > Ice > Liftoff microbial mat | place...
CAATCTTTAGCCCAAATGCCAATGCCATTTCGCCGACTGTCAGTTTTTCGACACCGGGTGCTTATGTGGTAACGTTAACCGCAGATAATGGCACATTGAGTGTGGTTTCGAAAACAATTAATGCAACAAGTCCTGCACTTTTGCTTTCAAGTTCGGCTCTAACAGTTTGTATTGGCACGCCCGTAAACCTTGACGCCGATGGCCTTGATACCTTTACCTGGCAACCCGGCAACAAGATAGGCTTTGCAGTTACCTATACGCCAACACAATCGCAAACTTATACCTGTTCTGCTAGTTTACAAAATGGCTGTAACTCCACAGGTACAATTTCGGTGTTTGTATCTATTTGCACAGGCATTAATCAATTAACGGCTGTTGCAAATTCGTTCGGTATTTATCCTAACCCTGCTCAAGATTTATTATCTGTAACGGCTGCTGATAAAAAAAATACTGCTGTTGCCATTGCGATCATCGATGCACTTGGAAAAACCGTGATGAACCAACATTTAATATTTACCGAGGATAAACGAACGCAAGAAATCAACTTAACAGAGCTTTACAACGGTGTTTATTTTGTGAAGATCACTTCAGGAAGCGACATACCTCAGTTTATAAAACTGATAAAAGAATAATTTTAGTGTTTAGCGTTAAAATAGAATTCGGTATTGTGGGATCACAAAAAACCGGAGCTGGTAGTCTGTTTTAATAGCTTTATTAGCTAGGTCATAGGTCTGCTGAAACACATTTAAGTTACGGGAAATATTCTGAAAATCGATACTGATTTCGTGTGTTATTTTTTTGGAGTTAAATTTATAGCTGGGCTTTACGTCCACTCTAAAATAGTCGGGATATTGGTAATTAAATGCATTTGTTGCATCGCGCACTTCTGCGTTGGCTGCAATACTAGCCTGCAAGTCGATTGGAGAATAACGTTTTCCGCCAGCGTAGGTAGCTCTTACATCGATGCTGATGATGTGTTTTTGCCCGATCTTGAGTTCTTTACCTCCCAACAAATTCATAACATAGTTGCCGTTAAATGCAGTGTTCCTTAATACCAGATCGCTGCCTTTGTACTTGCTTTCGAAAAGACTGCCTGTAAATAAAAAGTAATAACCTTGGCTATAAAATTTTTCAAGGGTAAGTTCCAGCCCGTAATTATAGCCAGTGCCTTTACTTACAAGATTGTTTACATTCGGACTATTAAAATCTGCACCAAGATTTAACGCCGAAAAATAGTCTGGATAAGATTTAACGGGCGCGTTAAAGATATATTGGTAATAGATTTCAGTTTTTAACCTGAAGCTGCGTGAAAAATTATTATCGTAAGCGATTACGCCATGCGCGGCTCTTGTGTAATCGAGGTTTCTGTTTGTTTCAATCGTTTTTCCTTTTACGGTGTCGCTTGCAAAATAAATATAAATAGGTTGCAACTGGCTGTGCAAACCACCCCCGGCGCTCAGGGACTGTTTATTTGTGATAGAATATTTAAAACCAAACCGAGGTTCAATAGCATTTGAATTATTTAATAAAAAGAACTGATTGCTTACGCCCGCGTTAAACAAAAAGTTGTTTGTAAATTTATGTTGCCATTGCATAAACCCCCTTAATAACGCGGTTGTGCCCTTATAATTGCGCAATGTAACAAAAGTGTTGTTTCCGAAACGCGTATCGCTACTGTCAATAAACAGGGTCGAATATAATTCAGAATAAAAGCCAACGCTTAAAAAATTTCTTGTACTAAATTTTTTGTTGTAGGTGGTATTTAGCGAATAACGCAGGTTTTGTGTAATTTGCCTGTATTCGGGCTTTAAATTTTTCGGTGTTTTAAAAGCGGTATCAATCCTATCGGCCACAATGTTGTTGTACTGTCCGCTAATTCCGATGTTGGTTTTTAAATAAGCGTTGTTTTTAAAAAGATAGGTATGAGAAATGCCGCCTGCGCCTACATTCGATCTAAAGTAAGTGTCGCGCGAACTGAAACCGTAAAGATCTTGACCTGCCTTTTTATCGCTTTCCAGCAGCGCTACATAACTTAAACCACCGATACCCCAAAAAGAAAATTTACCGATTTTTTCTGAATTAAAATCTGTTTTAAATGTTATGTCTTGATATTGTGGAACGGCAGCGCCTGCGCCGAAATCGATATTTAGTGCTTTAAAAACCGAAAGCGTAGAGTAACGGTAGTTCACCATATAAGATGAATTTTTGTTTTTATTAAAGGGTCCTTCCGCGCCAAGTTCAAAACCGTTGAAACCAATTTGTGCAACAAACTCATGCTTTTCGTTATTACCAGGGCGCATCTTTAAATCAAATACCCCGGAAGTTGCGTTGCCATAATCTGCGGCAAAAGCCCCGGTCATAAAATCCGAATTGCCAAGCGTATTGTTGTTTAAAATACTTATCGGACCACCAGTGGATCCTGCATTACCAAAGTGATTGGGATTAGGAATATCAAGCCCGTTTAAGCGCCATAAAATGCCTATTGGAGAATTTCCCCGAATAATGATATCATTTCTTGAATCATTGGCGCCGCTCACCCCGGCAAAATTAGCGGCCATACGTGCGGGATCGTTCCTGCTGCCAGCATAACGCGCAGCTTCTTCTGCGCTGAAAACGCGCGAGCTTACCGAACTCATTTTGTTATTTGTTTGCGTTTTATCTTGTTCGGCTGTGATCACAACTTCTTCGCTTTGCACAGCGTTTTCTTCGAGCTCAATGTTGAGCACCGATTCTTTACCCGCGTTTAAAATAACCGTAATGTATTTTTCTTGGTAACTCATCACTTGGAATTTTAATTGTATTCGTCCAATTGGAACGTTGATAATTTTAAATTCTCCTTTTTCGTTAGAGGCGGTCGCCAATAAAGGTTCTGCATTTATTACCTGAACAATTGCTCCGGAAATCGGGCTTTGCGTTTGTTTATCTAATACAATTCCCCTCACCGTTTGCGTAATTGTTTGCGCGCACAAACTTCCGCATGAGAACAAACAAAACAACGGAAAAAAAATTTTCATTTATGGTGTTGATGAAGAGACAGGGATAATTTTACCATTAAAAAAGCGGTGACCATTTAACGCAAAATCTGAAATAAACTCTGCCATTTCTACCGCCGTAATTGGTGCTTTATAGCCGGGAAAAGCTTTGTTTAGCATTTCCGTTTGCACAGCTCCGATGGCTAAACAATTTACTGAAATACTTTTATTTTTAAACTCTTCAGCCAAGCATTCGGTTAAACCACTTAAAGCAGATTTGCTGCTCGAATAAGCGCTTAATCCTGGAAATTTTGAACTACCCTGAAAACCACCCATACTACTGATATTAACAATGTGATTTTTTCTTTTTTTGTTGAATAATGGTAATAAAGTTTGAATGAGCATAAAAGGCGCAAATACGTTGGTATTATAAACAGATTTAAGGTCTGCTTCTGATATTTTTTCAAAAGGTTTGTTTACGATTTCACCAGCGTTATTTATAATAATATCCACTGATAGCGCGAGCGATTTAATGGTTTGAAATATTTTTTTCCTTTGAACAGGGCTGGTAATGTCGGCCTTTAACGGCAAAATTGAATGTGTATTGTTTTCTTTTACGTAAGATAAAAGCGGTTTAACGTTTCTTGAAACAGCAATGATCAGGTTTCCAGGATCTATAGCCATTTTTCTTACCAGTTCAAAGCCAATTCCTTTCGAAGCGCCTGTGATGAGTATTAGCATTTTTTATAGTTTTATAACACGAAGATAATTGATATTTTGCGAATGAAAATGAAATAATAATTAACTTAATGCTCGCAAAAAAGGTTTGGCTAAACTCAATAATTTCGATGAGATTTTTTTGGATGTTATTTTTCATAATTCTTGGCTCTTACGGCATGAAGTCGCAAACCGACGATGTTTACACTGGCGATCCCGCAGCGATTGACACTACGAAAAGAAAAAAAGAAAAGAACCGCGACTGGCTTGACAAAGTTACTTACGAAGGAAATCTTCAACTTCAACTAGGAACTTATACTTTTATATATTTTTCTCCGGCACTTGGTTACCGAATTACAGATAAACTCAATGTGGGTGTTGGCGTTATTTACAATTACATCAGTATTAATTATGGTTCACAATATGGCAAAATTTCACAGTCGGTTTTCGGTGGACATTCTTACGCCAGGTATTTTGTTCGCGAAGATTTATATTTACAGGTACAATACGACAAACTAAGGCAGCCCAATGTTTTTAGTTTTATACCAGAGAGTATCAGATGGGTAGATTATGTGTTGGCAGGTGTAGGCTTCAGGCGGCCACTTGGAAACAAAGTCGCGCTTAGCGGCACCCTTCTTTATAATTTAACGCCCGATCCGTTGTCTATTTATCCGACAAGACTGATCGTACAATTCGGTTTTATGGGAAGTTTTTAATTGGGCTTTAATTCTATATTTTTGATCTTAGACGTCAATTTTTGGCGTTTAAATGGCTTTAAAAAGAAACATTTTTAATTTTCGACGTACGGGGCAATTGAGAGGCGCTTTTATTTCAAAGATATTGCTTATAAACGCAAGATTAACAGAACTGATATTTTCAACTTCATGTCTTTGTTTTATCGTCGTCCCTTTTGGTTTTTAGTTCTTATAATTCCTTCTCGGACTCAAATGGTTATTTTTTTGAAGACAGGCAGTTCGCCTTTTAAAGGCTTCTATAGCCTAAATGCGGCCTAGGGTTTTATCGGGATGTGTATCTCAAAACCTAAAACAGATTTCTTGAATTTACACGATCTTGATTTGCTAATTAGTCCAAAGAATAATGAACAAATATTGGACGATATTTTGCCCCACGAAAACAATTGCCCTAAATTATTTTTCCTTTTGGTAATCCAGCAACAAATCTTGCGGGAGTGCAACGCTAATTGTAAATTTGGTGCCGTTTTGTAATATTGAATTTGAAGGCCGACAAAAATAAATTAAAAGAACTCGCCAGTTTGTTTTTAAAACTTGGCAGCATCGCTTTTGGCGGCCCCGCTGCCCATATTGCTATGATGCAACGGGAAGTTGTGGTAAAAAAGAATTGGATGAGCGAGCAACATTTTTTAGACTTAATTGGCGCAACAAATTTAATTCCAGGCCCCAATAGCACAGAAATGGCTATTCATATAGGGCGAGAAAGAGCTGGATTAAAAGGGTTATTTGTTGCCGGTCTTTGTTTTATAATTCCCGCGGTTGTTATCACCAGTTTCTTTGCTTGGCTCTATAAACATTACGGGAAGCTCCCCGAAATACAACCTTTTATTTACGGAATTAAGCCAGCAATCATTGCAATAATCATTGGGGCAGTTTACCCTCTTGCTAAAAAAGCATTAAAAACATTTGAAAATTGGATGATTGGTTTCATTTCACTAGCGCTTTGCTTTTTCGGGATAAATGAAATAATCATCATGTTTGGTGCGGGATTTTTTGCTCTGCTATTGGTAACGATTCGGGGAAACAAGTCTTTAAATAGTTTTGTTCCCTTAACTTTAATGCTTGGATCAAGTTTAGCTAGTGTAACAAATACAAAACTATTTTTGACTTTTTTAAAAATGGGGTCAATACTTTATGGTAGCGGCTATATTTTGTTCGGCATTCTCGATAGTGAATTGGTTTCGCAAGGGCTTTTAACAAGACAGCAATTAATCGATGCTATTGCAGTTGGGCAATTTACACCGGGTCCTGTTTTTTCTTCTGTTACTTTTATTGGATATCAAATTAACGGCCTCAGCGGCGCACTCGTTTCAACAATTGGTATCTTTCTTCCTTCGTTTCTTTTTGTTTGGCTGCTCAATCCAATTATTCCTAAACTGCGGAAATCAAAGTTTTTCTCCTCGTTTCTCGATGCAGTTAATGTTGCCTCGGTAGCCGTTATTTTTTTTGTTTGCCTGCAAATGGGTAAAGAAAGCATCATCGACTGGAGAACAATTGTTATTGCAGCAACAAGTATTAGTGTAACCTTTGGTTTTAAAAAAGTAAATAGTGTTTTTCTTGTTATTGGGGGCTCAATTGCAGGCTACTTATTGACCTTAATTTAAAAAAAGCCTGTAATTCTCAAAATGTTTTCTGTTCGGTAAAACATTTATTTTTTAGGAGAGAAATTTATTCATTTTTTACAAACTCTGCTTGCTGGTTTTTCTTCTGTTACGCTCTGACTAACATATTTTATGCCTAGGTTTAAACCTCTTAATATCAATAAAATCGCCATCAAGCCAATCATTATGGGTATCACTTTCCACCCGGTTGTTCTTGTGTGTACAGAAATAAGGTGACTCGTAAAACCTATTGTAAACATGAAGGTTTTTGTTGAGGATGGAAATGTTACGCTAGAAGGAAAAGTAGATTGGGATTTTCAACGAAGGTCTGCAGCTAAAGCTATATGGAACATTGAAGGGGTTTGTTGGATAGATAATAATATAAAAGTTACTATAGTGGCCGCGGCTACCGATCTTAAAGAAAAGATCGAATTGACATTTAAGCGCCGCGCAAGGCATGGGGGCAATAAGATTGATGTTGGCGTGAATGGTCATCAGGTCATGCTAAGCAGCAAAGTAAATAGCTGGGATGAAAAGCTCGAGGCTGAAAAAGCAGTTTGGTGGACGATGGGAGTCGATAAGATTTTGAACCAGATCCAGTGCGATGATGAATCGGTTTGAGCCAAAAGTGTTCTTAATCAAGCGGACATCTTGTGTCAAGAAGTCTGAATTTTATCGCAGGTTTATAAGACTTTGGGTATAAATAGGCTCTAAGGTTAGCCTTAGATTCGCTTATAAATCTGTATTTTAGCCGTGAAAAAAAAATTAAACATGCAAAGTAAAGAAGGCGCCGAGGCTCTTTTTCTTTATGCCACTGAGGGCATCCTTTTTGCTGATGAAAAAGGCGAGATCGTAAGGATTAACCCAAGTGCTGAAAAGATGTTTGGCTATGCAAATGGAGAGTTGTTGGGAAAAAAAATTGAAGTCCTTATTCCACGTCGTTTTGCGGGAGGACACACCGGCCACAGAGAGACTTATGCGGCGCAACCTCAACCCAGAAGGATGGGAGAAGGACGCGACCTTTACGGGTTAAGGAAAGATGGCACCGAACTGCCCGTTGAAATTAGTTTAAGCCCATACTCGTCACCTGGCGGTAAATTTACCATTGGTTTTATCGTGGATGTTACTATGCGTAGACAAGCGGAAGAACGCATGAAGACGTACTCAGCAGAACTTGAACAACAGGTTAAAAATCGAACACTTATTTTAGAAGAAGCCGTTGAAGAATTAGAGAGAACAAAAAAAGATTTACATAAAGCGCTCGCCAAAGAAAAGGAATTGAACGAACTAAAATCTCGCTTTGTATCCATGGCTTCGCACGAATTTAGAACGCCGCTTACCACGATGATGTCGTCTTTATCGCTTTTAAACGTCTATGAAGAAAAAAAGGATCCAGTAAATCACGGCAAACATGTTGGTAAAATAAAAACTTCAATAAATAATCTAACAGATATTTTGAACGATTTTCTGTCAGTTAGTAAATTAGAAGAAGGAAAAACGAAAAACATCCCCGAGGAATTAAACTTTAAAGTATTTATTATTGATGTACTTGCAGAAATGAAATCAATGACCTTGAACGGTCAGACGATAATACACCATCACGTAGGAAATGACAACGCTTCACTTTGTAAAAAATCATTAAAGCATATACTTTTTAACCTTATTTCGAACGCCATTAAATTTACGCCCGAAGGTGGGTCTATCCAAATTAATACTTACGTTTTTAATTCGTCGGTAAAAATATCTATCAAAGACACTGGGATAGGCGTACCAAACGAAGACCAAAAACACCTCTTCGAGCGTTTTTTTAGGGCACGCAACGCTACGCACATACAAGGTACAGGTTTAGGATTAAATATTGTGGCGCGGTACGTTGATTTAATGGGCGGCACAATCGATTTTGAAAGTAAAGAAAATGAAGGAACCCTATTCACAATAGTAATTCCACAATAAACATGAAAAGGATACTTTTGATTGAAGACAACAAAGATGTTCGCGAAAATACCGCAGAAATACTTGTTTTGGCGCAATACCATGTTTCAACTGCAGAGAATGGTAAAACGGGTGTTGAAATTGCGCAAAAAGAAAAACCCGACTTAATCATTTGCGACATTACGATGCCTGTTTTAGATGGACATGGCGTTTTACATTTATTGTCGAAAAACGACGAAACCGCAAGTATTCCTTTTATATTTTTAACTGCCAAAGCCGAAAAAAACGATTTTAGAAAGGGAATGGAAATGGGCGCCGACGATTATTTAACAAAGCCATTTGATGACGTTGAATTATTAAATGCAATAGAAATCCGTTTAAGGAAAAAAGAGATCCACAAAAAGGAGTTTATTAAAAATATTGCCGGAATAAACGAGTTCATCGCCGATGCGAAAGGTTTAGAGTCACTTAAACAACTGTCAGTAGCACATGACGTAAAAATCTATAAAAAGAAAATAGACATTTATAAAAAAGGGAGTTTTCCACTCGGAATTTATTTTATAAATAAAGGAAAAGTAAAAACATATCAAACAAACGAATTAGGAAAAGAATTGATTACCGAATTGCACAAAGAAGGGGAATTTTTTGGGTATTTGCCTTTATTGCAGGATGAAAAGTACACGGGCTCAGCCGCAGCCCTCGAAGATTCGGAGATTTTTATGATCCCAAAAGAAGACTTCTTTTCTTTAATCTACAAGAATGCAGTAGTTTCAATGCGATTTATAGAAATTCTTTCCAACAACTTAAAAGAAAAAGAAAAACAATTGCTTAAACTCGCTTACAATTCAGTAAGAAAAAGAGTTGCCGAAGCGTTAATAATATTATCGGACAAATACAAAAAAGAAAAGGAACAAATATTTAGTACGAACGTATCGCGCGACGACCTGGCCAATATGGTAGGAACAGCCACCGAAACAGTGATACGCACTTTAAGTGATTTTAAAGAAGACAAACTCATAGAAATATCAGGAGGTGCAATTACGATTCTTAATTACGAGAAGCTCAGTAAATTAAAAAATTGATTTTAAGCGGTTGGACATATATTGGTTCCACAAATAGTTTGTGCAAAGCGACATGAGAAAAAAAACGTGACTGACTAAAAATAAAATCATACCCTTTCCGCAAATATTTCCTTAATTGTTTTTTATTGACTCTTCCCATTTTAGCATGGAATATTTTACTAGCAAATCGGCTGTCAAAAGCATTTCAACTTGCCATATTTCGAATAATATTCCCACTCTTTTGACTTATGGAGAAAATATCTTTCGGACAATTGTTTTTGCAATACCGTTACTGATGCCTCTAAGTATTGTGTCACCAATACAGAAAAATGAATTTCTTTTGTGCATGGTTGGAACTTCGTTATGTTTTGTCTCGCGGCTTGCTTTGATTTACTTGTCAGATAGTGTTCGGAGTAATAGCCTTTTAGGATTTCTGGTGCCAGCTTAGACACCCTCATTGTGGTTGACAGGAATTGAGCTTTTAGGCGATTCCTTCTATTTCGGTTTTACATGTAGACGGTGGTTTTTTATCGTAATTTCAGCAATTTTTCTCGTGTTCCATAATTTACGCGCTTATACAGTGTTTAATAGAATACATTAGTTAGTGTTTGGCCGAAAACTCCATTTTCGTCGTTGTGTCAAAAAAATAGTCGCTCATTTACCTCGGTAAACCTCACAATCATTTTTTTTAACACGCCTCGAAACTGAATTTTTCCATCCAAACAACTAGTTTTCGGACAGACACTATTTACTGCTGACCCCAATCAGTTCAGAGGCTCCCTTGCTATTCTGCCTTTGTTTCAATATACATAAAGGAAAAAATTAACACGGGTTTTATTAATCATTACCACTTTGATGCCGCAGCTTTAATTGCAAGGCTGTTTTTGGGGGTCTTGTTTTCCTTTCAAGGTTTTGATGCCGTTTTTAATATTAAAATGAGAAACGTAGTTGCGGCTTTTGAAAACGATTTTGTAAGGAAATGTCTTTCAAGATTTTTCACTATCGCCGCGTCATGGTTTGATTCATATACGGAATTAATAAGAGGTGCACTTTTGATAGTTGGACTATTTGAATACAGCGCATTATATTTTCTCGGCATTAACTTGGTTATTGCAGCAATAGGTTTTGCATTAGTTCACCTGTGTGGGATACCCGTTATGTTTTTCCGCGGTTGGCGTTAATCTTATTACTTCTTGTCATTCCTAAAAATTGGAATACTTTCTCGCTCGATCACTTATTTTTTAAACTATAAAAACAAACAATCATGCAAACAACCATTGATTTAACAAAAACAAGTGAAGCAACTAAAAATAGTAATAAAAAACTAAATTCAGACATTTGGGAAAAATTAGTATTTAGCCGTTATGGAATAATTTCGAAGCTGGTATTTATAACCGACTGCCTTGGCGGTGTCGCGGCCTCTTTTGGCGCTACCGGTAGTTCACTAAATCTTTCACTCTTTGCCTTTCCTACAATCACTTCCGTATCGTTCATTTCAGCAGTTGCAACAACGCGAGCCATAATATTTTTGTGTTCGATAGCACTTGTATTGGATTTAGTCGTTCTTATATTTTAACCAAAAATGTAAATAATGTGAAAACTATTCTTTTGCCTACCGACTTTTTTGAGGTTTCGCGCAAAGCAATAAATTATGCAGTTGAATTAGCTAAACCCTTAGGCGCAAAGTTAATTTTATTTCATGCCTATCTTTTATTAGCGATAACTGCGGACGTTATCGTGATCACTCCTCCCTTAGATGAGGTTGAAAAATTCGCAAACGAAAACCTAAAAACAATAAGAGAAGACTTGCAACTAAAAATCGGTAATGCCTTAAACGTAGCATGTAAAAGTGCCTTTGGTTTTGCCGCTAATGAAATTGAAAATATTATCAAACAAAACAAAATTAATTTTGTGGTGATTGGGATGCATGGATTTGGCCACCTCTCAGAAAAATTAATTGGGAGTGCAACTACTTCGCTTATGAGAAAATACAAATGTCCGGTTTTTGCAATTGATCAATGTGTGAAATTTAAAGCACCGAAAAAAATTGAGTGGGCTGTAGATTATTTTGCAACAGAAAATAAAACATACCTTCAATCAATAAAAGAAATTGCAACAATACTTAAATCGCATGTGTATGTTTTAAACATTATAAATGGGTTTGAACCAGCACCCAACCTAGAAGAGACCAATTCTGGTTGTGCGGCCATCGAAGAAGCGCTGGCGCAAACGGATTTCTCGCTGCATTATTTAATGGATAACAATGAAGTTGATGGAATTAACACTTTCGTCTCGGAAAGAAAAATGGATCTCATTGTAATGATTCCCAGTAAACATTCTATCCTTGAAAACATTTTTCAAAAACCAAATACGAAGCGCATGGCTTTTTATACAACTGTTCCTTTGCTGACATTGCACGAATCTTGAAAACAAAGCATAGATGTTCAATTTACAAAGCATAAAATCATTAAGGGGTAAATGAAGAAACACAAAATTTTTTCAACATGGAAATCAGAAAAGTCTTTAAAAAAAGCTTTTTTTTAGTTTGACAAAGTTAGATTAAGAGCTAAGCGTTGCGCCGACGTTTTCCTAATCAGCTTTAAACGGAAACTGATTTTTATTAGGGATCGAAGGAAAATTAAAAGCGCAAGGTGATAAAGGGCAAAATACAATTACAGCTTAGCTTTTAGAATGGTTTAAAGCATTGTATTTGTAAAATGAAATAGTTTCGAAATATATAGTAAAATGAAAATAGCCATCAACGATAAAAGGAAAATTTTTGGCATTCAGGGAGAATTTAATACCCTTTTCCCGTATCTTAAACTTGAATTCTTTTCTAAACCCCATAACAGTTTCGGCACTTCTGCAAAAAAATCTGATCAAGCACAATACTAGAACCTTAGAAGAGTGCAGAACAATTCCTAACAAAGGGGAGATTGGTATAACGCCACTATTAACAGTGTCTGAACTTGAACAGAGATTTCAAGATGTTTACGGTTTGGGGGTGCAGGTGTTGAGGAAATCGGGTAGAGTGTGGTTAGAAACAACTGTAACGTATGGCTGGACTATTGAACAACAAAACAACTAGTGGAATCTCTAAGTAAACTAAACACGTAAAAACGACAGCGCATAGCAATGTACATTTAATAAAATTCTAGAATTTCTTGCTTACGTTAAAAGGTTTGCTTGCATTATCACTGCTAGTGAGGAGGATTTTTATTTTAGTGGGATCGCTTAGCAGCCGAATGGCTTCCTTTACATCATCGTCGTTCGTTAAAGCGTATTCAATTCTGCCTTTATGGAAATAATATCTTGAAACAATTTCTTCTTCAAGATATTTTTTGATTTCAGCTTTGTGTTTTCCTAGGTCAGAATTTTTATTGCTCATCATCTTAGTGACTAAGGCATCGTATTCAGTTTTAATGGCTGTAAAATATTTTTCATCCTCGGCGTTTTTTTTCAGGTCTTCGAGTTCGAGCTCACTTTTGGTTTTATAAGTATAATCTTTGTCTTTTAAATAGTCTACAAATTCGGCATATTCGGTTTCGCTCAGTTGAAAGTCTTTAACCGAAGCAATTTGTGGGTGTTTGAGAAAATAATCCGTCGCGTAATTAAATATGTGATATTTGGAAATCAAAGCAAGCAGAATCATTTCAAATTTTTCTTCTCCGGTTTTTACATCAGGCATAACACCGGCGCCATCGTAAACAATGCGGCCGTTTTTTGTTTTAAACGCGGTGATTAAACTATCCGGTACTTTCTCTACACGGCCTTCTGCATCTTTATGACTGTAATCCAAAGCCTGCACACAACGTCCGCTTGGAATATAATATTTAGCAACCGTGATCTTAATTTTAGAATTGTACACAAGATCTTTGGTTTGTTGTACAAGTCCTTTTCCATAAGTGCGTTTTCCAAGTATTACAGCTCTGTCGAGGTCTTGCAAAGCGCCGCTCACAATCTCAGAAGCCGAAGCGGAGTTTTCATCCACCAGCACCACGATAGGAATTTGTGTATCGATGGGGTTATTAACCGATAGATAGCTTTTGTCCCACTCTGTAATTTTCCCTTTGGTATAAACTACTTCTTGGCCCTTGTCCACAAAAAAATTAACGATGTTAACAGCTTCCATCAGTAGTCCACCCAAGTTGCCGCGCACGTCTAAAACAAGATTTTTGCATCCTTTACTTTTTAAATCCAGCAAGGCTTCTTTCACTTCATTGCTGCAATTATCAGTAAAGGATGTTAGTTTGATATAGCCAGTTTCTGTGCTAGGTAAAACGCCTGAATATGGAACGGCTTTGGTTTTAATTTCTTCGCGGGTAAGGCTCAGCTCAATTGGCACAGTTTGCCCCGGTTTTAGCAATTTTAATTTGATGGGCGTTCCGGCCTGGCCTTTGAGGAGGTTGCTGATCTGGTCGCTTCTTTTGCCTTCAACATTGATCCCGTTCACCCCAACAATCTGGTCTCCGGCTCTAATACCAGCTTTATGTGCTGCAAAACCTTCGTAAGGATCGGCAATGATGATCTTTCCTTTAATATCGTTTACCGTGGCGCCGATGCCCCCATATTCGCCTGTGGTCATAAAACGGAAGTCTTCAATATCGTTCTCGGTATAATAAACCGTAAAAGGATCTAAAGAAGACAACATCGCGTCGATGCCCGTTTTCATTAACTGCCCGGGTTTAGCTCCGTCCACATAAGCCACATTTAATTCGCGGTAAACAGCGTTAAAAATGTCGAGGTTCTTGCTTACTTCAAAATAATCGGGGGTATATGCGAGGCCTGCAACTATTAGAGGAATAAGGGAGAAAGCGGCAATCCACTTTTTTATTCGGGTTTTAAACTTCATGATAAACACAAAAATAACCTTATAAACGCAGAGAAGATAGAGTTTTAAAAAGAAAAACAATTAATTTAGTTTTTTTTGCAGGTTTTTCGTGTTAAAACTTGAAAATTATATTACTTTTGCCACCCGTATTAATCCCGTAAGATTATGACATTTATTTTTTAGTCAGTATTTAAGCCGGATGCTGATAAAACTATCGCCAGGCTATTTCTATTAAATTTATTCGTTTTCTTACCTTAAAACTTTAGTCGTAAGCATATGAAATTATCCATGTTTAAGTTTAACCTGCCAAAAGAATTGTTGGCAGAGCACCCCGCAAAAAATCGTGAAGATTCAAGAATGATGGTTCTTGACCGAGCTACAGGAAAGATCTCACACAAAAAGTTTAAAGATGTTATTAATTATTTTGACGACGGCGACGTGTTGATTTTAAACGATACAAAAGTTTTTCCCGCCCGAATGTATGGTAACAAAGAAAAAACTGGGGCTAAGATTGAAGTGTTTCTATTACGCGAATTAAACGCCGAAAGTCGTCTCTGGGATGTTTTAGTAGATCCGGCACGTAAAATAAGGATTGGTAATAAACTTTATTTTGGAGAAGACGATAGCCTTGTGGCGGAGGTGATTGATAATACAACCTCCCGTGGCCGCACCCTTCGTTTTTTATATGATGGCAGCTACGAAGAGTTTAGAAAAATTCTTTACGACCTTGGCGAAACACCATTGCCGAAATACATCAAACGCGCCGCTGAGGCCGAAGATACTGAACGTTATCAGACCGTGTTTGCGAAAAACGAAGGTGCGGTTGCTGCGCCAACGGCTGGTTTACACTTTAGCCGTGAATTGTTAAAACGATTGGAGATCAAAGGGGTTCAATTTGCGCCCTTAACCTTGCATATTGGTTTGGGTACATTTAGAACGGTGGAGGTTGAAGATCTCACCAAACATAAAACAGAAAGCGAAGAAGTCATTATTTCGAGCGACACCTGTAAAATTGTTAACGCTGCGAAGGATAAAAAGAAAAGAGTTTGTTCAGTTGGAACGACGGTAATGCGCAGTATTGAGACTTCTGTTTCAACAACTGGGCATTTAAATCCTTATGTAGGCTGGACCAACAAATTCATTTTTCCTCCTTACGATTTTAGCATTGCCAATTGTATGATTACCAATTTTCACATGCCGGAAAGCACGCTATTGATGATGGTAAGCGCTTTTGGTGGTTATGATCTGGTAATGAAAGCTTACAAGGAAGCGATCAAAGAAAAATACCGTTTCTATTCTTATGGTGATGTGATGTTGATAATTTAACTCAAGCCGTCGGTGCAATAATACAAACCTATTCTATCAGAAAGCTTTTACTTTTTGTATTCTTGCAAATCTTTATGGTGAGGTTATAAATCCCGGGCGGATAAGGGCTGAGATCAAGCCTGGCTTCCGTACCGCGCTGTTCGCCTTCTTCCAGTACCGTACCGTTATGAACTGGCAGGAAGTATTTATGAACGGCATTAAGATTTAATTTATAAAATAAGTCTGTCTTTGCCGGATTTGGATAGACGGATATCGTTAATGCACCGATGTGACTTTCATCCATATTGAGACAAGGCTTCACAATCACAAAAATCAAACTTTATTTTCTACTCGACAACTTTTGAGCCTGATCCATCATTTTGGAGTGAATTTTAGTATTTATTATTCCCTCACGAGTTTAAAAGTCTGCGATCCAGTAAAGTTCTTAACGGTTATAAAATAGACACCTGCCTGCCGCTCCGTTAGGTTCAATTCATTTTTTCCTGCCGGTAATCTTTGCGTGTAAACAATGCGACCCCTTAGATCTGTTATTTGGACCTCAGCCTCATTTAGTAAACACAGTCTTTTCGGACAGACAATCCTATTTAACTGCAAACGCACAGCTGAAGTTCTACTGCAAATCAAAATCCGCTGTGATATTAAATCGCCTTGCCTACGGAACAATTTTTTGAAGAAGTATTGCTGAAAAATACCAAGTAAATTGGATTATTTTATATTTATATTTAGGATTAAAGTCCTCAAAGCTGCGCTTTCCAACCCCTGTGCGCCTTTTGCCTTTCGTAACGAAATCAGCTGTCTGTTTGCGGTTTCGGCACTATCCAGTTTGGTTTTTTTGACAAAAGACCCGCTCGCGCTGATTTGCGCGATAGCCTGTGTGTCTGCTAATCCGTGGGTGTTTATTTTGAAACACAGATGCCCCTACTTGTATTTGTTGACTACTCATCACCTTGCAATTACAAACCGTTTATTAAAGCTTGTCTGCCGCAGGGCTGATTGTGTGCCCGAAGGCATGGTTTGCGAATTACCGCTTCTTAATAGTAAAAAATAAACACCTTCTTTCAAATCACTTGTATTTATTTTTACTGCTTTCTCTTTAAAATCAACTTCTTCTTCTCTCACCAATTGCCCCAGATTATTGTAGATGCTCAAACGGTTAAAATCTTCAAATAATTTTTCTGCTGCGCCTTTCGACGCATCAATTTTTAATTCTAAACGATCATCCGCGGGCACTGGGTATATTTTTAATTGTTCGTTTAATATGTTTAACTCATTTAAGCCCACAGCCGTTTGATAAACCACCACCGTATCCCATTTCAGCGGACTACACTCCAACTCTTGCCTTACCACATAAGTTGTTGTTGTAACTGGTTTAACCCACAAGCCAGAAATCGTTGCGATAGGGGTTGTTAAGGGCAGTTGATACCAAACGCAACCCGGGTCAATCGCGAAATCTGGCTCTCGGCCAATGAAGACGCTGTCTCCTGCGATAAAGGATTGATCAGGGCTCGCATACGCACGAAGATCGACCTCAATGCAGGAGACATCATCGAACAAAACATCTGTCCAATTTGCAGGATAAAATGGTGTATTGATAGATGCCGTTATAACTGCATCATCCGCTAAAAAATTACCGATCAATGCGTATTTTTCAGTTCCATTTGCTACAAAAGTTCCGGTAATAGGAACCCAATTCAAAGTGTCACTAATGACATTCCCAATCGGATTTTTCACCTGCGGGTTTAGATAAGTGAGAGCAATAGTACATTTTGTGATCGTATCAATTGTATTATCACCAAAATAGATGCCGAAACCATCCATCCCTCTTGGACTGGTATTCGTTATATTGACATGAAATTTTACACAATAGATTTTACCGATAGAAAGGTTTTGTTTTAAACGATTTTTAAGGTAACCTCTGCGGGCAGGTGGATAAAATATGGTGGAGCCTATGCATGCGTTACCTGACTTTGGATATTGGTATCCACTAACATTCAAAGGAATATGTTGATTACAAGTACTTAAATAAACACCGCCGTAGTGAGAAGAGTCAATGCTAAGCCAATATTTAGCAGTACGTAAATGATAAGGAGGATCACATTCATAGTGATCTTCAAAACTGCCATTGCTAATAAAATTTGCTGTCTGAGCTTTTACAACGTTGTTAAAAACCAAAAACACCGAGATGGACCACAAAGCTTTTCTAACAAAAACTTTAACGACCAATAAGCAATTTTTTTGTAAGTGTTTCATTGCTATCATTCTTTACTTGTATAAGGTATGCGCCATTCATTA
>Ga0105048_10007533_pt1 | contig 17483 bp, 16 predicted proteins | sample MAT05_FD_78382 | JGI IMG/M metagenome (GOLD analysis project Ga0105048, IMG submission 78382) | Freshwater microbial communities from Lake Fryxell liftoff mats and glacier meltwater in Antarctica - MAT-05 | ecosystem: Environmental > Aquatic > Freshwater > Ice > Liftoff microbial mat | place...
ATACGTCGTTTCAGATTTTTATGAATCATTTTTTGATGGTAAATAGACCCGCGCTGTAGGGGCAATTCATGAATTGCCCCTACGACAGATGTGGTTTTTCACATCACCCATATTTTGTCTTTCATGTCAATGCGTAAGTCCTAAATTAGATTATTTCCAAGCTCATAAAATTAATATTTACTCAGAAATTAAGAAAGTAATGCTGACAAAAATTGCTGTTGAAAAAATTCTTGAACGTGCCTTGATGGGATACGACTTATCTCTCGAAGAGGGAGTGGTGTTGTTACAACAAACTGAACCGGAGGCGATCGCAGCCATACGTACTACATCCGACACACTCCGCCACACTCAAGCAGGCGATACGGTTACATACATAATTAATCGTAATATCAACTTTACTAATATTTGTGAGCAGCACTGTAGTTTTTGTGCTTTCCGTCGAGATGATGGTGATGCCGGTGCATACTGGTTAGATTGGGCGCAAATTTTAGAAAAAGCGACAGATGCAGTGCAACGGGGTGCGACAGAAATCTGTATGCAGGGGGGATTAAATCCACAAGCACAGATAAATGGTAAATCTTTGCCCTATTATCTCAAGGTTGTAGAAACCATCAAACAGGAATTTCCGCAGATACATTTACATGCTTTTTCTCCCCAAGAAGTGGAATTTATCGCCAGACTTGATGGACTTGAATATGCTGATGTGATTATTGCTTTGCGCGATGCTGGTGTTGGCTCAATGCCGGGAACAGCAGCAGAAGTGTTAGACGATGAAGTAAGGCGGATATTGTGTCCAGAGAAGATTGACACAGCCACTTGGCTAGAAATTGTCAGCACCGCTCATAAATTAGGCTTATATACCACTAGCACCATGTTATCTGGGCATATTGAAACCCACGAACAGCAAATCGGGCATTTAGAAAAATTGCGATCGCTCCAACAAACCGCCATTAATCAGGGATATCCAGCAAACATCACAGAGTTTATTTTATTACCCTTCGTTGGACAAGAAGCGCCCAAACCCTTACGTCGCCGTGTCGGACGCGATCAACCAGTTTTGAATGATGCACTGCTGCTAGGCGCTGTGGCGCGGATTTACTTAGGTAATTGGATTCCTAACCATCAGCAGAGTTGGGTAAAACTGGGGCTTGCTGGTGCAACGGAAGCCTTAGTTTGGGGTTGCAATGATATCGGTGGCACATTGATGGAGGAGCATATTACCACAATGGCAGGTGCTTTAGGTGGTACGTGTATGGAAGTGGAAACTTTGGAAAATGCGATCGCTTCCTTAGGAAGACCTTACCAACAACGGGATACTCTTTATCGAAAAGTTAGCAGTTAAGAGTAGCCCTTTCAAAGTGGGTAAAATTTTTGGTGAAAAATTCCTCTTTAATCTCTTTACTCTCTTTACTGTGAGTTCGATGAACCTCCCCCTGACTTAAACTAAAGTTCAAGTCTTTCCCTCTCCGAGTCGGAGAGGGAAGGTTTTGCATAGTAAAACCAGGGAGAGGCTTCAATATTTACCCTGTCTCTAGCTTCCCTCTCCTTTATAAGGAGAGGGATTGAGGGTGAGGTAAGCCAGGGACATAAATTGTATGTTATTTAATTCTTATTCCTTACTACATGAGCCGTCGAACTCACGTTAATTTAGAGGTGGAGCATGATGAGAATTTTGATAGTTGAAGATGACGATCGCATTGCGAAGCCATTAGCCGAGTTTTTAAGACGACAACACCATATTGTGGATATAACAACCGATGGGTTGGAAGCTTGGGAATGGTCGCAATCAGGATTATATGAGCTAATTTTATTAGATTTAATGCTTCCTAAATTAGATGGAATTACTCTATGTAAGCGTTTACGCAATGCTTCATCTAATCTTCTGATTTTGATGCTGACGGCACGAGATACAACAGGCGATAAAATTATCGGACTCGATGCTGGTGCTGATGATTACTTGGTTAAGCCATTTGACTTAAAAGAGTTAGCAGCACACATCAGGGCTTTAGCTAGAAGAACTCCAGAGATTCGTCCCCAGATTTTAATCCACGGTGATTTGCTACTAGACCCAGCAACTCAACAGGTTACTTATAAAGGAAATATAATATCATTAACTCCTAAAGAATATCTGATATTAGAATATTTTTTGAGAAACCAAAATCAAGTTGTGACTCGTTCTGTAATTCTTGATAAACTGTGGGACTTTGATAAATCTTCGGGAGAAGGAAGTATTAAAACTCATATTACAAATTTGCGGAATAAACTTAGAGCATCTGGAAGTTCAAAGGAATTGATTGAAAATATCTATGGCATTGGTTATCGTCTAGGAAAAAATTAAAATAATTTCATATAAATATTAACAGTTTTATAGTAAAAATAATGTGTTTCAAAGAATCAGATATCGTTTACTGTATAAACCTCAAGCTGAAGCCAAGCAAATTAACTTGAAACTTGAATTAATTGCTAATCTTCAGCTAATAGGTGATTCAGTTCAATTAACCCGACTGTTTACTAATTTAGTTGAAAACGCACTCTATTACACCCCATTAGGAGGCGTAGTTCAAATTAAAACTAGTCATGTCGGTTCCCAGCTTTATGTGAATGTGCAAGATACAGGCGTGGGAATTGCACCAGAGTATATAGACAAGGTTTTTGAGCGTTTTTGGCGAGCAGATCAGTCTCGTTCTTATTGGTCAGGTGGTTCTGGTTTAGGGCTAGCGATCGCTCAAGCTATTGCCCAAAATCACGGTGGATTGATTAGTGTTACAAGTCAATTAGGAGTTGGTAGTTGTTTTACTGTGCGTTTACCAACTCCATAAACTGAATTCCCTACTTATTTATCATCATTAGTTTCTTTAACTTGAATACTACTCTTGGGACGAGTGGCTTCATTTTTCTCATCTTGTTGATTAGCATTCTCAGCGTAGAGAATTTTGCCATTACCAGCATCAACCTTAACATTTTGCTGACCAATTTCTACAGCATAAACTACGCTGCCATCTTCATTTTCGAGTTTGACACTTTTCGCTTTACCTCCTACAGATGCTTCAACTGTTTGCTGTGCTTGTTGTGCTGTAATTTTAGCTAGCGGTTGCAGTTTGGCTGCTTCTTGCTGTTCTTCTGCATCGTCATTTTTTTCACCATCGCCATCACTGGCTTCAGCAACTTGGATAGTACTATGATGCTGACGTGCAATTGCTACGAAAGATTGCGGTTGTTTTGCAAACACAACTCTGGACAATCCAGCAAGTCCCAAAGTACCAACAAAAGCTGCTGATAAAATGATTTTTGTTGAAGTTTTCATCCTTGTAAAATTCCTTGAATTCTGGGTTTGTATTTTCATAGTAGGTAATAAAAGTCAAGAAATGGTCAAGATTATATTGAATTTATAAATTCAATAAGTAAGTGGTTTAAATTGTGAAATTTACTTTTAAGTATAGGACTTACGCATCAAGAAATGTAGGGGCAATTCATGAATTGCCCCTACCGTAAATCGGGGCTTTAACTGCCTTTTTGCGTAAGTCCTGAAGTAGATATTTTAGTTATTTTTAGTACCTCTATCGGGAGAAAATTCCGTTTTCAATCAAATCTTGACTATTTCTTGACTTTTGCTGTGTAAAGTACAATCACTCAGTAATTTATGACAACACAACTAACTTTAAGATGTGATGTGATCTCACTTCTACGGAAAAATCAAGAAGGAGAAAGATTATGAATAAGATGTTAAACAAAGTTGCAAAAGTCACGATTTTCTTCTGGATCATGAAGATCATCGCCACGACACTCGGCGAAACGGCAGGTGACTTCATCTCAATGTCTCTTGGGCTGGGCTATTACGTAGCCTTTGCCGTAACGTTCAGCATTCTGGCTATTCTACTGTTTTTTCAAATTCAATCCGACAGATATCGTCCAGCCCTTTATTGGGCGGCCATCATCGCCACAACCACAGCTGGAACCGAAGTTTCAGACTTGATGGATCGATCTCTTGGGCTGGGCTACGCAGTGGGATCGCTTATTCTGGTAGCCGGTCTTCTGAGCGTTCTTAGCATCTGGTACTACCGCGATCGCGATCTGATCGTTTATCCAATTGTCAAGAAAGATGCAGAGACTACCTATTGGCTGGCTGTCGTGTTCTCCAACAGTTTGGGAACAGCCTTTGGTGACTTCCTGACAAGCAACTTGGGACTGAGCTATATTCAGGGCGCATTCGTAACAGCCAGCGTCATTGGTATTGTCATTGCCCTTCACTACGTAACAAAGTTGAGCGATATCCTCTTATTCTGGCTCGCGTTCATCTTCACACGTCCCTTCGGAGCCACCTTCGGAGATTTTCTGACCAAACCAGTCAAAAGTGGCGGTCTATCACTGCCAAGGGAATATGCTTCGGCGATCGCCTTTATCCTGCTGGCAGTTGTCCTATTCTTTTCCGTGCGACAGGAGAAAAAAGTGCGTCACCCAATTGAGTGATGCGTTTAAGCTTAAAGTTAAAGTATGCTTCGACAAATTTCTAATTTCTGGTTACGTCATATACATCCTCGTTTAGCTCCCTTAATTGCCACAATTGGTATTGTTGGACTTGCTAGTTGTCTGCTCATCCTTTTTGTTTTAGCAAAACTGGCTGAAGAGGTTTTGGAGCGAGAAAGTTTTGCATTTGATACTACTTTTCTGTTATGGCTACATCAGTTTGCCAATCCAAATTTAGATAATTTAATGCTGTTTATTACAAATCTTGCTAATCCTAGTACAGTGGTTATAGTTGCAGCTGTTACTGTCTTGTTACTTTGGTGGCAACGTTACCGAGAAGAAGCAAATTTTTTTGTAATTGCTTGCTTGGGAGCGTTAATTTTAAATACAGGGCTAAAGCTATTTTTTTCTAAACCTCGCCCTGAACTGTGGCATCAGTTGATTTCTGAAAAATCTTTTAGTTTCCCTAGTGGTCATGCACTAGGTTCTATGGTGCTTTATGGTTTTATTGCTTACGACTTGGCAACTCACTATCCTCATTTTGCCAAATTTATTTATAGTTGGACAGTTATTTTAATTGCTGCTATTGGTATCAGCCGCTTATATTTAGGAGTCCACTGGCCTACAGACATAATTGCAGGTTCTGGAGTCGGTTTTTTGTGGCTGATGATATGTATTACGATGCTTAAATTGCAAAAATTGAGGTAGGGAAAGTTAGTTAACTCTAACTCACAAGCTCTTGGCAAAGCCTCTCCAAGAGTTGACATTGCGATGATAATTGTCCAATCAGATTTTTTAATCACCTGATTTTTTGCCCAAGATGCTTGTAATTGAGCGGCTTTTAGTGAATGAGACAGCCCAGCCCACTCTCCACTCCCCACTTAATTGATCCCCAAGATACCAATCCAAGATACGATGGACGTTGATTTACGTATTCTTTTACTTAATGCATATGAAGCGCTATTGGTCGCGTTTGCTTGCGCTGGTTTTGGTTGTATCTATCGGCTTAATGGGCTGTTCTAGCAGTCCAGATAGTTTGACTGGGGATTATCGCCAAGACACCTTAGCTGTGGTCAATGTTATGAGACAAGCTCTGGATATATCACAAGATTCACCAGAAAAAGCAGCAGTTCAAGCAGAAGCGCGTCAAAAAATTAATGACTTTTCAGCTCGCTATCAGCGAGTTAACTCTGTTTCTGGTCTTGGCTCTTTTACAACCATGCGAACAGCCCTCAACTCTCTAGCTGGACACTACAGTTCTTACCCAAATCGTTCTGTACCCGAAAAACTCAAAACTCGTTTAGAGAAGGAGTTACAGCAGGTAGAAGCAGCGCTGAAGCGTGGCGGTTAATTCTTAACTAAGTAGAGCGGCGTGAATAATTCAAGGTTTGTAGTGAGGACTAAAGTCCTCACTACGAACTAATCTCAATATTTTGATTGACACTTTTTTAGCTAAAAGCCTGTCACAGTTCAACTTACTTCGTCTCCATCCAATTTTCACCGATACGCGCATCCACCAGCAACGGCACACTTAACTGGACTGCATTTTCCATCACCGACTTAATTTGCGGTTGTAATTCTTCCCACTCATCAGGGGGGATTTCAAACACTAATTCATCGTGAACTTGCAACAACAAACGCGCTTGATAATTCTTCAAAATCTCATGCAATCTTAGCATTGCAATTTTGATAATATCAGCACTGGAACCTTGAATTGGTGCATTAGCAGCAGAGCGTAATAAACCCGCATCGTAAGCACCTAAATTCTTCAATTTACTCAAGTCAATATCTTCTGGGTTACTACCTTCTAATTTCTGTAAACTGTCATTAGTAAAGTCAAAGTAACGACGGCGACCGAGAATAGTTTCTACATAACCAAGAGCGATCGCTTCTTTTTTCACTCGCTCCAAATATGCAAATACTTGAGGATATCGTTCATTAAACCGCTTAATGAACTCGTTGGCAATGGTCTTATCTATCCCAGTTGAGCGCGAAAACCTTAGAGAACCCATTCCATAAATCACGCCAAAATTGATGGTTTTGGCTAACCTACGTTCATCTGATGTGATATCTTTTTTTTCAAACACCAAACGTGCCGTAACAGTATGAATATCTTCATTTTGCTGATATGCTTCCACTAATATCGGCTCTTGACTCAAATGAGCCAAAATCCGCAACTCAATTTGTGAGTAATCAGCTGCTACCATTAACCAACCAGATTCTGGCAAAAATGCCTTACGAATTTGGCGACTAAAAGCCGTACCAATAGGAATATTTTGCAAATTTGGATTAGAAGAAGACAGACGTCCAGTATCTGTTACAGTCTGATTGAAATCTGTGTGCAATCGCTGCGTATCCGAGCGTACTAGCTTGGGTAGAGATTTAACATAGGTAGAATAAAGTTTGTGCAAGGTACGATACTCTAGAAGGGCATCGATAAATGGGTGATCTCCTTGCATATTTTCTAGTATGTCAGCAGAGGTAGAGTAATAACCCTTACTAGATGTTTTACGCGACTTTTTGCTATTTAGCCGAAGTATATCAAATAGTAATTCACTTAACTGTTCAGGTGAATTTAAATTTACAATATCACTTGGTAAGGCATCAATAATTCTTTGCTTAATATCAACTAAATCTATCTTTGACGATTCTTTGAGTGTTTTTTGGAAATAGGCTTTTAATATTGGACTGGGTAGAGTATCGTATTTTTTTTGTTTAATAGATCCTAAATCAGGTTTATTTTGCTGCCATATAGTTTCAAAATAGCCTTGTAACTCAGAAGCAGGTATAGAATCATAGGCTATTTGCTCAATTCGTGCTAAATCATTTTCTAGCTGAACTGAAAACTTTTGCAGGTAAGGTAAATCAATGCGAACACCTGTATATTCCATTTCCGCTAAGACTTCTTCTAGTGGCTGTTCGACTTCCACCAATAGCTTAGATAAAGCTGGAAATTCATCCAGTTTCTCACGCAATTTCGCCACTAAACCAAAGGTAGAATAAGCATCCATACCGCAGTAATCTGCTACGGCAGGAATATCTATATCAGCGATGGTTTTGATATCAGCGATGGTTTTGCCTTTAGGAACTAAATCTGAGTAACTTTTAGCTGTCAACCCCAAATATTGCTTCGCTAAATTCGTCAAATTATGTTTAGAAGCTGGATTTAGAATGTAACTTGCCAGCATGGGATCAAACACTACTCCTGCCAAATTAATTCCTTGACACTTTAAAACTAAGCGGTCAAATTTGGCATTTTGTAGAGCTTTGGGATAATCAGCACTTTCGAGAATTGGGCGTAATGCTTTTAGCACCAAATCTTTATGCAAATTTTCCCCAGTTTTGTGCCCCACAGGAATATAAGCTACTTCATCTGATTCCGTTCCCCAACAGCAACCAATTCCTACTAACTCAGCATCTCTTGGTTCTAAATCAGTGGTTTCAGTGTCCCAAGCAACGGGAGTCTCTGGGTTGGTGAATTTTTGCAAAAGTTTCACTAACTCAGTTAGTTTAGCTTCGGTATCGATGATGCGTGGTGTAATTGGGGAAATAGATTGTTGGGGAACTGCTGCTGTATCACTAGCACTGAAAAACCACAAATCATTATCTTCATCATCCCTCAATTCTGAGTTAGGATTAGTTGCGTCTGTTTTAGCTTCTTGCTTTTCTTCAACTTTGCCACCAAAACGTTGTTGAAGGTCGTTGATTTTCCCTAAAAAATACTTGAATTCTAATTTTTCTAAAATGGGGGATAAGACGCTTATATCAAAACCTTTTAATTTGCAATTTTCTAAGTTAAATTCTATAGGAACATCTAAAACTATAGTTGCCAAATAGCGAGACTTATCGGCATCTTCTTTACCCGTTGCCAGTTTTTTCTGAGTTGCGCCTTTAATTTCATCCAACGCAACATAAATATTATCAAGGGAACCGTATGTATTTAGCAGCTGCACTGCTGTTTTTTCCCCAATTCCCTTGACTCCAGGAATATTATCTGATTTATCACCACAAAGAGCTTTGAAATCGACAATTTGTGAAGGTAAAACGCCCATCTTTTCTTTGACTTGTTCTGCTTCAAATTCCGTGATGCTATTTGTAGAGCGTTTTATGGCATCTGGACTAAAATTCAGAACAGTGATTTCTTTGTCAGAGTCGATCAGTTGAAATAAATCGCGATCGCCTGTGAGAATCTTCACCCTATACCCAGCAGCAGTTACTCGCTGTGCTAAGGTTCCCAAAACATCATCTGCCTCGTAACCAGGGGCAGTAAAAATTGGTAGATTGAAGCCATTGAGTAACTCATGCAGGTTTGCTAAGTCGGGAATGAAGTCTTCTGGCGTTTCTTTGCGATCGGCTTTATAAGTATCGTCAGCTTCATGGCGAAAAGTGGCCTCACCCAAATCAAACGCGATCGCCATTGCTTGGGGCTGTTGTGTTGCCATTACCTCCAGCAGGCACTTCACAAAACCAAAACATATACTGGTAGGAATCCCCGCTTTGGTACGCAGACCTCCATCTCGCCCTTTGGCGAAAGCAAAGTATGAACGATAAGCGAGTGAGTGTCCATCTACGAGGATGAACGTGGGGCGTGTTGCAGTTACAGAAGTGAAAGTTTCAGACATAGCCCTATTTTAGCCAGAAGCTTCGTTACATAGTTAGCAATTTCAGATGCTCGTTCAGCTAGGCTTTGGCGACAATAGCGCAGTTTTTGCCTACTAATTGCTCTTACAGCTATTAGATCAGAAAGCCCACCAGCTGCAAGGTTGCTGAGTCACCTTGCCACGTCCTTCTCCTAAGGGGAGACGCTGCGCGAACAGGGGTGGGATAAATGCGTAGCACCTTTAGGTGCAGTCCAGGTATTTCATTAACACTGGTTGAATAGCAAATCTAACTATTTCAGACATGGGAACCTGTCTATCTTCTGCTGCTTTTTGTAGAGCCTGGTACTCTTTCTCGGTCAAATAAAATTGAAACTTTTGTCTTCTAGTCATTGCATATCCTCCCGAATGGGAGTATAATAACATTAAGGAGGAAAAAATGATTGGAACACAAAAGAACGCAACTAAACCTGATGCTGTATCAGAACTAATTTTAAATGTATTAGGTATGGCTTCTAACAGTCTGTACAACACTGGCGTATATTTAAGTCGTCAACAATATTTTGAAACCGGCAAAATCATTAGCTACGGGAAGTTATGCAAGGATTTGAAGGTTGATGAGAACTATAAAGTTATGCACTCGCAAGCAGGACAACAAACCCTTAAAAGTGTTGCTGAAGCATTTAAATCTTTTCAAGCATTAGAGAAAAAAGCAAAAAAAGGAGAACTTAACCAAAAGCCAAAACTACCCCATTACCGTGCAAAAGGAGGAATGTACCAAGTAGTTTACCCAGGTCAAGCTATTAAAATAATTGATAAAAATGGAACGAAGTTTTTAGAAGTACCGCTAGGACGTCCTGGAAAGAAATACTTTGAAGGAATTGAGGCAATTACTTTGCCATACCCAAAGCGTCTTTGGGGGAAGCCAATCAAAGAACTCCGGTTCATTCCCACTCATGAGAGTTGGTACACTGAATATGTTTATGAGATGGGTGAAGTATTGCAAGCAACCGGGATTCATGCTCTTGGAATTGACCCAGGTTTAAATAATTGGGTGTCTGCTGTTTGTACTAATGGTAAATCTTTTTTAGTTTGTGGGAAGCGACTTAAGTCTGTTAATCAGTGGTGGAATAAAACCAAAGCTGCACTTAGTACCGCAGTTAGCAAACAGTTTGGTGAGGATGCTTTTTTCACGAAGCGTATGGCTCGTCTGACTGATAAACGCAATAGACAGATGAGGGATGCAACCAACAAAGTAGCAAGACAAGTTATTGATTGGTGCTTGAATAACGCAGTTGTAACCGTGGTTTTTGGTTGCAATCTCGAACAAAAGCAAAATATTAACATTGGGCGGAAAAACAATCAGAATTTTGTGCAAATTCCCACAGCTAAACTGAGAAAGCGGATAGAGCAGTTGTGCGAATTGCATGGAATTAATTATGTAGAGACAGAGGAAAGCTATACTTCCAAGGCTTCGTTTTTAGATGGTGATTTGATACCTAAATTCGGCGAAAAACCTGAAGGGTATAAACCATGTGGCAAACGAGTTAAGCGGGGAATGTATAAAACATCTTCTGGTGAATGCGTTAATGCGGATCTTAATGGAGCCGCCAATATATTAGCAAAAGTAAGCACAAGACTAGGGATAAATCTTAGTCGAGTAGGTAGGGGTTGCTTGACGCAACCCATGCGATTCTACGCATGAATTCTACGACTTGAAGCCGTAGACTCGTCAAGGAATTCCGTAGTGATCTTTTCGATTAGGCGGGGAATGTATAAAACATCTTCTGGTGAATGCGTCAACGCGGATCTTAATAGAGTCGCCAATATTTTAGCAAAAGTAAGTACAAGACTAGGTTTAGACCTCAGTCGAGTAGGTAGGGGTTGCTTGACGCAACCTATGCGGTTCTACGCATAAATTCTACCCCTTCAAGGAGTGGGAGCGTCAATGGAACTTAAAATCTAGGAAATTATGCCGAAAGCATCTGCCCCACATTTGGCATCTACTGATAATCAGGCTGCTACAAAAGATATTAAACTATTAGTTTTGGATATAGATGGCACGATCGCTGGAGAGTCTAACACCATCAGTACAGGTGTAAAGCAAGCTATTATTGCAGCGCAAGCACGAGGAATTAAAGTTGCGATCGCTACAGGTAGAATGTATCGTTCAGCCTTGCGCTTTCACCAAGATATCGGCTCCACCCTACCATTAATGGCCTATCAAGGAGCCTGGATTCAAGATCCAATCACCCAAAAACTTCATCGCCATTGTGCTGTTTCCAGGGAAATCGCCCACCAGTTACTCGACTATTTTGAACAGCCGGAATTGCGATCGCTCCTATCTGTCCACTTCTACATCAATGATCAGCTATACGTCCGTGAAGTAACCAGAGAAACCCAAATTTATGCAGAACGTTCTGATATTACCCCAATTCCCGTGGGTGATTTGCGTCAAGCCTTAACAACTGAACCGACAAAAATTCTCGCTTTGTGTGATGACACTGATGTGATCGACAAGCTATTAGGAAATTTGCGCCGTCAATACACACCGGCTGAACTTTATCTTACAACATCTGTTGCTACCTTTTTTGAAGCAACTAACGCCTCTGTAAATAAGGGAACTGCTGTACGTTACCTAGCCGAAGAATTGCTGGGATTACAGTTAGCCAACGTTATGGCGATTGGCGATAACTTCAATGATCTGGAAATGCTGGAATATGTTGGACTTGGTGTAGCTATGGGCAATGCACCAGCCGGAGTGCAAGCGATCGCGCAGTGGGTAGCTCCTAGCGTAGAGGAAGACGGAGCAGCAGTAGCAATTGAAAAGTTTTTGCTGTAATGAGGGCAGTTTTTCAAACCTAACCCATATAAATCAGAAAGGACACCGACGACTGGCCGTGTTTCGTCTCGGTGCCCTAGCTGGTTCGCTCCTCACACACCTGTTAATGTAGCCGAGGTGATGCATTGAGTCAATAGATATATAAAAGTTTTTATTTTTGCCTAAGCAACATTACCGATTTATAACTCCAAGGGCGCAAAAACACCCAAGTTTTCCTCTAGCACAAATCTTAATACTGACTGAGTAGCCATAAGCAATCCGAGTCTGGCTTGGGCTAACTCTGGTGAGGTAGTTTTCACCTCACCCCAAATCCGGCAATTAGACCAAAACTTTTCAAAAGCTTGGCTCAAACTCAGCGCTACTTTTTCCCATTTCACAGAACCCTTAACATCAGGGCACTCTATGTTGTCTATCACTTGTATTAACTCACCAATTAGACGACGCTCATCTGGGTGATTTAGTCGCAGTGTTCCATCACAATTAAGCCAAGGTAGAGGGTTAGGAGAGATAACACTCCAAAAAGCTGGACTAGTATTTGGAACTGGTTCTCTAAGTTTAATCAATCCCTCTCGATGAGCCAGAAGCACTAGTGAACAGCAACGTGCATGGGCGTACTGAATAGTAAACAAATTGGGCATTGGGCATTGGGCATTGGGCATTGGGCATTGGTTATTCGCCTCATCTCCCTCATCTCCCTCATCTCCCTCATCTCCCTCATCTCCCTCATTCTCCCCTACTCCCCCACTCCCCTCTACGAGACTTTGTAACCAAGTCGCTAAGGTTGAGTGAGTTAATTCAAAATGTATCCAACCAGGGGGAACTATTTGGATGCTAAAAACGTCTCCACAAATCCCTGATAAATCTGAGGCGATCGCACTGGCAAGCTCCATCGCTTTTCGATTCTGAGATTTTGATAGTCCCAAAGACACACTTGAGGTGTATAAAATTCTATTATTATCTCTACCTTTATATAGAGGAATTTTCTCATTTTTTATGCATCTATTTTCTGCTTTATAAGTATCAATGCTTAGTGATTTTATTAAATAACTGTACACTAACTGTTTGATTGACGTATATTTGCTAACTTGTATTTTATAATGCACGTAATATTATTTAAATCATCATGTAAGATATATTTGTTACTTTTTTGTCATCTGTCTTGCGGTATAAATTTAATTTAGATAAAGAAAAATGAGAAGAGGATAAAATTTGATGAATAATCGATGAATAGTAAGTAAACTTTACTACCATCATTGTACAGTAGGAAGTATAACAAAAGAGTAGAGAGTAATTTACTTTCTATTCTTTGGATTGGCTGGCGCTGTTAGGCGTTATGCCTGCCTTGCCAACACAAAGACACTCCTTGCACCCTTTTATTTACGTCTTTGTCTTCAGCCGAACGCTCTTTGTTACCTATGCAATCTCAATCCTCCTTTTCTGAGGCATCACGGCCTTTTTTAACTTGGCAACGCATTCTTGACTGGGCTCAAGAACACTATCGCTGCCGTACCTTTAGCAAAGATGAGCGCATTCCAGCCCGGCCTGGATTGCTATATTTGGTGCAAAGGGGTGCGATCCGTATGGTAGGAACCGCCCAAGTTAGCGCGACTGCCAGCCAGCTAACGTCTCGACGAATTAACAGAACCCCAGAAGAAGCGTTCTTGGGTTTTGTGGGAGCGGGACAGCCATTTGAAATTGTTGCTCAATCACCATTCACACTCCAGTCTTACGCCCATGTTGACCAAACTGCGGTGTTGTGGATGTACTGGCATGATTTAGACAACTGGCCTCACTTCCGTCGTGAAGTTATGGATGCCTTTAGGTATCAGCACCAGCGTAAGCTACTGTGGCTGAGTGCCTTGGGACAACGCCGCACAATTGACCGACTTTTAGGATTTCTCACATTGTTAATTGAGGAATATGGAGAGCCAGCAATGAGCGACACTGATCCTGATGTGATTCGCGGTTATTGTCTGCCCTTCCCCCTCACCCATGCCCAAATTGGTAGCGCGATTGGTTCCACTCGTGTTACCGTCACCCGCTTGATGGGTAAGCTGCGTCAACGTGGCTTAATCCTGACTCAAGGCGATAATCTCATTTGCTTGCCAGCAGAGTCGATTAATAGAGCTGGTTAAAGCACAGTTCAGAGCGGCGATTTCCGCCACTCTGTCTTGAGCGCGATGGGCTACGCCCCGCCGGAGACGATCGCAAAAGTCAGCGAATTTTGACAAACCCAGCTTGGTTAATCAGTTCCTGTCCCTGCTCAGTCAGCAGTAAGTTGGCGTAAGCGACACCTGCTTGCTGCTCAGTCTGACCATTCTGTTTGACCACCACAAACAGATTGCGGGTAATCGGGTATTTTCCTGATTGGAAAGCCTCAATGTTCAATTTGTTCCGTTTACCAGGACATTCGGACGGGAGGACAGATGGTTCCTGGTATGGAGCAATATATTGCCCTTGCGTCCGCCCCAACGGCAAGGCTTTGATTGAGCATTGAGGAATCACCTCTGGGGCAGAAGCGTAGTAGATGCTACCAGGACTACCAGCCAATTTTTGCAAGGCTTGGGTGGTTGTGGAGATAAATTCCACATTGGGGCTGAAAGCTTGACCACCCAAGATATCTTGAACAAAAAGTTCGACAGTACCGCCATCAGCAATGCGGCGAGAATAGGGCTTAATCGGGATATTGGGGCCACCCACCTGGCTCCAATTATTGATTTTGCCTGTGTAAATTGACTTTAACTGCTCTACCGTTAACCCTTGGATGTTAAGGTTAGGGTTAACTGCAACTGCTAAACCATCAATTGCCACAGGAATTTGTTTTAAAGTGAACCCACGCTGCTGGGCACGGCTTAATTCCTGAGCTAGAACTGGTCGGGAGGACTGGGCAAAGGCTAGTTGACCGTCTATCAGAGATTGAATGCCAGTACCAGAACCAGGAGATGCATTACTAGGTTCTACATAGCGCAGCCGAAGTTCTGGCCGCGCCGCTTGAATTGCTGGATCAACTACCAGCCGAATCGGCGCCCAAGATGTACTGCCACCGTAATTGAATAATCCTGTTGGAACATCCTGTACTAAAGTGAAAGTATTGCCACTAGGCTGTTCTGATGGAGCTTGGGGCGTTTTGGTGCTACCAGAATTAATTGTATTTAGGTTAACACCAGACTTTTTAGTAAACCACCAAAAACCGCCAGCTATTAGCCCGACCGTGATTAGGATGGATAATACAAGAATAGTTGTTTCATTTTTTTGGGACATAGTATAATTACCCACGCGTCCATTCAATACAAATGCTTAACTTGATAAGTGCTTGCTACTTGAAATTGTATTTGGAGGACGGGTGTTTTATTAACAAATGCTGATAAATCCTCACTTTTTACTACAATAGATGCCAAGGTATAATAAATCTCCCCTGGATTATTTGATTTCCTATCTCAAGGTTTGAGTGCTAATGAGAATAAATTGACATAGTACTGACGCAAACATATAGCCGAAACCCTGATTTTAGGGTAGGGGCAATTCATGAATTGCCCCTACCGCGTCTAGTTTTGGGTAAGTCCTATGACACTAAAATTTTCCCCATAAAGCTCAATTTCTCATCTTGAGGGTTTTTCTAAGTTAAGTATTGGTTAATTTTTAATTTTTTATTACTGATTATCGGACTGGTTCAAAGTCATAACCAGTGCCAGTGCGGGAGCGAGAACCAGGAACAATTTTTACAAGTTGGACTGGCGCATTGCGTTAGCGTAGCTCCTCCCTTTGGGAGGCTCGCCTGATGCTAAAAACCGAATTGTACCAGAAGCACCAGTGGCAGAAAAGTCAGAGGAGAAGAGTGCTTGTTGGACTCCAGATGCAGATAAATAAAAATTTAAGAGGGTTTTTGTATAAGTCCTAATTTGATTATTTCGCTAAATCTAACCGCTTTGATCATTTAATTCTGACAAATCCAGCTTTTTCGATTAGTTCTTGACTCTGAGGTGTCAACAGCCAATTTGCATAAGCAACGCCTGCTTGCTGATCTGTTTGACCATTCTGTTTAACAATTACAAATAAATTGCGGGTAATTGCATAATCACCACTACGAAAGGCTTGAGTATTCAACTGATTACGCTTACTGGGACATTCAGATAGAGGTACAAAGGGTTCTTGGTAGGGTGGCAGAAATTGACCGCTTGTCCGCCCTAGTGGTAGGGATTTAATTGTACACTGGGGTACAACCTCTGGGGCAGAAGCATAGTAAATTCCACCAGGAATTGCGGCTACTTTTCGTATTGCTTCTGTGGTCGTACCAATGTAACTAACGTTGGCACCAAATTTTTCTTTATTTAAAACATTTTCGACAAAAAACTCCACTGTGCCGCCAGCTTCTTGACTGCGAGAGTAGACTGTAATTGGTAAATTTGGCCCACCCGCTTGTTGCCAATTAGTAATTTTGCCAGTGTAGATATCTTTGAGTTGGGCGACTGTTAAACCAGGGATATTCAGATTGTGGTTAACTGCGATCGCAATTCCATCAATCGCCACCGGAATCTCTTTCAAACTAAAACCTTTTTCTTTAGCTTCGGCATTTTCTTCAGCTTTAACTGAGCGAGAAGATTGAGAAAAAGCTAGTTGATTATCTATCAACATCCGAATACCAGTTCCAGATCCTGCCTGACCTAAAGGAGGTTGAGTATAGCGTAAACTAAATTGAGGGCACAGGCTATCTAGTGCAGAGTCAACGTCTTTACGGATGGGTGCCCAGGTTGTGCTACCACCATAGTTGAATGTTCCCTCTGGGAGATTTGCCACGTTACATTTGTTGTTGACAAACTGTTTTGTGGAATTATCTGTGTTGCTACTCCCCGAAGGTTTAGCAACAGTTCCATTTAGTTGCGCCCACCGTTCCATAAAAAACCATAAGCCACTAAAGATTAAGCCAATGGTGATGATAGCAGCTAAGAAAAGGCTAAGTGTTTCGTTTTTATGAGACATAGGTAGCTGTTAGCACCAAAAGTTTTTTAAAGTAAGAGAGATAATAATTTATAAATAAGTCGAAATATAGCTGTCAGTGAAATAGCTACTAAGGCTGCTGCAACTGATAAAATTACTACTGCCTGAATACCAAGACCCCCCCGTAAAAAAGGGAGAAAAAAAATAATAGCAAAAGTAATTGTCGGAATAATTAATAAATCGAACTTTTCAATCCACCGCCTCGTTTGGGCAAATATCAGTATCCCCAAAATCACACATGCAACTGTGAAAGTAACTATTGGTAATTTTACTAGACTCAGGAGAGCGATCGCAATTAATGCCCCTTCAAATCCACTAAATGCCGCCCCACCCAATAATTCCACTGTCGAAAACGCTGGTTGAGTTGGTGAACGGCGGGGGACGACGGGACTAGAACTAGGTGGTTGTGGCGGAAGTGTTACAGAGGGCGAATTAAATTGTGTAGGGGCTTGAGCCGCCTGTGAGTTTAGTGCATCTAGAACATCTTGGGCTGACTGGAAGCGTTGATTGGCAGCAGGTAACAGCATCTTATCTAATATATCAGCAAGGCGAGGGCTGACAGTCACTTGCGATCGCCATTTCCA
>Ga0105048_10007534_pt1 | contig 17482 bp, 16 predicted proteins | sample MAT05_FD_78382 | JGI IMG/M metagenome (GOLD analysis project Ga0105048, IMG submission 78382) | Freshwater microbial communities from Lake Fryxell liftoff mats and glacier meltwater in Antarctica - MAT-05 | ecosystem: Environmental > Aquatic > Freshwater > Ice > Liftoff microbial mat | place...
CTCTCTTCGTCGCGCCTCGTTCGGCAGCAAAATGAAGCCGTGTGCCATCCGTTCGAGGTTCTTCGAGGTACCCTTTAGCCTCCAGGTCATCTGGCCGTAGGAAGAGGTTAAAGAAGTCGGTAAGCCAACGCTGGAGCATGGGCGAAGGTGGGCCATTCGGTTTTCGGTGGCCGCAGGCCAAAGGTCGTTCGGTAGGCGGTGGTGGGCTGTTGGTCCATTAGCTGCCCCAACTAGCCCTTGGCATGGTGCCGGGCACGTCCTGCACCGAAAGCACAGGCCACAAGACCTCACCCACACCGCACCGCAGCCCAACCAGATTGATCCGGTGTCGATCCACGCCGACCCGATATCGAACCACATCGCCCCGCTATCGAACCACATCGCCCCGCTATCGAACCACATCGCTCCGCTATCAAACCACATGGCTCCGACATCAAACCACATCGCCCCGCTATCGAACCACATCGCTCCGATATCGAACCACATGGCTCCGACATCAAACCACATCGCCCCGATGTCGAAGCACATCGCCCCGATATCAAACCACATCGCCGCGATATCAAACCACATCGTTTCGATATCAAACCACATCGCCCCGATATCAAACCACATCGCTTCGATATCAAACCACATCGCCGCGATATCAAACCACATCGTTTCGATATCAAACCACATCGCCCCGATATCAAACCACATCGCTTCGATGTCGATCCACATCGCTTCGATATCGATCCACATCGCCCCGATGTCGATCCACATCGCCCCGATGTCGAACCACATTCGTCGAGAACGGCGGTCGACGAAAAACATTCCGGTCCGCTAGGGCAAGAAACTGTGCCTGCTGCAAGCCGCGTGCAGCAAGGGGATGCCGATGTGGGGGTGGGTAAAACCTCACCCCCAGGGGGGTGGTGTATTACCCACCCCCCTTGTCACAAACACCCGGCACTTTACGGATACAGGTCCGCATCGGAATTCCCCGGTGCATTAAAACACAGCAGATGATCTTCTTCATCGTATTGCTGGGGCTCACCGCCCTCACCTCTAAGGCCTTGGTGGAAAAAGGCCGTAACTGTGTAGATATGCTTACGGGCAACGCATTCTACACCATTCCCGCTGGCTTTCTTGCCAGCATCACCACAGCGTGTGATACGCTGGAACAAGCCAATGAGGAAGTGCTCTTCTTCGGTGGCGTCGTAAACCAACAGGCCAAGCGTGCGGCGGAAGTCGCGCTCAAGGACCTGATCCGGCAGCTCGCCGGGCTGGTGCAACAGCAGAGCGGCGGCGATGAGGCCAAGATCCTCAGCGCCGGGTTCCAGGTGCGCCGCAGGGGCAAACCAGTGAATACCCTGGCCACCCCAGCGGACCTCCGCCCTATTGCCACGGGCAACGTAAGCGAGGTAAGCTTGCGCTGGCGGGTGGTGGCGGATGTGGCCAGCTACCAGCTCTTCATCAACAGCGTGGGCCCCGATGCGGCGGGCAGCTGGGAACCAGTAGGGTTCACCAGCCGCACCGCCTACACGGTGTCCGGGCTGGAGAGCGCCAAGTACTACTGGTTCCGCGTAAAGGCCATTGGCCGCAAAGGACTGGAAAGCCAGTTCAGCCAGGTGGCGAAGGCACTTGCTGCCTGATCGCGACAACCGCAGGAGAGCACGCCTGCACCCACAGAATAGGCCCCCTTGCCCAAGGGGGCCTTTTCGCGTCCTGTTCACAACCTGTGTGATCCTCGCCGCCCATGGCCGTGTGCCCACACACTTCGTTTGCTACATTCGAGTTGTCTAATTCGCACCTGTACGCTCACCGGGTGTGTTGGTATGGCCACCACCATGCAGCAGCAGAGCATCGCTATTTTGCACACGCAGACACTGCTGCGCGGTTCCCTTACCCACGTACTGGCCGATGGCGGCCTCTACCGCATACTGGCCGATGTGGTGGACCCCGGCGCGCTGAAGCGCACCTGCGCACTGGGCACCATGCCGGACCTGGTGATCCTGTGCCTGGCGAACGCCACGGCCGATTCCTGTGCCATACTCCACTGGATCACTACCCGCCTGCCCCATTGCCGCCTGCTGGTGCTGGATACCATGGCCCCGCTGCCCCAGGTGCTGCAGACCGTGCGGGCAGGGGCGCACGGCTACCTGCCCCCCGAGGATGGCCTGGACGTGCTGTGCCGGGTGTTGCGCGTGCTGCTGGAGAATGGCCTGTACTACCCACCTGCCTTATGGGCACACTTGCGCTGCCAGTTCGCGGTGGCACAGAAGGAGTTGAAACGACCCAGCCCCACCAAATGCGCCTTCCTGGTGCAGGTGGCCGCTGAAGACAACCCCACCTACCTGGTGATCGCCGTGCGGATGGACAAGAAACCGCGGTTGATAGATAAATACCGCGACGAGCTTTTTGCGGAGTACCACATCCAAGGCAAATCCGGGCTGGTCTTGCTGGCCGTACGCCTTGGGCTGGTGTGATCAGCGGTGCCAAAGCCGATACCTCTGGTGAACAGCGATCACGGACCGCAAGCGCCTGATGGCGCACCAGTTCCCGGTCCATCTGGTCAGCGGGTAGTCAGTTCTTTTTCCTCCGAGGCACCGTACCCCCCCCAAAGAAAGAAGGCGCTTACAAGTAGTTGGATACAACTGAACGGCCCGTATTCGGGTGTGATGAGTGCGGTCAACTGACCGATCGATACAACCACGCCAAGTATGATCATGATCACTTCATACCAACGCCGGTCCCGGAATTCCATGGTCACGGACGTATGCAGCATGTGGCTTGCCAATTTCGCCGTGTACCATGCGGTTCGCGCAGGTGTATGATTTCTTCGATAGTCCTACCTGCACGTCGTCATCATCTGCTGTATCGCCATCGGATCGCCCGCTGCGGCCAGTTGCTGCAGAATGGCGCAACCATCGGCTTTGCGGCCTTTCTGGATCAGCAGCACACCTTTGTTCAATAGCGCCGTTCGGTTGTTCGGTTCGATCTTGAGGCAACGTTCGTAATCGCTCAGGGCTTGGTCCAGCTTGTTCAACTTGGTGTAGCAGCTGCCGCGGTTCAACCAGCCGGTGGTACTCTTGGGGTCCAAGCGGATGCTCTCACCGAAGGCGTAGGCCGCGCTGTCGAACTTGTTCTGGTAGTAGTATGCGGCACCCAGGATCTCGTACGCGGCTTTGTTCTTCTTGTCGCGCTTCACGAAACGCTGCACGCTGGCGGATGCTTTGGGGTAGTCCTTCAGTTGCAGGTAGCACGCGCCCATGCTGTAGTGCATGGTGTACATCGCGGTGTCCTGCCTGAATACTTTGGCGAAGTGTGCCAAGGCCTTGTCGTACGCGCGCATCTCGAACTGCTCTTGGCCCACGGCCATGATGCCATCGGTGTAGGTGCTGTCCAACGCGACCATCCGTTCGGCTTCGGCCAAGGCTTCCGGGTGCCGCTTGTTGCGCGCGTGGTCCAGCATGGCCGCGTAGTGCGCATACAGGTTGTCCGGGTAGGCCTTCATGAACCGGTCGCGCAAGGCATCGCCATCCTTGGCCACGGTGTCCACTTTCTGGAACAGGCCGGAGGTGAGGGCATGGTCGCGGCCCACGAGGTGGCACAGTTCCACCATGTCCTTCCGCTTGTACATGTCCGCTAGTTGCACGTTGCCTTGCAGGCGGTGCGAATAGTGGTTCTCCCACAGCACGATGGAATGCACGTCGGCGGTGTCCAGTGCTTCTTTGGTGAGCACGCGGTATTTCTGCGGATCGGGATAGCCGATGTCGCTGGGCCAGAAGAACCAGCGGTGGTTGGCGTACAGCGGCCACTCGCGCAGGTAGCTGTCCTTGTACAGGGTGGATAGCTCCGTAAGGCCTTTGCGTTCGGCGTTCAAGTGTGCATCGGGCCGCTCGGTATGCAGGGTGAAGGCCAGCGCCGATACACCCACCAACGTTGCCGATGCGATGGACCACCAACGGGGTGCCGACCGTTTGCGCAGGATCAATAGCGCGACAAGGCCGATCAACGCGAGCCCTGCGCCGATGTAGGCCGGCAAATGGTCCGTGGTGACCGAGATCTTGTGGTGGTTCTGCAACGCTTTGCTGAAGTATACATAGAGCACCGCCACCGCCACGAGCGAGAACAGATGGATCCGCACCACCGACCACCAGGTAGGGCCGCTGGCTTTCTTCACCGGCTTGCGCTTGTTCGCTTCCACCTTTCGTTTCTGTGCCTTGCGGTCTTGGCGCGACACCGTTTCCACTCCCGGCACTACGTCCGCTTCTTCTTCCACCATGGGCCCGTTCATGGCCCTTTGCCAGGCTTGCAACCCATCGAAGGCGAGCAGTGCAACGAAGGGCGTAAGTGGGATCAGGTTGCGCAGAAAGCCCGCGGCGTTCCCCATGTTCAGCTTCCATGAGAAGATCACGTAGAGCAACAGGATCGCCAGCCCTTGTACGGTGATGAAGAAGTCCACTTTCAGCCGAGCGGACCGTTCCAACAAGCCGATCACCAGGAAGTAGAACACCACCGGCCCCGTGACGAAAGCGAAGCGTTGGAAGTAGTGCCAGAAGTCCTTGTGGCCGTAGCGGTTCTTTGTGTCCTCCTTGCCCAAGGTCTCATCTACCAGCCACAGCAGGCTGTCCTTTTCCGCCACGAAGTAGCCCAGCACCATCACTACCACCAGCGGTACCGCCATCCAGAGCCCTTTCTTCCATTGCCCGGCCTGCAACAGGATAATGCCCCAGAGGGGGAGCACGACCACCAACTCCAAACGCGCCAGCGGTAGCAGCCCACCGAGCACGGCGAAAAGCGTCCACCGTTGATGCACGTACGCATGCAGCCCGAGGCAGATCAGCGCTACGGCCAACGGTTCGGTGAGGAAGTTGCGCGAGACGGAGAAGTAGAAGGTCTGGAAGAAGAAGAAGGGCAGCACCCAATGTGCATCGCGCGCGCCCAACTTTTCCAAGGCGCGGTAAAGCAGCCAGCCGCTGAGGGCGCCGATGCCGATCATCTCCACCATCATGACGGTGCGGCCCAAGAAGGCGGTGGGGGCGAAGAAGAACATGAAGAGCGGCCGGTTCCACATGCTGAAGAAGTGCTCGGGCTTGCTCCACACTTCCTGCGTGTTGAAGTAGCGCACCACACAATCATCGTCCCACGGCGCATCGCTCAGGATGCCATAGATCAACGAGACCAGCACATAGATCCCGGTGATCAGCAGCGCGGGTAGGCGCGTTGCCGGGCTTTCAACATTGGCACCCAGCAGCGGGCGGTAAAGGATCCAAGAAGGGAGAGTGCGCATGGTGGCGGCCGGTGGTGGAAAAGGCGGGGAAGATACCGAGGACCGGAATATCCTATGCGGCGGTCCACCTTCACCCCAACACCGCGATCACCCCTTCGATCGCCGCCTTCACACGGCGGCAATCACGGATGCCATCGCCACACAACTCGGCACGCGGGGTAAGCGTGTTCTCGCGCAGCCGTTCCAGCAGGCTTTTCAAGTTGGCCGCTTCAGTGCCATCGGCCACGCCATCCTCCAGCATGCGATCGATGTCGGCAAGCAGGCCCTCATCGATCCGCTGTTGCGCGAACTCCGCCTCCAACTGCTCCACTATGCGTTTCAACCGGCGCAAATGGCGTACATGCTGTTCAGCGTCCATGGGGGGCAAGATATTGGTAGGGAGGCGTGTATTGGATTGCGATGTTATCGATCCGCCATCGTGAAGGCTTCATGTCGCGTTTCCCCGTGTCATTTTCTCAGCCGCAGCGCTTGATCTGTAACGCGTGCTGCTCGTTACGCGAGACCTATTGTGTTTCGAGAGTGTCTCTTAACTCCTGGATCGCTTCCTTGTCCAGATCACTGCGCATGGCATGGTCACCGTTCCTGAACTTTCGAAGCAAGAACTTCTGGCCGCTAAGCCACATGTACACGCCATTCTCTGCCGTGTCCACCGAGTACACATACATGATCGTGCTATCCGGGCTTCCATGCTCCTGCTCCATGGCGTCTGTTGCGGCACTTTGTTCAAGGAGGTCCCTTTTCATGACCGAGTCTACCGGCCCGCTGTAAGGATGCGGGTCGAATTTGATCAACGACCAGTGAACGAGGGAGCACAGCCCAACCGTTGACCAATAGAGAAGTTTTGACCGGTCGGAAAGCCGTTCCTTGAAGAAGCGGCCGAGCACAACGTAGAATAGGCCCGCTGCCGCTATCCACACGGGTATTACACGCACATGATCCTCGATATCGCTGGCGAGCGAAAACATGTCGCCCTTGTTCACGAGGATGAAACTGGCGGATAGGAAGGCCAGCACCAGCCATATCCAGGGTCTCACACTCCCTCGCATCTGTGATCGGGGTCTGTTCGATGGCTCATGTGCGTTCCAAAGTAGACTGTCGATACGACATCATATCCCTCACCGCTCCACAAAATCCATATCCCTACTGAAGGTCTCCGGCGTCTTGCGCACGGCCCACAGCGCGCCCACGATGCAGATGATGCCGACCACCAAGGCGCTCCACACATTGCCGAAGGGGACCGCCAGATACCTGAACAAACTGGTGATGGGCCACACGCTGCCCCGCACGAAGTTGGGTGCGGTAATGGCTACGGTGCTGCGCAAGTTGGTGCCGAACTGCTCGCTGGCCACGGTGGCGAAGATGACCCAGTAGCCGGTGGCCGCGCCCAAGAGCAAACACATCCAGTTGTACGTGGCGATGGTGGCGCCGTGCATGCCGAAAAGGAAGAGCAGCGTGAGGGCGAGGTTGGCCCAGAGGTAGATCACGATCACCTTGCGGCGGCTGCGTTGGAACTGGCTCAACAGGCCGCTGATCAGATCGCCGAGGCTGAGGCCGATGTAGGTGTAGCGGATCGCTGTGCCGTTGATCTGCTTGAGGCCAGCGGCATCCAACGCGGAGGTATCGATGCCGAGTTCGGGCACGAAGACATCCTGCGAAAGGCTCACCAGCACGCCGATCACATACCAGATGGGCACCCCGATGAGGATGCACCGCAGGTAACGCAGCAGGCGGGTGCGGTCGGCGAAGAGCATGCGCAGGTCGCCGCGGTGTACATCGGCGCCATGCATCTGCTTGAAGAGTCCGCTCTCGAAGGTGCCCACGCGCAACACCAACAACAGCAAGCCCATGCCGCCGCCCATCAGGTAGGCCACTTGCCAGTTCATCAGCAAGTGACCGGTCAGGCTTTCCACCCAGAGTGCAATGCCATGCCCGTGGCTGCCCACGATGCTGGCGAACACCGCGCCCAAGGCACCCACGGTTACCACGATCATGGTGCCGAAACCGCGCTTTTCGCGCGGCATGGTCTCGGCGATCAGCGTGATGCCCGCACCCAGTTCGCCCGCCAAGCCGATGCCAGCTATGAAACGCACAATGGCATAGGCCGTCAGATCGTAGGTAAAGGCATTGGCGATGTTGGCCGCCGAGTACAACAGGATGCTGCCGAAAAGCACGCTGATGCGCCCTTTCTTGTCGCCCCACACGCCCCAGAGGATACCGCCCACCAGCATGCCCAGCATCTGGATGTTGAAGAGGTGGATGCCCGTGTCCTTGATCGCCGGATGCCCGGCACCCAGGATGAACTCCAAGCTCTCGCGCTTCACCACGTTGAAGAGCACGAGGTCGTAGATGTCCACGAAGTAGCCCAGTGCGGCTACGGTGACCAGAAGAAGCGTACGGCCCGGGAAGATCTTGTTCATCGCCTAGGCGGCGAAGGAACGAGGTTCCGGTGGATCCTCAAGCAGGGGTGCTAGCGTGCGTTATTCCGTAAGGCCTTGACCGTTGTGGGGCACACTGGCCGATCTTTGCGGCGTGGGACTACTACCACTTGTCTTGATCTCCGGTTGTTTGTCGGCGCAAGCCCCTTCCAAACATCCGACACGTATTCCCTACGATCTCTCGGCCCCAACGAAGGTATTCGAACTGTCCTCGGAGTTGACCGAGATCTGCGCACTCACGGACATCGACAGCATCACCGTAGCGTGCGTGCAGGACGAGCAGGCTACCGTGCATTTCATTTCCTTGCGCACGGGAGCCATCACCGCAAGTGTTCCGTTCGATGGTCCTGCGGACATGGAAGGGCTTACCCGGGTGGGCGATGCGCTCTATGCCTTGCTCAGCGATGGCTTGATCTATCATCTCACAGGCCTTGGCAAGGAACTTACATTGCGCGATACGTTCCGCTTGGATGTGCCGAACACGGAGATCGAAGGGTTGGGCTACGATGAAAGCACGGCACGCATCCTGATCTCGCCAAAGGATCTCATCAAGGGACCCAATGAAGCAAAGGACGCACGCCTTCTTTATGCGATAGACCCCACGGATCCCACACACAAAGTGGAGACCGTCCTGACCCTCTCCATGGACGCGTTGGCCACACAAGCCGCGCAACAGAAGATCGAGCTGCCCACGCGCACCACGGATGACGGTCGTGTGCGGTCGGCATTGAAGCTGCGGTACAGTTCGGTGGCCGTGCATCCCATGGGAGATCATTTCTACCTGCTGTCAGCGACGGATCGCACATTGCTGGTCGTGGATCGTACGGGCACGCTGATCGACCTGGTGTTGTTGGGTCCCGAACTCCTGCCCAAGCCCGAAGGCATCACCTTCCTGGCGAATGGCGACCTGTTGCTTTCCAGCGAAGGCAAGGGACGCACACCGGTATTGGTGCGCTATCAGTACCAGCCTGCGCGCTAAGCCAACGTCTCTTCCACGTTCTTGCTGATCATCACGGCCAATCGCTCCATGGGCAGGTCGTTGCCATCCGTGCCGAAAGGGTCTTCGATCTCCTCGGCGATCAACTCCAAACTGGCCAGCACATAGAACACGAACATCACCACAGGCACCGCGATGTAGCCCAAGGTGAACGCGAACCCCATAGGCAGGGTGAAGGTGTATACGACGATGAATTTCTTGATGAAGCTGCTGTAGGAGTATGGAATGGGCGTGTTCTTGATGCGCTCACAGGCTCCGCAGATATCCAGGAATTGCACCAGTTCGGTGTTGAGGATAATGAGCTGGTCGCCGCTGATGTGGCCATCCTTGTGCAGGCGTTGCACCCGCTGTTGCATCAGCTGCACTACTTGTGTGGGTACGTGTTTGCTGCGGTCGAAATCGGGGATCTCCGGATGCGGCTTGCCGTCCAGCTCCAAGCGCGTCTTCTCCAGTTGCAGGTGGTGCTTCAGCTCCATGGGGAACAGGCCGATCAAGCGGGTGAAGAAGGCGCGGGTCGTTGCATCTTCCGGCGGCACCATCACCGACATTTTCACCGCCAGGTTGCGGCTCGCGTTCACCAGTTGGCCCCAGAGCTTGCGCCCTTCCCACCAACGATCGTACGCGGTGTTCGTGCGGAATACCAACAACATGCTGATGGCGAAACCCAGCAGGCTGTGCATCACCGGTAGGTTGCTCACGTAACTGCTCTTGGAGAGGTGCATGTACTCCACTTCGATATAGCCCACTGCGGCGGTGAATGCGCCCACGAGCAGCAGCAGCGGCACCAGTTTCCGGAACGTGTCGGACCGGTGCAGGGCCAGCGCCCTCAGCCAGTTGTGCGAGTCATAGGCCTCCATCGTATCCGATCACTCATAGTGCTTGCGCAGCATCCGTTCGAACATGCGCCCCGGCAGGATCTTCTTCGCCAACACACTGATGCGCTGCATTCCCTGCGCCACGATGTAGGTCGCTTTCGGTGCCGGCGATACGATGATCCCGGCGACCACCTGTGCCAGCTCGTCCGGATCGCGGCTGTAGTGCAAGCTGCTGCCCAGGATCGCCATCGCCTTTTCGTAGCCCGGTTTGTTCGCCTCGGAGATCACCGCAGGTCGCAGACGCGACGCACCGATGTTCGTGTTGAACTCCCCCGGTTGCACCACCACCACCGTGATACCGAAACGGTCCACCTCGGTACTCAAGGCTTCGCTATACCGGTCCAATGCCGCTTTCGTCGCACTATAGAAACTGCGGTAGGGTAGCCCGAAGTTGGCGGCCACGCTGCTGATGTTGATGATGAGGCCCTTCTTGTGCTCGCGCATGTGCGGCAGTACCGCCCGGCATACGCGATGCGGCCCCAGCACATTGGTATCGAAGAGCTGCTTCGCCAAGTCCGGTGTAATGTCCTCCGCAGCGCCTTGGACCCCTAGTCCAGCATTGTTCACCACCACATCGATGCGGCCTTCGCGTTGCACGATCTCCGCCACCGCATGCGCCACGCTCGTGTCATCGGTCACATCCATCGAAAGAAGGTGATAGCCCTGCGGCTGCTGTGCCGGATCGGCCGTGCGGCTAGTGCCGTACACCTTATACCCCAGACCTGCGAGCCGCACACAAATGCTCTTGCCAAGCCCTTGGCCACCACCGGTGACAAGAACGACTTTCGAGGGCGCTGACATGGCGGGAAAGATACTCGTGGACGGTCCGTTGGGCGCTACGCGCACAACGAGATTCCCGCCTTCGCGGGAATGACCGTCCGCGAACGGGCTGAATTCTTTCGCTATAGGGCAAAAAAGAGGGGCAAGCGACCCGTATCACACCGCTCGACCACTTACCCTTGCTTCCTTCCGGACCTGGGGGGGTCAGTGGGAGCTGGTTGTACAGGACTTGCCCCAGCCACAAATGTAGGTATAGCACTGCACATGCCTCACTGCTTTTTCTTCGGTCGCCTATCTTTCTGATCGATACGGGATACATATGCTGACACGTCTGCTCATTCTTCTTTTACCGATGTTGGTCGTAGCAAGAGCCATCGCCCAGCCGGGGCCGTTCGTTGCCGCGGATCTTCCCTATGCAGTGAACGTTTGCTCGGATACCGCGTTCACCCCACCCGTCATCGTCCCTGATCTTGGCGATGTGCAGGACTTAGGCCCGAACAACCGAGGCTGCTTGGTCGTCGGCGAGCGCAATGGGATCTGGATCAATTTCACCGTCCCCTCCTCCGGACGGATCGGTTTCACTGTAATACCCACGGCCGCTGCGGATTATGATCTTGGCGTTTGGGGGCCTTTCACCGAACGCCCTGATACGCTATTGACCACGCCCATACGCTGTAGCTAAAGCGCGCTCAGCACGGCCACCGGGGCGAATTTCGTGGCACAGGACCTCTCGGAAGGTGCGGGTGGCGATTCTTGGGTCAGGGCGCTTGATGTTGTGGCAGGCGAGCGTTATGTGTTGTACGCGATGAACTTCAGTATTTCTGGCGTTCCGTTCGATCTGACCTGGCAATTCCAGGATGGTGCTGCCTTGGAATGTCTTGAACTGCCGGCCGTGGCTTTCTGGCAGAGCGCGAGCTCGATATTCGCTGGAGAAACGGTTTCGTACTCCGATGTTAGCTCGGGTTATCCATTTGCGTGGTGGTGGGAGTTCCAAGGAGGAACGCCCGCAACAAGCTTGGCGTCGGCCCCACAGGACATCATCTATGAACTTCCCGGTTGCTTCGATGTAGCGCTCACGGTCTATAATGCAGCCGGGGAGAGTACGGTCGTGGAAACGTGCCAACTATACGTTGAGACGACCACCGGGCTTCGTGAGCAAAGCGCGCAGGACTTCACGCTCCCGCAGATCGTTGGTGCACTGCGGATCGTGCCATCCAGAACGGGCAGCTATACATTCTGCATGTTGGATGGGACCGGTCGCCTTGTGCGTAGCCTGTAGGCTCAACGGCCGCTGGAGTTTTCGTTGACCGATCTCCCGGTCGGCGTTTATTCAGTTGTTCTGGAGCATCCGACCGGGCGTATGGTGCAGCGGGTTGTGCTGGGCCATTAGCGTACTGTAACGATCCCGAAGGCTGCCCTTTTCCCAGCAGCCCGTATCCTTGCACCGCGCCTCCGCCCCTCCAAGCACCGGCGAACAAAGCATGGACCTTTCCATCGTAGTGCCTTTGGTGAATGAGCGCGGATCGCTGCCGCATCTGGTGGCGTGGCTGCACCGTGTGATCACGTCCATGAACAGTCCCGGCTCGTTGGGCGGGATGACATACGAGATCATCTTGGTCGATGATGGTAGCACCGATGGCTCGTGGGAGGAGATCGAACGTCTTTCGGCCGAGAACGACCGCGTGAAAGGGATCCGTTTCGGGCGCAACTATGGCAAAAGCCCGGCCTTGAACGAAGGCTTCCGCGCGGCGAAAGGGGATGTGGTGATCACCATGGATGCCGACCTGCAGGACGATCCCGACGAAGTGCCGGAACTGTACCGCATGATCAAGGAGGATGGCTTCGATCTGGTGAGCGGCTGGAAACAGAAGCGCTACGATCCACTGACGAAGACCATTCCCACGAAGCTCTTCAACTGGACCACACGGCGTGTGAGTGGCGTCCACCTCCACGATTTCAACTGCGGCCTGAAGGCGTATCGCAAGGATGTGGTGAAGAACATCGAGGTGTTCGGTGAGATGCACCGCTACATACCCTTCATTGCCAAGAAGGAAGGCTTCCGGAAGATCGGTGAGAAGGTGGTGAAGCACCATCCGCGGAAATACGGCCATACCAAATTCGGGTTCAGCCGGTTCATCAATGGGTTCTTGGACCTGCTCACGATCACGTACATCTTCCGTTTCGGGAAAAAGCCGATGCATTTCTTCGGTGGTCTGGGCACATTCATGGTCGTGCTCGGTTTCCTTGCTACCGCATGGGTGGTGGGAGAGAAGCTTTGGCATTCGTTCGTGTTGCACGAGCCGGCGCCCCGCGTGGCTGAATCAGGCTTGTTCTTCGTGGCGCTCACCGCGATGGTCATCGGTGTGCAGCTATTCACTGCGGGCTTCGTCGCGGATCTGGTGAGCCGTAACGGCACCGAGCGCAACCGCTACCGCATCAACGGCCGCGTGGGGTTCTGATCCGCTGCTTGCGGCCATCTTTGTAAAGAGATGAAAGAACGGCATGTCCTGCGGCTGGTGCAGCTGATCCTGCTGCTGGCACTGGCGCGCTACTTCTGGTTGGCTTGTTACGTGCATCCCTACGCGGATGACTTCAGCTACGCCGTGGCGGGGATGCGTTCCGCACTTGGTACACGCCTCGTCCACGAGTACACCTCGTGGAATGGGCGCTACTTTTCCAACATCCTGCTGCTACGTGGGCCGTTGACGCTGGGCTTGGACCAAGGTCTATGGCTGTACAGGATCGCGGCGATCGGTCTTGTGCTCTTCACGTGGCTCGCAGCACATCGCGCTGTGCGTGCGCTGCTTCCGCTCGCCACGCGCGCGTTGTGTGCCACTGTCGCGTTGCTCTTCGTGCTGCTTTTCCTGCATGTGATGCCCGATGTCAGTGAAGGTTTCTATTGGTACACAGGTGCCATGACGTACCAACTGCCGAACGCGCTCAGCCTTCTGCTCGTAGCGAATTGGGTGCGGGCGCTGCGAACACCGGATCGGCCCCCTTCCATAGGTTGGTATATTGTCCAAGTCGCGCTCATCGTCATGATCGCCGGGTGCAATGAGGTACACATGGCTTTCCTTGTGCTTGCTGCTCTTGCATCGTTGCTCTTCGTGCGAAAGCATCATCCCGCTCTGTTGCGCCCAGCGTCTAGACTGCTCGTGGTCTCGTTATTATGCGCCGTGGTGGTGGTGATGGCGCCGGGGAACAGTACACGAGGTGCCCATTTCCCCCTTCGGCACGATGTCCTTCGCACCCTGGGCTACAGCGTTGCGCAAACGGCCCGTTTCGCAGGCAACGCACTGGTCTCCCTGCCGGTACTGTTGCTCTCGTTCACCTTCATCAGGATCCGCCGCGAAGCGATCCGCCGTGGCATCATGGGACAGTTCCATGCACCGATCGATAAGTGGGTCGCACTGGCCCTACCGTTCGCTTTCCTTTTCGTGGCTATGGTGGTGACGTATTGGCCCACAGGCTTGCTGGGCCAGCACCGTACAGTGAACATGGCGCTCTTCTATTTCATACCCGGATGGTTCTTCGCGCTCGCCGTGTGGGACCAGACCTTCTTCGCGCCACGCGGCAGGATGAGTGAAGGTGGGTTCGTGTCCAGCTGGTATTGGGCCGTGTTTTTCGTGTGCATGTGCTTCATTCTCCACGGGCGCGACCTGGAGTTGTCCGGGGAACTGTGTGATGGCACCATGGTGCATTACGACGAAGCGATGGATGAACGGTACCGGGTCATCGCGCAGGCTGCAAGCGACGGAAGCACTGCGGATATCGTACTACCGGCCGTGCAATGGCCGTCCTGTTTGGACATCCTCCCGCTGGACCCATCACCTGACCACTGGATGAACCGCAGCATGGCCGACTACTTCGGCAATGCGCAGTTGAACATCATTGCACCGCCTCCTCCTGCTCCATCGGAGTAAGGGGAGGATTGGCAACGGGTGTTGGCGTAGGATCGAAGAACAATTCGCCAGCCAATTTTTCGTCGTGGCCATAGACATCGTCCCGGAAGTTCAACAGGCCGTCCGGACTGATCCACGCGGTGAAGTAGCCGATCGTAACAGGGCGCTTTTCCTTCAACTTCACCCATGTCTCCTTGCCGCTGAACATCGCCTTCTTGATCTTCTCGGCGGTCCACGTGGTGTCGTTGCGCAGTAGGTATTCTGCCAGTTCCTTCGGTTGGCTCAGACGGATGCAGCCGTGGCTGAACGCCCTGCTTTCGCGCGCGAAGCCGCCCTTGCTCGGTGTGTCGTGGAAGTAGATGCTGTAGCTGTTGGGGAACAGGAATTTCACGCGGCCAAGGGCATTGCCGGCACCGGGCTTCTGGCGGATCACCGGGTTGGCATCCGATCCACCGATGCGTTCCATGCCTTTTTTGGCCAGGTAGTTCGGGTTCTTTTTGATCGCCGGCAGGATCTCGTTGCGTACGATGCTCGACGGAACGCCCCAGTATGGACTGAAGACGATGTTGCTCAACGTATCACTGAAGATCACCGTGCGCGTAGCTCCGGCACCGACCACGACGTTCATGCTCAACGCTTCCTGCCCGTTCTCGAAAATGTGCATCCGGAACTCCGGGATGTTCACCAGGATCAAGTCCGGCGCATACGCTTCGGGCACCCAGCGCAACCGTTCCATGTTGATCAACATCGTGCGCACGCGTTCCGCAGGTGAAACGTTCAGCGCGCGGATCACACCGTTGCCGATCACACCATCCGGTAATAGCCCATGGCGTTCCTGGAATTTCTGAACGGCACCCAGCAACGTGCTGTCATAGGTGGTAGAGGTAAGCACCAACGTATCAATGCCCGCGAAAAGGTCCCCAAGCACCATGAGCCGTTGGCGGATGTCGGGCACGAACAACGCCGTATCACCGGGCTCCAATTTCTTGCGATCTCCCAACGCGATCGGGTCCCACCGCACCAAGGTGTCCAGCGCGAAATAGCGCTTCAGGTGGGCTTTCAGTTTGCTGTACTGCGGGTGCAACGGTTCGATCGGCCCAAGATCCATCCGCCCTGCGGCAAGCGAATCGAGCAAGCGGTCGTAGTTCTTCTTCTGCTTGGGGATGAACCAGTCCAGCTCGCGCAGGTCCTTGCCCACCATACCGCTGTACTTCTTGTCCGCAAAGCGGAAGAATTGGGCGGTGAGCGCCAGCTCCATGTTGGATCGGCACGAGTCGCATGCGATCGTATCCAGAGCTTCCACACGCGAGGCGTTCATCAGTTGGTCCAACCGATCGCGCATGCCGGCCATTTCGCGGTAGGCATTGTCCGTGTTGCTTACTAACGCTGAAAACCCCAAAGCAGCCTGCGACAAGGAGTCGTTCACGAACCAGGCATACTGGAAACCACGGCGCTTGTAGAACGCGCGGATCTGCGCCGAATCAATTTGATATTCGGCGTGATCGGCGAGGAACCGTTCAATATCCCTGGTGTCCAGCGAGCGCACCGAATACAGCACAGGGCTTTCGAACACCTCGGTGATCTCCTGCGCCTGCTCGGCCAGCGAAAGTTTCTTACGCTGTGCTTCGGTACAGCCGAATAGCAGAACGCAGGAAAGAAGTAGGCATAGTGGTCGTTTCATGAAAAGGCGTTGGTGACCGGGAGGGTCGGCAAAGGTCTATCGCGTGCCGTATACGTAGAGCAGGCCTCCATCGGCCAACAGGTCGATCATGCGGGGCATTTGCTCCTTGCTTACCGCAGGGCAACCCCAGCTACGACCGCAACGGCCGTTGGTGGCAATGAACTCCGGGCTCACGTAGTCTGCGCCGTGCATGATCACCTCGCGGTCCAGGGCATTGTTGTTCAATCCGCGCTCCAATCCGTGCAGCAAAAGGGCCCGTCCGTGCTTGGGACTCACGATCTCGGCGCCTACACGATACAAGCCCATGCTGGTCTGGTGCGATCCTTCTTGGTTGCTGAAGCTGGAGCACATGCGATCTCCGGAACCTTGACCATGGGCCACCCAGGTCCGAAGAACGAGTTCCTTCTTTTCCAGATCGATGATGTACAACCGCTTGGCATCGCTGGGCTGGCTCATGTCCGCAATGGCGATCACCTTACCCGTAACGCCATACCGCGCCATGTGGCGATATCCCGCTGTGAAGACCGGTTCCGCCAGTTCACCTTCCAAGCACAACGCGCCGTACAGCTCGCTCGCAGCAGCGACTTCCGCGTTCTCCACGACAACGGCGGCAGCCGGAGCGGAAACACGGCTAGTACTATCCATGCTTGGGATCAGCCAAGAGAATAGCAATGCTAAGAGCAGTGGTGTGTGAACCATTATTCTTCCTACAGGTTCTTCCGATGCCGACCCATCAGCGAGGTTCCAGTTCGCAGATCGGCCATCGGGGGCGTGAAACTAACGTGGCCGTGCATTGAATGGTGTTCTACGGCGATGAAAAGCGAGGGTTACCCGACCGGGCGACGGCGCTGCCCGATGAAGGCCGTCCCAGGCCATACGGCTTGGGCGCTCGAACGGTGCTACGATACGGGCGATGAAGCACTGAACGCAGGGTTCATGGATACGTCTCGCGCTGGACCACTATTCCGTCGGTGTCCCATTGCAGCCACTCGCCGGTCTTCTTCAAACTGCCGTCGGCGTTGTATCCGGCAAGTGTGCCGCGAACACGGACCTGGCCGTTCGGGTGGTACTCTTCATAGGTGCCTTCGGGAATATCCTGCACTACGTTCGCAACAACGAGCGTTAGTTCTCCGTTGTCCATATCTTCCACGAAGATGGAATCCAATTTCTGCGTTTGCCGGATGTCGACCCTGCGCATGCGCCGGTTGTTCTGCGTGTCGAATTCCAGACGGGCAAGCACGGGTGGTTCAACGATCATTTCCAATTCACCGGTCTGGATGTTCTCTACGAACAACGTGTCGGTCAATACTTGATTGCATAGCACCAGTTGCTCGGTCCGCTGTTGAGCGATGTCGTTGGATATCCAATTCCCTGGATCGAAATTGATCACCTGTGCTGCTGCGGGTAACCAACCGCCGATGATGAGAAGGATGACGTAAGGTCGCATGGTCATTAAGGCTTGGAAGATTTCGGACGGCATTGCCAATGGAGGAGTGAAGTTAGCACCCGTTCTGGTCAAATGAGAACGGGACACTGCCCAACC
>Ga0105048_10007535_pt1 | contig 17480 bp, 12 predicted proteins | sample MAT05_FD_78382 | JGI IMG/M metagenome (GOLD analysis project Ga0105048, IMG submission 78382) | Freshwater microbial communities from Lake Fryxell liftoff mats and glacier meltwater in Antarctica - MAT-05 | ecosystem: Environmental > Aquatic > Freshwater > Ice > Liftoff microbial mat | place...
AAGGCTAAAACAAAAACGGACTTCCCAGAAGTCCGCTTTAAATTGGGTTGAAAGCACCACCCTTCTAGGATCACCGCAGGTAATCCGCTTTATTCAAATTCCCGAGCAAAAAGGTACTCCGTTTTAGCCTTTGCATTCACCGCTTGCGAGTGAATGCAAAGGCTAAAACAAAAACGGACTTCGCAGAAGTCCGCTTTAAATTGGGTTGAAAGCACCACCCTTCTAGGATCGCCGCAGGTAATCCGCTTTATTCAAATTCCCGAACAGAAATGAATTAAACCCAAAATCCGTATACGCCTCGCCGCGGAATTTGGGTTAAACGGACTTCAATTGATTCACACTATCTTTGTATAACGTATGACCACCCAAACAATACCGAGCATTACATCCGCCCTCATCACCCTACTGCAAAGTGCAATGAATGACGCTGGATGCCCTGAAATGCAAGTGCAAGCTTCACCATTAGGCCCTGGAGAAAAAGGAATTGACTTTATTTTGACCTCGATACAGGAAAACCGTTCCATCCGAAATTATGCCGCCATAGGAAAAGAAAGTACAGCCCCCGGCGCAAAGCCCATGCAGTTGAATCTTTATTATCAATTATCGGCCCAATGGATAATAGACGGAAAACAGGATGTACTTGAAGAACAAAAAAGCATGGGAATAGCGATGAATGCCTTTTATGAAAATCCAATATTAATACTTTCGAAAGATGGTTCGGATAGTGTTGCAGACAATCACAATTCCATTCGAGTTACACAGATGAATTTATCTCTGGCAGAATCAGCGGCAATATGGTTGGCGAGCCAAAGACCCATGCGACCCAGTGTTTATTATGAAGTTGCTGGAGTGAGTTTATAATTTACATCACTATTCGCTGTACGGATACATTTAAAGGCAATAAAAAAAGAAATCACTCCCAAATAACCCGGTCAAATTCTGGATCCAATCGGCGGGTTGTTGGCTTTTGAAGACCATGCGTTTTTTGATTCACCTGCTCAATAACATAATCATTTAACTCATTGATGGTTATTTTCCCATTCTTATTTATATCAGCAGCAAAATCTCGGAGTCCGTGAATAATTGACCAAGTGAATATTCCATTGTTCCATTCGGGGCTCTCCAAAGCAAAACTAGTCCCTGATGCCGCTGTAATAACTGCAGCACCACTTCCCCGATCAGGGTTCGAAAACAATTGCTGCATCAATTCAAAACTATTTGTCCCTAGTTTGGGCTTGGCACAACCCTTGCAAATATTGCTGCCAGCGCGTGTTACAACATTGCCTTCTTTCGTTTGAAACGTATCCGATATTGCAGATATTTCTACTTCTTCCTTATCTAGTTCTCCGCTATGGCAGGCGTCTATTAGTAGCATTTTTTTTCTCGATCCAAGCCTATCTAAAAAAGATTCGAGGTTTTCATATGGGATTCCATTTTCGGCCGGTTTTTCAAAATTCATGTCATGGCTTGCATAATAAAAATTAAATTTATCATCCAACATACCATGGCCTGATACATACAAAATAACCTCGTCATTCACCCTTACGAACGGCAATCTTTTCATCATAGAATCCAATGCATTTCGGCCTACGTTTTTATCAAAAACAGTATCTATGTAAATGCTGTTATACAAAGCCTTCAAAGTCGAATCAGGCTTGGCATATAGCCCGGCAAAATCCCTTCCATCTTTTACAGCGTATTTTAAATTGTATTTTGTATCCTTATATTCCGAGACACTCATCACGAGTAAATACAAATTGGGCTTGGTTTCACGCAACGGTTCATAACGAACGTATATTACTTCTTTTTCAGATTCAACTCCGTTTTTGTTCATACAAGAAACTTGTATTTTATTGTCACCAGGATTTAAAGCCAAATCTATATTATACCACGATTCGCGTACTTTTTCTTGCAATATTTTTCCTTCCGAACCAAAATCAGGAACATTGTTTACCCACAAAAATAGGCGGTTTATGCTGTCTTTTTCATCTTTCACATGAACCTTAAATTTCAATCTTTGCTGGTTGGAAACCACAGCAATTCCATGGGGATTGACAATATTTATTTTTGGCGCCTCGATATTGTTTATGCTTGTAATTAAATTTCCCTTTCCCAATTTATTCATTCTTTTTTGCCATGCTTTTTCGTAGGCACTTATTAAATTTTTATCCGCACAACCCATCGCCTTTAAAACCAAGTCGGGGCGGTTGTATATTTGGTCAAACTGCTCGGCCGGATAGTATTTTCGGTTCCAATCAAAGGTGATGGCTTCTAGCGATTTTTTGGGTGTAAAATAACAATTGGTTGGTGTTATAATCAAAGCCTCTCGATTGCGAAGCGGATATATACTATAAGATGGAATGACTGAATCCGTTTTGAACACCGAAATCTGATGAAAATCGGTAACAACAACTTGTTTATCATCTCGGCTAAAATCTATATAAATCGCCACATTTTTAAGGGCAATTGGTAGAACAGTTCTTTTAAAATCTGGCAAATAAATTTTATATATTTTTAGATTATCCATAGAAACAAAAAGCCAATCTCTTTTGTGCGATATTTCTGCCGCATCAACAGAAAAATTCGTACCTGCCAAACTATCGCTTTCCAATTTTAAATCGATAGTATTTTTATCCGCATCATATTCAAAAACATGCCCATATTTGCTTAGCAAGACGATATTGTTTTGATAGAAAACATTGTTAATGGGAATAATTTTTATTGGAATTTTATTGGGGACAATAAATGCATGTTTCAACTTCAATTCGGGATAAACTTCGTATACGTATCCTTTGTCACCGGCAGTAACCAGCAATAACGAATCATTTCTAAAAAACACGCCAGACATAGGCCATTCATCGGGATTTACCAGCTTCAAACTATCATGAAACTCCATATCATTAGGTTTGTATAAATGCAAAACAGATTTAATATCAACACTTGCAAACCAATGGTTTGATTTGGAATAAACAGCTGTTTTCAATTTTGAAGTTAATTGAACCACAAATTTTATTGAATCGTTCTTTATACTGCGCCATTCGACTCTATTCGACCAAAAGGGGTCATAAAAGAGGTAATACATTTTATCTGGGGTTACAGCAATGCATGTACGAGACATGTATCCTTTTTTTTCTATCAAACTCTCCTTGCCAGTAGACAAATTCATTCGGTGGTATCCATTGTTGAAATAATACAGATTGCAAGCATCTGCCCCAAATTGGGCGCACAATGTAAACTTGCCAAAAAAGGGAATTGTGGTTAAATGCAACTCCTTATCCTTATCAAAACTAAACCGAGTTAAATCTAATTTTTGTAGACCAAATTCTCCCGCCATCAATAGCCACTTTCCATCCGGACTCATTGAAAACTCTTCTGTGTATTCCGAAAAACCCACAAAACTTCTGGTTTTATTGTTGAGTACATCCCAAACCGTAATGTTTTCAGATTTCTGGTTAAAAAAGAAATACCTGCCATCCGTTGTAAATCCCCCTGCACCAGGATAAATGATGGTATCCCCACTCAAATCTATAATTCTTTCATCACAATCAGAATACCCCCGATATTTATGATTGTTATTTGAATAAATATCCCAGCACATCATGGTTTTACCAATACAGCTTGCCATGAGTGTGCCGCTGAAAGGATTGTAAAACAGCCCTCCCGGACGATTGAGGCATCGCAGGGTATCCAACAATTTTCTTTTCTCATAATCCCATTTCCGGATAATTTTATCCTGAGATGCAGTGAATAGTTCTTTTGTTTCTGGAATAAAAATCATTCCATTCAAGTTCATCCCCCCTCCCTTTAATTTAAATTTTTCTGTAAAATCCTGTGCATCCAAAAAAAACAAATCTGGAGACCGCGCAACCATGGAAAGGTATTTGAAATCGGGGGTAAATTTTAAATCTTTAATTTTTATTCCAAATTCTTTTTTGAATATTTGTTGTTTAGAATCCAAATCCCAGACAATTAAACGACCATCCTTATCTGCGGAAATTAAATGTTTATTGTCTTGACTCCATTCAAGTGAACTCACCCATGCATTGTGGCCATTCAGACCAAACAACTCCCGCCCTGAACGTGCATCCCATATTTTTATTTCCGTTTCTAATCCAGAGCTTGCAAAATAATTTCCATCATGCGAAAAAACTGTAAAAAACTCAACATTATGTCCTTCCTGTAAATGAATTATCGGCAGGGGATCCTCGCCGATTTTACTTGCGGCAAGCAAAGCAGAAGATTCTTCGAAATGAAAACCTGCTTTCTTAAAAGCGTCTGCGGCGAGTAAATAATAATACCTGGCAGAATCTTTTATTTTTTTAGCACTGAACCGACTCGCGGTCAAAGAATATGATTTCCCAACATTTTCTGACATTTGTAGCACTTTGGCCGAATGCATTAACAATTTTTCTATCGCTTTGCATCGTGTGAAATTTTCTATGTCAATATTTTCAAGCCCGAATTTTTTCCATTCTTCGCTTAATGAACTTTTTTTAATTTCGCTTTTATAATTGGTTAGTAGTAGACTCTGCTCATCCTTTTTTACATTAATCAACAGCCTACAAAGTGTTCCCCCATCTGCTGGACTGCCGTATTTTAGCCAAGTTGCATAAGTTTCAGAAATTCTAAAATCTTGCCCTGCATATCTTTTATATTCAGCCCCAACATATCTTAAAAAGGTCCACAAATGTTCACGCGAAGTGTTTTTCATAGCATAACCCAAGTTTTTTCCTTTAAAAATTCCTGCAGTGATTTTCATTTTCATTGACCTAGAGATTTCCTTATTTTTCAAGGTTGGAACTTCGCGTATGGCAGCCAACAAATTGCGGATATGGGGATAAAACATATTATCATAACTTTTACTGTAAATTTCATTTAAATCCAATAAATTCCGCCACTCGTTATCCAAAAATCGAATGTGATATAAAATAATTTTATCGTAAGGGTTGTCTGCTTTGATTTCTTCTGGCACGCCTACTGTGCATTCTAGCAAATCTCCTAGTTGCGGCAAATAAGTGCTGTCTTTGATATTGTAAACCGTAACCTCCCATTGTGAATAGTTCGCATTTACCCAGTTTAATTTGCCATACCCCCCAACTCGAAAATTGCGATTGACGCCATTCTTTTTACCCATCAAAATCAACTTCACATCCACCAACGTGTCTATACATTGCATATTACCCCCATCTATCCTCAACAAATAGGTTTCTGCATCTTTGGTTTTAAAATATTCGTTATTTTAAAATACCGAGTAAGTTGATATTTGTATTTTTGCTCCAGATCTGTTATGCAATATTTATTTGCCGCTAGAATTGCTTCTTTAAAGTTACTTCGGATAGGCAAAATGGCTTTTAATATTTCAAGCGAATCTGCTCCGTAAGCGAGAGGAAAAAGAATATCCGTCCAATGCAATGCGCTGCAATCTAAATTTTCCGCATGACAAATGTTGGACGCGCGCATGGCTGCTTGAATCATCTGCGGTGTATCTGGCCCAGCAACCTTATCCCTAGAATCAAAATAAATGAGCTTTGCTTTTTCATAAGCAGAATCAAAATTCCCCACTTGGTATAGGCTATCGGTTTCGGCAAAAATACTTAGCTTTTGAACCTTGAACCATTGCGCGTGAACATTTCCAATAAGCAGAAATATTACAGACAGTGTTTGAACTCTTTTCATGTAAGTAGCGATATTCAAATATACACTGCAAAATTCTATCCATTCGTGTGCTTAGATAATTTTGTGTTCTTTGGAAATACACTTTTCTCAAAAATCACTACATTCGCATAATGTTTAAAGAATTCATCCACCAAATTCCCAAAGAATTTTTGAATTTTTTGTTGACTGTTACTTTTTCACTACTTATTGGGCTGGAACAGAGGCGAAAACAAAACGGCGATGATTTGATGCACACTTTCGGAACAGACCGAACATTTACCCTCATCGGAATTTTAGGATTTGTGCTTTATGTACTTTCTCCACTTACCCTGATTCCGTTTCTCTGTGGCCTTCTCTTTCTTTTTATCTTTCTGGGCATCTATTATTATAAAAAAATATCCAATTACAACCGGTATGGTATTACCGCCATGATTACGGCAATGGTAACTTATTGTTTGGCGCCTTTAATTTATACCCAACCACAATACTTGGTATTGTTAGTGGTGGTTTGTTTGTTAATTGTCACTGAAATTAAAGAAAATCTTTCGCAAATTTCCAAAAAATTCGACAATACGGAATTCATTACACTGGCCAAGTTTTTGGTACTGGCGGGGGTTATTTTGCCACTTCTGCCTGACCGCCCTATCTCCCCTAGTTTTACCATCAGCCCCTACATTTTTTGGCTATCTGTGGTCGTTGTAAGTGCCATTTCTTATTTCAGTTATTTATTGCAAAAATTTATATTTCCGCACGCAGGTATTTTACTTACTGGCCTGCTGGGCGGACTATACAGCAGTACTGCTACCACACTCATTTTGTCCAGAAAAAGCAAAGAATATCCGGGTAGCAACAAAATAGTGCCGGCAATTATGTTGGCCATTTCTATGATGTATTTTAGAATTTATTTGCTCGCACTTTTTTTTAACCAAAATATTGCTTTATTGTTATTCCCCTATTTTTTAATTCTTTTCATCACTACGTTAATCATAGCTTTTTTATTGTTTCGGTTTCACCATCATTTGGCAGTAAAAAAAGAAATTACAGTGATACCGCAGGAACAGCACAATCCGCTTGAATTTAAAACTGCATTTATTTTTGGATTGTTGTTTGTGATTTTTACGGTAATTACCCATTATGTGTTAAAGTTTTATGGAGCATCAGGCTTACACAGTATTTCACTAATTGTAGGGGTAACCGATATCGACCCATTTATTTTAAATTTATTGCAAGGCAAATGGGTCATTGAAAATTCAATATTGTCGGCTGCTATTTTGCTTTCCATAAACAGCAACAATATAGCCAAGCTCGGATATGCCATTGTGGTTTGTGAAAAAGGACTCAGACGCCCACTCCTCATAGGTTTTGGTATACTTATTATTGTTGGATTTATCCTTTATTTTACCAAACCTTTTTAATGCTTATCCAATACATCACTTCCTTTTAAACCACAAAATATAACCCACACCAATTCCGGCAATATCAGCTACCCAATCTAAGAATTCTGCACTTCGGCCAGCAACAAAATAGTGTTGTAAAACCTCAATGAATGCGCCGTAAACAGCCATAAAAAGCACGATTTTCAGAAGCATCGATTGCCTGGGCAGCTTTTGAAGTCCCAAAAACCAAATATAAGTCCAACCGATATATAAAAATAAATGTACCCATTTGTCAATAAATATAGATTCCAATATTCCAGATTTGGGCAAGGTATTGCCTGGAATTAGACAAACGCATAAAATAAAAAATCCCGACACGATAGCCGGGATTGGATGGTATTTAACAATTACTTTGGTCAAATTAATTTCCAACCATTGCAGTATATGCAACAGAATCCATCAATCCAGCCAACTGGGTAGGATCTGAAATGGCAATTTTCACCATCCAGCCAGCACCGTAAGGATCTGAATTTACAAGTTCCGGAGAATTCTCTAATTCCGCATTCACTTCATTAACAGTTCCACTCACAGGCATGTACAAATCGCTTACGGTTTTTACGGCTTCAACGGTTCCGAAAACTTCATTCTGCCCGATGGTTTCACCTGAAGATTGAATGTCTACGAAAACAATGTCACCCAATTCACTTTGGGCAAAATCGGTAACTCCAATGGTGGCGTTTGTGCCATCAACCAAAACCCATTCATGGTCTTTGGTGTACTGTAGGTTTGCTGGAAAATTCATATATTTAATTTCTATTATTTGTGTGTTTTTTTATCCCAAATCAATTTGAACAATGTGGTTAGTTTTTCTTTCAACTCCCCTCTGGCAACAATAAAGTCCAGAAAACCGTGTTCTACTAAAAACTCGCTGCTTTGAAAACCTTTTGGCAAATCTTTTCCAATGGTTTCGCGAATTATGCGTGGCCCTGCGAAACCAATCAATGCTTCTGGTTCGGCAATATTAAAATCGCCCAACATGGCAAAACTTGCTGTAACACCTCCAGTAGTTGGGTTGGTCATTAACGAAACATACGGTATATGCGCTTTGTTTAACAACGCCAATTTGGCGCTGGTTTTAGCCATTTGCATAAGACTAAAAGCCGCCTCCATCATTCTTGCACCTCCACTTTTAGATATCATTAAAAACGGAATGTTGTGCGCCAAGGAATAATCTATAGCGCGGGCAATTTTTTCACCCACCACGCTGCCCATGGAACCGCCAATAAAGGCAAAATCCATGCATGCAACTACAATCCTAAAATCATTCATCTTTCCGGTAGCGGTGCGCACTGCATCTATCAAACCCGTTTTTTTCTGAGCAACTTTAATGCGGTCTTTATATGCAGCTGTATCTGTAAATACCAAGGGGTCTCCACTGCTTAATTTGGCATCAAGCTCAGTAAATTTTCCATTGTCAAAAAGAATTTCGAAATACTCTTTAGAGCCAATGCGTTCATGATAACTGCATTGTGGACAAACAAAATGCGCAGCAATCCAATCCTTGGCTGGCACCACAGACTTACACCGACCGCACTTTTCCCAAAGCCCGTCCGGAGTAGCCTTTTTATCTTTGGTTTTGGTAAGTATACCAGAAAACTTACGCTGATACCACTTACTTCCCTCGCTGCTTAAATCTTCCTCTTCAAATTCCATAACATTGGAACGGCAATGATAGGCAAAAATTAAGCAACTGTGATACTGTTATCAAGATAAACATCTTGAATCGCATTCAACAAGGCAACCCCTTCACCCATTGGCTTTTGGAATGCTTTACGACCACTGATTAAACCCGCACCACCACCTCTTTTATTCACAACGGCTGTGGTTACTGCTTCTGCTAAATCGCTAGCGCCTCTGCTTTCGCCGCCACTGTTAATAAGGCCAGCACGACCCATATAACAATTGGCCACTTGGTAACGGCACAAATCAATTGGATTGTCAGTAGTAAGTTCACTGTATACTTTTGGATGGGTTTTGCCAAAAGAAATGGCATTGTAGCCCCCATTGTTGGTAGGTAATTTTTGTTTAATAATATCGGCCTGAATGGTCACACCTAGGTGATTTGCTTGGCCGGTAAGATCGGCAGCAGCATGATAATCTACGCCATCTTTTTTGAAACCATTGTTGCGTAAATAACACCACAATATGGTAGACATGCCTAACTCATGTGCCATTTCAAAAGCAGCAGATACTTCCTGTATTTGTCTTGCACTCTCTTCAGAGCCAAAATAAATGGTAGCTCCCACGGCTGTGGCACCCAAATTCCATGCTTCCTGAATAGAACCATACATAATTTGGTCAAATTTGTTAGGGTAAGTAAGTATCTCGTTATGGTTAATTTTTACAATAAAAGGAATTTTGTGGGCATACTTCCTAGAATTGGCAGCAAGCACACCAAAAGTTGAAGCCACTGCATTGCAACCACCTTCAATAGCCAATTTGATGATATTTTCAGGGTCAAAATAGATTGGATTGGGCGCAAAAGAGGCCCCTGCGCTGTGTTCAATACCTTGATCCACAGGAAGAATGCTCATATAACCTGTGTTTTTCAAACGACCATGGTCGTATATGTTTTGCAAACTGCGCAACACTTGAGGTGTGCGGTTGGTTTGAGCAAAAACGCGGTCTATAAAATCTGGCCCTGGGGCGTGTATAAGGTCTTTGGGGATGGTTTTGCACTCATGATTGAGAAGTAACTCTGCTTGGTCGCCTAGTAGTTGGCTTATGTTGTTTGCTTGCATTGCTGTTGAACTCATATTTAAAATGGAGTGCAAAGGTAAGTATTTTGGGTTAAAAAACGATTTTGCCGCATTCAACCGCATGAATGCCAATTCCATTGGGCATTTTCGCAATTTAAATGCAAAAACACAATCTTTTCAAAAATCCTAATTTAATCAAAATTGCATAACTTGCCGGCATGATTTCGGTACTTGAAATAGAAACGGCCAAACAATTGGAAGCTGCATTTGAAATACGAAGACGTGTTTTTGTGATTGAACAAAAAGTGAATCCTGCTGAAGAATATGACGAATATGAGCCACTTTGTGTGCATTTTTTAGCCAAAATAGGGGCGCAAGAAGTGGGAACCTGCCGCATTCGCAAAACCGAAAATGGGTTTAAATTGGAAAGATTTGCGGTTGTTGAAGAATTCCGTGGAAAGGGTGTTGGCGCTGCATTGGTAAAGGCTTGCCTTAACCATGCTCTGTTGCAAAATTCCGGAACTTACATTTACATGCATGCCCAAGAACATGCACTCGATTTTTATGCCAAATATGGCTTTTCTGCAGAAGGTGAAAGATTTTGGGAATGCGAAATTGCTCATTTTAAAATGAGTCAATTGGCGTAAATTTATTTCTATCTTTTAAAAATCGTTTGAAATTGGGCATTGTATTGTATCACATAATACCCTGGCCTAAGGAAACCCAAATTGATATTATTAACTCCCTTTTCAAGGAGAACTTCGTGTACCAATTTGCCATGAAAATCCAATACAGATACCCGCTTGGAAAAAGGCACCGAAATCTGCAAAAAATGATCAAACGGATTGGGATATGCCGAGAAAATGTTGCCTATTTCTGCATTTTTGACCGAAACATTGGCATTCGGTTTCAACGGCATCCTATCCAATTGCAATTTCCATCCGCTGTTTGTTCCCGCGCCAGAATAGGCACCTCGATAAATCCAGTTAAATAAGTCTCCATTAAAATCTTTATTGAAGTCTGCGAATTTGTTGTACGCTGTATCTACACAAATATTTCCCGTTAATTTTCCAATTTTAGGGTATAAATTGAGATTTGAAATTACCGCATTGGGCGAATTGAAATAATTTCCAGCATTTGCAAATGTTTCTAAAATATTGTTTCCAGAGTCTGTAAAATTAGTAATTCCTTGCGCTGCAAAAACCGCATTTCCATAACACTTTTGTTTATAGAATCCACTGGGATTGTAAATGCGTATTCCCCCACTGCTGTTGGCCGCATATATTGTATTGTGGAAGACTTTTATATTTTGCGGTTGAACCCCATTTTGAGCCGTAAAATAGACTGCCCGCATTCCAGATGGGTCCGAATGATTTACCAAGATATTGTTGTAAAAAATTATATTTCCCGTACCCTGAAACAATGCTTCATTGGGATTTTGCCAAAAGAAATTTCCATAAATTTCATAATAGTCATTTTTTCCCCAACCGTTCAACGGAAATCCTCCTACGAGCAAATTGGGCCTAGCACTTGCCCCCGCTGAACCATTCAATTCTTTGCTAAAAACATTGTGCCGGATGATGGTTTTTCCATTCACCATTGTGCCTACCACATCATCTCTTACGGTATCAAGTTGGTGCTTAATTTCTATATTGTAACCCAGCGTATTTGAAATGAAATTGTTTTCAATAATGCCATTTACAAACGGTTTACTTCCGTCAGAATTACCCAAATACATTCCAGTGCCCGCGTCAATAATTTTATTGTAACGAATCACCCAATTCCAAGCAGGGCATTTTGTGCTTATCCCTACAATTTGTTGGTTGTTCCCATAATTGACAATGCTTAAATTTTCTAGCGTAATGTGGTGCGCCCAATTGCCCGTAGTTCCTTCTCCTTTAATAGCATCTACAGGCACATTCAAGCCATCCAATTGTAAATCACGGATAACTAGATATGCACATTGGGTAATGCTTACTGTATTGCAGCAACTTTGCGCTTGAAAAATAGTGGTCCAATTGGCTTGCCCCATAATTACAATAGGATCCAAATAGGTGCCTTTTAAATTGTTTAATGCTAAATTTCCAGTATAGCTTCCTGCAGCCAAAGCCAGCGTATCTCCGGCAATAAGAGCAAACAGTTTTGTTGAATAGTTCGCGCCATTTGCCGGAATCATTCTCGCATCCAGTAAATTGACATTACATAGAACCAAAATCAACAATGACTTCAATTTTATCATTTTAAGTATTCAAATATATTGACAATATTTAAGCTATCTTTGAATTCTTCTAATTCAGAATCATTCTGTTTTATATAATTAAAGGGATAGCACAAGCATAAGCCCTTTAGATGTGTCAAATTACTTCTTCCTCTTCCCCAATTTGTTGCCTCCACATGGCAAAATACAAACCGCGTTCGGTTATTAATTCTTCATGGGTACCCTGTTCTATAATGCGCCCTTTTTCCAATACATAAATACGATCGGCATGCAAAATGGTACTGAGTCTGTGGGCAATAATTACATTAATTCTGTCCCGCTGCCCAGAAACTTCTCTCACTGTTTCGGTAATTTCTCTTTCGGTTAGAGAATCTAAAGAAGAAGTAGCTTCATCAAAAATCATCAATTTAGGGTTCCGCAGCAATGCCCTTGCAATAGAAATACGCTGTTTTTCACCCCCAGAAACTTTGATTCCACCTTCACCGATTTGGGTATCCAATCCTTTATCCGCCCTAGACATTAAATTCTGTGTCGCTGCCTTTTTAAGTGCATCTTCCAATTCGGCATCGGTAGATTCTGGCCTTACAAACAAAAGATTGTCGCGAATGGTACCACTAAACAATTGGCTCTCCTGACTAACCAATCCCAACTGCTGGCGAATATCAGCCGTATCTACATTGCCTTCGGGTATGTTGTTGTAAAAAATATTTCCTGCTATGGGTTGATACAGTCCAACCAACATTTTTACCAAAGTGCTTTTTCCACTTCCACTGGGGCCTACAAAAGCAATGGTTTCACCTTTTTTCAATTCAAAATCAATATCATTCAATGCATTCCGTCTGGCGGTGTTGTGCTTAAAGCTTACATTGGAAAATTTAATGGATTCAATATTTCCCAAAGCAATGGGATTGATAGGTTTTGGCTCTGGAGCTATATTCCTTAGTTCTTCATACCTCCCCAACGAAACTTGAGCTTCGCGCCAAGCCTGAATAAAAGTACCCAATTCTTGCAAAGGATTAAAAATAAAAAAAGTATAAAATAAAAATTGAATATACATCCCCGGGGTAATTCTACCCGTAAAAACCATCCAACTTAAAAACAGCAACAAGCCATTGCGCATGAAATTAACCGTAGTTCCTTGAATAAATCCCAGCGTTCTTACTTTTTTTACCTTTTTCAATTCAAGTCCCAATATTTTTAGGGTATTGGCACTAATTCTGCGAATTTCTTGTTTGATTAATCCTAAACTTTTTACCAATTCTATATTGCGCAAACTCTCCGTAGTTGTGCCCGCGAGTACCGAAGTTTCTTGCACAATTTCCTTTTGAATGATTTTTATTTTTTTACTAAGTAAAGAGCTACTTACACCCACAATGGCCATAGCTCCAATAAATACTGGGGCTATCATCCAATGCACTGTCATGGAAACTACAAAAACGAAAATGACACCCACAATGCTGGTAAACAAAAGATTTACGGAGAGTAAAATTAAACGTTCACTGTCTGAACGCACTTTTTGAAGTATATTCAGTGTTTCCCCACTTCGGCGATCTTCAAATACAGCATAAGGTAAATCCAGTGTATGCTTAATGCCGTCCATAAAAATTTGGGCACCGCTTTTTTGAATGGCCACATTGATAAAATAATCCTGAAAATTTTTCGCTATTCTGCTAACCATGGCTACCCCAACTGCAATACTTAACCAGCCTAATACGCCTTGTATAAAATCCTTTTGGGTGAATTCTTTGTAATGCATCAAATACTTATCTATGATGTTTCTGCCTACCCAGGGGTCTAGCAAAGAAAAAACTTGATTAACAGCAGCGAGCAACAAAGCGGTAAAAACTAACTTTTTTTGAACCCGCAAATAGGAAAACAATAATTTCATTGGCAAATTTGTTGCAACAAATATACAAATATTACCCTGTCTACCAAATAGGCAGTAAAAATCAAACTGATTTCCGATTTAAAATATCTTCATAAAATTCAAGCAAACCATGTGTCAATATCCCCACAGAATACTTGTCTATAACTAATTTTCTACCGTGGATTCCCAATTTTGTCGAGTCTTCATTTTCTGTAAAAACCAAGTCGATTGCAAGCAGCCATTCGTCCAAAGAATCTGCCAAAAGGATATCTATGTTTTGTGTGTAGGAAATTCCAGTTGCTCCTAACCTCGTTGAAATCACGGGCCTGCCGTAAGCCATAGCTTCCAACGTTTTCATGCGCAATCCACTTCCGGACAGTAAGGGAACAATGACAGCCTTATAACTTGATATAAATTTTCCAGCATCTTCAATTTCCCCATGATTTACAATGTTTTTACCCCTAAAAATTGGATCATTCCGATCCAGCGATTTACCGGCAATATGAAATTTAGCATCGGTGTACTTTTCCAAAACCCGAGGCCAAATATGCTTTATAAAATGTAAAACCGCATCTCGATTTGGCATCCATTCCATGCTGCCCAGATGGCAAAGTGATTTCGATTCTACTGGATATTCATCCAACTTTTCTTTATAAACAACGCCTGCTGGATAATTATAACAAACAGCGTTGGGATTTATTTTTTCAAATTCATTTTTATCTGCAACCGTTATGGATACTATGTAATGGAATTGTTTAAGTATTTTAATTTCTTCTGTTTTCAGTGAATTTGAAAGATTTTTTAAATACCATTTTTTAAATGCGTTATGCGCATTTTCTGCCAATTTTAACCAAATCTTATGCTCTACATTGTGCTGTCTCAATACCCTTATCGAATTTGAATATTTTTGCACAATCGGTAAAAAAGATATGGAAAAAATACCCTCAAAATGTATAATATCGAAATGCTCTTTTTCCAACAAATCGATCAATATTTTTTCTCCTTTTTTGGAATTAAATCTTGATAAATTGTAATTAATACCTCGCAGCAAAGCCCATAAAGCACTTATTTTATGGGTTGTTGCATCTAAATATATTGGCACAACTTTACAAAATGGGAATTCCGATTTTATTACATCCTCTGAAACGAAATGCTTTTGGGTATTGAAAGTAAAAAACGTAACATCATGCCCTTGATTGGCCATCTCCTTCAGCATTCCAAAACTTGCAACAGCACCTCCATCGCGCAGCGGGAAAGGAATGCGACTTCCAAGGACCAAGATTTTCATGGGGCATTCAGGTTTGAATCTTGGACTAAAACAGATTTTTCCTTTTTGCTTTTAATTCGCTTTTGAATGAATTGAATTCCCAGAATTTTTTTGAAAAATGTTTTATAAATTTCCAAAGACATAACAGAGCTGTCATTTGTAGCTTTGTAGGTAATGAAAACCCCAATTGGGAAGAGCACAAGTGAACTCATCCACATACCTACCCAAATAGGAACCATCCCTTCCTTGCCTATTTTTTCACCCACCAAATTGATGGCATAAAAGAGCACAAACAACACCACACTAATAACCAATGGCATACCAATTCCACCTTTGCGAATAATGGCCCCCAAAGGGGCTGATATTAAAAACAACAGAATAATAATTACACTTAGGCTAAATTTCTTGTGCCATTCTGCACGGTATGGGGCTATTTCGTCGTAATCAAATTTGCGGTTAGAAATAAGTCCATCCACAGTTCCCTTTAACCCTCGCGCGTTTGAAATTGCTTGCATTATTAAACTTTTTTGTTGTTCCGCATTAAAATTACTTAAAATATCCGATGCCATTTTAGGTTTAAAAATAGAATCATTTTTTAACACGGTATCTCCTCGAAAACCATACAACCCTGGCAAATGAAAAAATCTAGACATGAATACTTGATTCTCCTTAACCATGCGGAGGTCTTTTTTATAAAATGAGTCAATTTGTTTGTTCAATTCACCCACGTTCATAAGTCTATAATCGCCTTTGTATGCATCGCGTTCTGTGAATTTTAAATCCAAGGAAGACAAATCGATAGCCATTTTTTGTGTTTCAAAACGCATCAAATTAAAAGGGCTACTTCGGTTATATTCTTTCATCCCTGTCATTTCATCGTATCTTATTCCATTAAAAAGGGTAAAATACAAAACCCGTTTATCCTCACTCAGCTTCATTGTGCCGTCTTTGGCGCGTATCACATTTAGGCGTTTGGAATCGTCTAGCTTATATTCATAAATTAATACATCGTGGATGGTTTCATTGTCTTTGTCTTTTTTACCCACCCGAATGGAGAAATTTTCTATTTGTTGGTAAAAAACACCTTCTTGTATGTTAAAAGCCGGCTTTTTTTGGCGCAAATCCCATAGCAGCGCCTTGGCTTCTAAATTTGCCCGCGGGATAACCAAATTCATAAAATAAAAATTGACGCAGCCCAAAAGAACCATAAGCAGGAAAACCGGCATTAATATTCTTCGCAATGACATTCCATTGGCTTTCATTGCCACCAACTCAAAACTTTCGCTGAGATTGCCAAATGTCATTAAACCAGCAATCATTATAGTGAGTGGCATAGCCATGGGCACCAAATCTGCCAAAGAATAGAAAATTAATTGTGCTAAAATGAGAGGTTCTATGCCTTTTCCTACCAAATCATCAATGTATTTCCATAAGAACTGCATTAAGAACAAGAACATACTCAACACAAAGGTAACCATAAACGGACCCACAAATGCCCGAATAACGAGCATATCTATGCGCTTCAATATTTTAGGAAGTTTAAATTTTAACACTCGTTTGCGCTTTCATACATGGGTACAACATAAGGAACGGGTTCCCCCCTGTTCCTAAAAAAGATTTGCAAAATTAATCAATTCTACATGATCAGTAATAAAACATGCAAGAAGAGGGAATAATTCCACTTTCCAATTGCTGCAAAACCTCTCCCCTGCTAGAAACTACAATTATGCTTCCTTTAGATATATAATCTTTTGCATTGCATAAATAGAGGTTTCCCGAAAATGGATTGACACTCAAACCGTAGATATTTTCATTCAAATTTGGTGTATATATAGGTGCAACGGAAAGGGCACTGGCTGAAATGGACATTCCAAAAACGCCATTTGCCAAATAAAATAGCGAATCGCCATTTTTACTTAAAACCAAGGAAGATGCCGAAATCCCTTTTGCAAAAAGGAATTGTTTTTCCACTTTATGGCTTAAGGGTGAAATTGCACTTAAATAGCTCTTTCCACTGTCTGAAGATAAAACCCAAATTTTATTATTTTTGTCTTTGCAAATCCATTTAGAACCTTTTGGTACAAGAATGCTGTCGGTTTGCGTTAACTTCAGGGCATCAAATACGTACACAAAACCATTGGCATTCGCCACATAAACGCGGCTGTTAAACGCCAATAGTTGCTCAGACCATCCTTTGCAACTTAGCTTTTTACTTACCGTTGTTCCATTTGTATCCGCAATAGAAATGTGGTTGTCATAAATATCTGTAATCCAAAAACGACCATTTGCTTCAACCATATATCGCGGTGATTTCAAGCCAGATATTGCTTTTTGCCAA
>Ga0105048_10007537_pt1 | contig 17476 bp, 11 predicted proteins | sample MAT05_FD_78382 | JGI IMG/M metagenome (GOLD analysis project Ga0105048, IMG submission 78382) | Freshwater microbial communities from Lake Fryxell liftoff mats and glacier meltwater in Antarctica - MAT-05 | ecosystem: Environmental > Aquatic > Freshwater > Ice > Liftoff microbial mat | place...
AGGCGGCGATCCGATCCGCGCCGAGTCCCTCCTCATGGAGGGCCTGCGGATGATCGACGAGTGGCCGGTGGTGCGGCAGCGCCTCCCGTCGCAGCAGCTCATCCCGGAGAAGATCAAGCCGCTCCCCGACGAGGCCGAGCTCAACCCCGAGATGGACGTCTTCGGCATCGGCGGCGGTGGGGCTCCGGCCACGACCGCGGTCGACGTCGGCCCCACCGAGCGCCGCGTCTTCAGCCTGCTCCAGACCGGCCGCACCGTGCAGCAGCTGGTGCACCTCTCGCGGCTCGGCGAGTTCGAGACCTGCCGCGCGATCCTCACGCTGATCGACGGCGGTTACGTGCGCCTGGTCGAGCCGAAGCCGCCGGAGGTCGAGCCGCCTTCACCATGGCGGCCGACCACGCTGCTCCTGCGCGTCGCGGCCTGTTCGGTGCTCGCCGGCGTCGCGCTGGTGATGGTGAGCGCGTTCGACGGACGGCAGGTCGGCCTCGATATCGGCTCGACGATGCACTACCGCGAGTCCCACTTCGAGGGGTACCTGGCGGAGACGCAGCTCGACGTCATCCGCCGCGCGCTCGACGTGTTCCGCCTGCAGACCGGGAGCTATCCCGACGCGCTCGAGCCGCTGGCCGAGGCGGGCTTGCTGCGCGAGCGCGACCTGCGCTTCCCGTTCGTCTCGAGCTATTATTATCGTCGCGACGGCAGCACCTACGTCTTGATGCCGCCGCTGTACTGACCCGATCCGGCCGCGCTCAGCGCAGGCGGCTCATGTCCAGCATGTGCTCTCCACGAACTACATGCACGATGAGGACATGACGGCCTTCGAGCCGATACACGATGCGGCACGGGCTCACGATCACTTCCAGGTACCTGTTGCCCCGAAGCTCCGGCACCCGGCGCCCAGAGCTCGGATGCTCTACCAGCCGCTCCACGCGCTTCAGGCACCTTGCCACCCGCTTCGACGCGGCCATCGGCTTGTCCAGCGCGATGTACGCCGCGATCTCGTCGAGCTCCTCCAGTGCAGGTTCGGTCCAGACTATGCGTCGTTCGGGTTCAGCCATCGCGATAGACGCTTCTTCGCCGCGCGGTGCGACACCACGCGGCCCTCGGAAAATGCACGCTCGCCGCGCGCCAGACCCTCCAGCAACGCCAGACGCCTCTTCATCTCCTCGTACGTCGCTACGTCGAGCAGCACCGCCGCCGATTGACCATGCTCGGTGATCAGCACCGGCACACGATCCTCCTGCAGCCGATGAATCACCGCTGTCGCCCGACGCTTGATCTCCGTAACCGGCTTCTGCGTCTCCTTCATAGTGATCCTTTTGTAGCACCGGACGACTCGAAGCGACTCTGATCTTCAGTGCCCCGATCCAGAGTCAGGTCCGCGTCCTCGGTACGCGGCGTCGGCGATCGCCACGGCATCGAGCGCTTCTTCCAGCGGCACGGGGCAGTCCCCGCCCTCGGTCACCCAGCGCGCGAACGCCTCGAGCGTGCGCACGACCGTCGGCACCGCGGGCACGCTGCGGAGCGTTCGGCCATCGTCGAACGTGCGCGCGATGTAGTCGGACTCCAGGATCCCGTCGTCGAAGAAGAACGTGTAGCGGTGGCGCCGGCCGCGGCCGATCTTGCTGGTGCGCAGATCGCCGCGGACGTCTCCGGCGCGCAGGCGCAGCCAGGCTTGATCTTCGGTGGCCCCGCCGAGGACGCTGGCAAACGCGGCGTGCTCGACGGACACGCGCGCGCCGGTGATGAAGCGCAGCGCGTCGATCGCGTGGATCCCGGTCTGCACCAGCACGCCGCCGCCGGCGACCTCGACGTCGTTCTCCCACGCGAGGCCGCGCGGCTCGATGCGCTGCTCGAGGCCGAACCCGCGCAGGCGACCGAGCCCGGTCTGGTGCTCGCGCAAAAGGACGGTCAGCGGATCGAAGCGGATCGTCTGCGCCACCATCGCGCGCTCCACCGCGTCGATGATCTCCCGGCCCTCGGTCGCGTTCCGCGCGAGGGGCTTCTCGATGAGCAGCGGCTTCTTCTGGGCGCCGACCAGGCGCGCCAGCCGGACGTGCTCCGCGGCGGGCACCACGATCACCACCGCGTCGGCGGCCTCGATCAGTCCCTCCGGTGTGGGGAACGCCGGCACCCCGAGCGCGCGCGCGTCGTCGGCCGCCTGGGCCTGATCTCGCCGCCAGAACCCCGCCAGCCGGGCGCCCGCAACGTCCCCGCGGATCAGGTGATCGGCGTACCTGCGGCCATGTCGACCGAGCCCGATGAGGCCGAGGGAGAGCACCCCCTCCGATTACAGCGGATGTTTGGGCAGCGCATCCGCGTTATGGTGTGTGGATGGCGAACGCGCGGATGATCATCGGTGTCGCTGGCTGCCTCGTGCTCGGGGTGGGCGGAGGGCTGGCCGTCCGCGCCGTGGCCGACGTCGCCCCGGTCCAGGAGCAGGTGGCCGAGGAGAAGGTCGCCCCCGACGGCAAGATGCGGGTCGCGGCGATCACCGGCGGCGCGCGGGTCCTCTCCCGCACCGGCGTGTGGCGTCCCGCGAAGAAGGACGACGTCATCCGGCGGCCGAGCGGCTTCGACGTGCGCGCCGGGATCTCGTCCCTGTCGCTGGCGGGCACCGACGTCTCGCTCTCCGCTTCGAACGGCGCGCACGGCGTCATCAACGGCCCCGGCCAGCCGCTGCGCATCTACCTCGATGACGGCCACGTCGTCGTCCAGAGCCCCAAGGAGCTGGTCACCGTGGTGGTCGCGCGCGAAGGCGCCGAGATCTCCGGCCGCTCGTTCGGCGTGAAGATCGAGGACGGCCGCGTGCTCGTCGCCGGCATCGGGCGCGAGGTCGAGGTGAAGCGGCGCGGCCAGTCCAACAAGTTCCCCCAGGCCACCGAGGCGCTCCTCTCCTCGCTCGGCTTCCGTCAGGTCGCGCTCCCCGAGCAGCTCACCGTCACGATGGAGGGCGTCGAGAAGAAGGCCGCCAAGTGGGCGATGCGCGGCCGCACCAGCCCCACTGCCTGGGTGATGCTCCGCGCCGAGCGCGGGGCGTATCAGGCCGTCCCGGTCGAGGCGGATGGCCGCTTCACCGCGATGATCGACGGCCAGTCGCCGGTGAGCGGCGAGCTCATCGCGTACGACTCGGCGGGTCGCACGGCCGAGGTCGGCGCTCCGTCGGGCGCGATCGACGCCGGCCCGGCGCGCGCGGGTCACAAGCCCGAGGTCGAGCCTGCCACGTCGCCGAGCGGTCCCGACACGTTGTTCCCGGAGGCGTCCGCGAAGCCGGCGAAGGCCGAGCCGCCGGTGCCCGTGAAGGACGAGCCGCCCGTCGCTGCGGTCGCCGCGAAGAAGGACACCAAGAAGGACGCCAAGAAGCCGGCAAAGAAGGGCGGAAAGCCCGATCCCGGCGACGAGGACTCGATCACGCTCGGTGACTTCGGCGACGAGGCCGCAGATCCGAAGGACGAGCCCGCTTCGAAGTCGATCCCGACGCCGACGACGGAGGCCCCGCCGAGCGTCGAGACGCCCACCGCGAAGCCCGAGAAGGTGCCGGCGAAGCCGAAAGAAGAAGACGACGAAGTGAAGCTCGACTGGTAGTCGGCCAAGGGCCGCTACATCGTGGGCGGAGTCCGCAGCACGGCGAGCTGATCGCGCACTTCGCGGAACGCCTGGGTCATCAGCGCCCGGCTGCCGGCGCCCGTCACCAGCGCCTCGACCGTCATCGGCACGAGGTCATCGAGATCGCTGAAGCCCTCGTTGGTGAGCGCGACGCCCGCCAGGAACAGATCGTCGGTCGCGTCGCCGCGCGAGGACACGATGCCAATCTGCGCGTCGTCGAACTTCTTGGTCGAGCCCTGATCGGCGAAGCCGACGACCGCGAACACCACCGGCTTGCGCCCGCAGACGGCGCGCGCGCGCAAAAGATCGGTCGCCCGCGACATGCCATCGAAGAGGTGCGACTCGCCGTCCGCCACGCCCTCGAGCCCGCGCAGCGCGTCGCGCATGGTGTTGAGGTCGGACGTCGGCATGACCAGCTCGGTGGCGCGGTTCTCGTGCCCGTAGGTGACGAGGCCCCAGATCGTATCGGGGAACGCGGCCGTCGGATCGAGCACGGTGCCGAGGATCTCGGGGATGTGCGCGCCATCCTGATCGGCGAGCTGCATGCCCACCGACGTGTCGAGCACGATCATCACGTCGAGCTTGTTCGGCGGCGCGTCGCAGATGGGCATGGTCCGCATCTCCACGACGGCCGCGTCCTCGAGCTGCTCGATGGTGATGAGCTGGCAGCTGCGCGCGATCTGCAGGCCGCCCTCGTCGCGTACGACGATCTCGAAGGTCAGCGGCCGATCGGTCGGCAGCTCGTTGAACACGGTCGCGTCGCTCGGATCGAGCGGATAGCGATGATCGTAGGTCTTGAGCAGCCCCGCGCGGCCGGGCTTGGGGACGTCGCTCATGATGTCCTTGCACGAAGTGCCGTCGAAGACGCTCACCTGGACGGCGCGCGCGGGCGCTTCGACCAGCTCGTCGCTGAACGTCGCGTCGAGCCCGGTGCTGCCGCTGCAGCCGGCAAAGAGGAGGGCGGCCGGTGCCCACGCCAAGAAACGCATGGGCGACATCGTACGCGGAAGTCGCGTCGAAGGTGAACCGGGGCGGATGTGGGGAGAGAGGATCGGCGGCGCTGAGGCCGCCGATCCGTGGGGCAAACTACGGGGCGAAGTCGAGGCGGAGGAAGTAGTTCCCGATCGCGTCGCCGAAGAACTCCTTCACTTGGATGTAGTACGTGCCCGCGGGCAGCAACACCCGGGTCGGGGCCGCCGGCGTTCCTGCGATCTGCGAGCAGAACACGTCGGTGGTCGGATCGGCGTCGTCGTTGAACTGGAACAGCGCCGGCTCGTCCCCGACGACCTCACCATCGAGGTCCGTCGTGGGCACCGCGTTGTAGAGGAACAGCTTGGTGTCGATCGCGTCCGCGTCGACGCCCGAGATGCAGTTCGAGAACACCGATCCGAGCCGCGTGTACGTCACGAGCGTGACCCGGAGCGGCGCGGTCGTCGTGAACCGGTAGAAGTCCCGGTCGTTGATCACCATCGAGCCCGAGACGTCGACGACAGTCGCCGCGTTGAACGGCCCGAGCACCTGCGCGGTCGTCGGCAGATCGTTGGGCTCGACCTCGGTCACGTAGTTGCCCGGCGCCTCCGCCGTGCACGTCGCGGAGCAGCCATCGCCCGGAGCGACACCACCGTCGTCGCACTGCTCCGCGCCTTCGCGGATGTCGTTGCCGCAGACCGCGCCCTGGCCTTCGAACCGAACTTCGTAGGCGGGGATCGCTCCGTTCGCCTGATACTCTTCGACGACCACGTAGTAGGTGCCGGCGGCCGGGATGAACACGTCGGCGGGGCCGATGAGCGAGCAGGCTTCGATGCCCGCATCGTCATTGTTCGCGACCTGGACGCCCGCTGCGTCGTACACGAACAGCCGCGTGTCGTTGCCCAGCGTGCACGTTCCGATCGCCGGCACGCCGGTCTCCGCGTTCACGCGGAGGCCACCGTTGGCCACCGTCATCTGGTAGACGTCGATCTCGCCCGTCGTGATGGCGCCCGCGAAGGTCCGCGGTGCACCGAGCGTGAACGCGCCGTTGGCCTCCACGGCCGCCGAAAGCAGCGTCACCGCGATGCGGATCTCGTAAGCCGCGATGGTCGCGTTGTCGCCGTCCTCCCCGATCGTCACGGTGTACGTGCCGGCAGGCAGGACCCGCTCACCGATGAGCGAGCAGCTGCCCGTTCCATCGGTCGTGTCGCTCTCGATGAGCGTACCCGTCGGTCCGAGCAAGCGGATCGACGTGGCCGCGGTCGGGCAGGTCCCGAACGTCGGCGCGCCGGTCTCGACCGAGACAACCGAGGCCGCCGTGAGGACGATCTGGAAGATGTCGCGGTCGGCCACGGTCTCGATCGCACCCGGGAACGTCTGCACGCCCGGCTGGTTCACGACGCCGTCCGGCTCGGTGAGGCAGGTGGCCGAGCAGCCGTCGCCGCTGGCGGTGTTGTTGTCGTCGCACTGCTCCTGGCCCTCGCGGAACCCGTTGCCGCACGTGTTGTTCGGCAGCACGCTCACCCGCACCTGGTAGGCCGGGATGGTGGCGTTGTTTCCAAACTCCTCCACGCGCACGAAGTACGTACCCGGCTGCACCAGCGGAGCCGGACCGCTCGCGCCTGGGAGGAGCGAGCAGTTGCCGGGCCCGTCATCATCGTCGCTGAACAGCTCCGTGCCGGTGGCGGCGTTGAAGATGCGGACCAGGGTGTCGGCGGTCGCGCAGATCCCGAGCGTCGGAGCGCCCGTCTCAACCACGATGTACGCCTCCGCCGTCACGTCCACGCGGATGAAGTCGAGATCCCCCGCCACCGCGATCGCATCGCTATAGGTCTGCGACGCGGTCGGACCGGTGAGGGTCGCGATCGGGGCGATCTGGCACTGCGCGCTGCAGAAGGTCTGCCCGTCGCACTGCTCGCCCCGCGCGACCTCGATGATGCCGTTGCCGCAGCGGTTGGCCGGGATGCCGGTCACAACCACGTCGTAGCGGCCGATGTTGGCGTTGTTGCCGTCCTCCTCGACCACCAGCCAGTAGTTGCCGGGGACAAGCGCCGCAAAGGTGTCAGTCTGCGGGGAGATGAGCGAGCAGCTGTTCACGCCGTCCGTCGCATCGGTCCCGATCTCAGCGCCGGTGTCGTCGAACAGGCGGAGCCGGGTCGTGATCGCCGGGCACACGCGGGTGGCGGCGTCGACGAACGTCTCGGCGCGGATGAACGAGGTCGTCCCGGTGACCGTCACGCGGATCGCGTCGCGGTTGAACTCCGGCGTGATGGCGCCGGTGATCGTCGTGGTGGTCGCGGCGGACAGGTTCACCGTCGCCACGGCCTCGAAGCCGCAGGTTGCGCTGCAACCATCACCCGAGGTGGTGTTGCCGTCCTCGCACTGCTCGGTTCCCTCGAGGATCGTGTTGCCGCAGCCCGGCGCGATCACGCTGAGGTGGAGGAAGTACACCGGCACGGCCGACGGGGTCGCCCGCACGCGGATGCCGTAGCGGCCGGCGGCCAGGCCACGCGATCCGGTGACCGTGTACGGCCACACGCGGCCGCAGTTGCCCTGCGGACCGCCGGTGAAGTTGGCCGAGCCGATGATCGTGCCGGTCGTCCCGAACAGCGAGATGTCGACCTCGGGGCTCTCCGGGCACTGGTCGAGGCCGTTCACGGTCGCGTAGGCGTCGACGTGGTAGCCGGCCGGGACGTCGAACAGGTAGAAGTCGGTCGTGTCCGCGGCCGGGGTGCCGATCGTTCCGCGCACCACGATCGTCGAAGTGACGATCAGGACGTTGCCCGTCGCGAACGTGTCGTTCATTTCGGCCTCACGGTTGCCTTCGAACTCGCAGAGGGCGTTGCAGCCATCGCCCAGGCGAGCGTTGCCGTCGTCGCACTCCTCGGCGCCCTCGATGATCGCGTTGCCGCAGCCGACCGCGCGGGTCTGGATGTCGAGCACGTAGATCGGGAGGGTGGCGTTGTTGCCGTTCTCCGAGACGCGCACGTAGTACGTCCCGGCCGCGACGAGCGCGAAGCTGTCGAAGGTCGGGTCGATGCGCGGGCAGGACGCGATGCCATCATCGTTGTCGCTGCCGAGCACGGCGAAGGTCGAGTCGTAGAGCGTGAGGACCGGGTCGGCCGAAGCACCGTCGCAGCGGCCGCGCGACGGGATGAAGACCTCCGCGCTGATATAGCCCGCGGTGGGCATCGTGACGGTGACGTAGCTTGCGCCGCCGATCGTGGTGATCGCGCCGGGCACCGACTGGTTGTCCGGGAAGCCGATGGTGGCCAGTGACTCGATGTTGCAGGTGGCGTTGCAGCCGTCGGCGGCGACGATGTTCGCGTCGTCGCACTGCTCGGTGGCGCCGCGCTCGAAGATGCCGTTGCCGCACGCGGGGGCGCGGACCTCGACCGTGACGACGTACAGGCCGACGCTCGACGCGCCGAAGCCGCGGACCATCGCGTAGTAGGTGCCGGCCGGGAGGTTCGCCGCGAACGCGTCGCGGCGCGGGTCGACCAGCGAGCACGCGCCGTTGCCGTCGTCGTCATCGCTGCCCAGCACCGTGGTGCCATTGGGGCCGACGAGATCGATGAACGTGTCGAAGTTGCAGCCGCCCTGGCCATCGCTGGTCTCGATGCGCACGTTGCCGTCCGCCGGGACGACGAACGAGTACCAGTCGCGATCGACCGGGGTCATGGTGACGATCTCGCCCGCTGCGCCCGGGCTGTTGCCGAGCGCGATGGCGCTGGCGGCGGTGGTGCCGGTGTCGACGCCGGTGATGAGCTGGAGGACGCTGACCTCACGCGAGACCGAGCCGACCGCGTTGCTCGAGGTGAGCTCGATGCGGACGGTGGTCGTCGCGGTGAAGGTGTACGTGCCCGTCGCGGTGTTGACGAAGCCGGGGGCCGGCGCGCCATTCAGCGTGAGCGTGTTGGTGGTCGCGCCGACGGTGTCGAAGCGGACCGACACGCTGGTCGAGGTCTGCGTGAAGGTGATCGGCGCGGCGTCGAGACGCGTGATCGCCGGCGTGTTCTGGCCGACCAGGATGACGCTGGCCGACGTCGGGCCGTTCGGGTTGCTCGCCTCGACGCGGTAGCTGGTGGGGGTGGTCGAGGTGACGGTCACGGTGAACGTGCCGCGGCCGCCCGCGGCCGAGGAGATCTCGGTGTTGCTGGCATCGAACAGGCGGGTGCTCTGCGCGCCGGTAAAGCTCCAGCTGAGGACCGAGGTGCCGCCGACGCGGGCCGGGTTCGGCGTCGCGGTGAAGCTGTCCAGGGTCGGCGCGTCGGCGCTGAGGGTCACGGTCGCCATCGCGGTGGCGTCACCGGCCGGGTTGATCGCGGTCAGGGTGTAGGTCGTCGTTCGCGTGGCGGTCACGGTGAACATGCCCGTCGCGTTGGTGTTGGTGTGCACGACGCGGCTGCCGTCGCTGATGCTGATGCCGCCCGGAGCGCGATCGACCGCCCAGGCAAGGACGCTGGTGCCGCCGAACACGACCGTGGTCGGGGTGGCGTTGAAGCTGGTGATGGCGGCCGCCTGGTTCACGGTCACCGAGGTCATCATCGTGACCTCCTGGCCGAGCGCCGAGCGCGCGGTGAGGGTGTACTGGGTGGTCATCGCCGGGGTCACGACCTGCGTGCCGGTCGCGGTCGCGCCGCTGAACACCATGGTGCCCGCGCCGTCGACGATGGTGATCATCGCCGCGCCGGTGACGGCCCAGGAGAGGGTCGACATCTCGCCCGCATCAATCGTCGGGGGGGCCGCCATGAAGCTGGTGATGACCGGGGTGCCTTCCACGGTCACGGCCGCCATCGCGGTCTTCATGCCGTTCGGGCCGGTCGCTGTGAGCACGTAGGTCGTCGAGACCGCCGGGTTCACGGTGAACGTGCCCATCGGCATCCCGTTCATCACGACGTTGGCGCCGTTCATGACGTCGATCTTGACCGACGTGGCGTTGGTGGTCTGCCACGAGAGGGTGACCGCGCCGTTGGGCGCGACCGTCATCGGGCTGCCCGTGAAGCTGTTGATCTGCGTCTCGGTCGGCGCGTCGATGGTGACGGTGACCGACTTCATCGCGTCGCCGCCGCCGTCCTTGCCCTTGGCGAGGATGGTGAAGACGGTCTGCGCGGTGATCTCGCCGCTCATGACGGTGCCTTCGAGCATCGTCGAGGCGTTCGTGATGACGCCGCCCGGGGCCGCGGTGATGGTCACGTTGGCGGCGTTGGCGACCTTCCACGTGATGGTCACCTTCTCACCGGTGGCGACGCTCATCTTGCTGGCGGTGAAGGTGGTGATGCTGGCGGGCGTCACGACCGGCGGAACGGGGTCGCTGCCACAGCCCGTCGAGGCAAAGGCGACAGCAGCCCAAAAACAGGCAGTAGCTCGTAGGATTCTTCGGCTCATTTTTTCTCCCAAGTCACAAATGTTGAGGCGCACCTGAGGTAGGCGTGCCACGGCCCCGTCTCCCTACCGCCGTAGCGCGGCCGGGCACAAGGGGGGCGAGCGAGATCAGTCGTCGACGGGGACGGGCCGCGGGAGGAGCGTTCGGGCCATCGGACGCTGCGATAGCGACAAACGATCGTCACCCACCAGATACGTGAGGCCGCCGCCCGGCCGGGCCGTGACCCACACGATGTCGTCGGCGTGCAGCCGGCCCTCGAGGATGCGTGAAGCGATCGGGGCCTCGACGATCCGAGCGAGCACCTGCCGCATCGGCCGCGCGCCGTGGAGCACGTCGAAGCCGCCCTGCTCGATCAGATAGTCGATCGCCAGCTCGTCGAGCTCGAAGCGAATCCCGCGCTCGCGCTCGAGGCGCGCGCTCGAGGTCCGCACCAGCCGGCGCGCGATCTCGCGGACCTGGTTCGAATCGAGGGGCAAATATACCAGCCGGTCCTCGATGCGGGCCCACAATTCGGGCGCGAGGTGCTTTCTGGCCTCGGCCAGGATCTGCATTTCGGCCTTCTTTTGCGCCTCTTCCTTGTCGCCCGCGCTGAAGCCGACCACCCGCGCGCGCGCCAGATCGGCGCCCAGGTTCGACGTCATGATGATGATCGTCTCTGCGAAGCTCACCGTTCGGCCGCGCCCGTCGGTGAGCCGGCCCTCGTCGAGGATCTGCAGGAAGACCTGCAAGACATCGCGGTGGGCCTTCTCGATCTCGTCGAGCAGCAGGACGGCGGCCGGTCGCTTGCGCACGCTCTCGGTGAGCTGTCCGCCCGCGTCATGACCGACGTAGCCCGGGGGCGCGCCGATCAAGCGCGCGACCGCGTGCGGCTCGGAGAACTCGCTCAGATCGAAGCGGATCATCGCCTCTTCGCTGCCGTGCAGGAGCTTGCTCAGCGCCTTGGCGGTCTCGGTCTTCCCGACGCCGGTGGGGCCGAGGAACAGGAACGATCCCTGCGGGCGCTTCGATCCGAAGCCCGCGGCGTTGCGGCGAATGGTGTCCGAGATGCGCGCCAGCGCCCGCTCGTGGCCGACGATCTCAGACGCGAGGTGCTTCTCGAGCTCGAGCAGCCGGCGCCGATCGGACTGCAGGATCAGCTCGAGCGGGATGTCGGTGCGCTCGGCGACGATCTCCGCCACGCGATACACGTCGACCGTCTTCTCTCTCGCGCGCGCCGCTCGCGACCCGGCGAGGTCCAGGAGAGCGATCGCCTTGTCCGGCAAGTGCCGCTCGGGGATGTAGCGGACGGACAGCTTCACCGCCGCCTCCACCGCCTCCTTCGCGTAGTCGACGCCGTGGTGCGCGCCGTACGCGAGGGCGATGCGATCGAGCATCTCGATGGCCTCGGTGATCGAGGGCTCCTTCACCAGCACCGGATGGAAGCGCCTTTGCAGCGCCGGATCGGGCTCGATGTGCTTCTTCCACTCCTCGAACGTGGTGGCGCCGATGCACGGGAACTCGCCGCGGGCCAATACGGCCTTGAGCTCGTTGGCCGCGTCCAGCGCGCCGTCGCCGCTCGATCCCGCGCCCACCAGAGTATGGAGCTCGTCGAAGAAGATGATCACGCGGCCCTTGCTGCGCCGCACCTCCTCCTTGAGGCCCTGGAGCTTCTCGGAGAACGAGCCGCGCAGGTGCGTGCCGACCAGGAGCGCGCCGACGTCGAGCTCGATCACGATCGCCTTACCCAGCGCGGGCGTCGGCGGATCGCGGATCAGCCGCAGCGCGAGGCCTTCGACCACCGCCGTCTTCCCCACGCCGGGCTCGCCGAGGAGGCAGGGGTTGTTGGCCCGCCGCTTCCCGAGGATGTCGATCACCGCGTCGATCTCTTTTTTGCGCCCGATCAGCTCGTCGAGCCGCCCGTGCGCCGCCTCCACCGAGAGGTTGCGGCCGAGCGAGGTGAGCCACGGATAAGCGTCGTGCTTGAGCATCCACGCGGCGGCGGGATCCGGAGGCTCGATGACGTCCTCCTCGATCATGCGCGGCTTCTTCTTCGTCAGCGGCGACGTCGAGGGCGACAGCTCGGCGAACAGGCGCTTTTGCTCGGGCGCCCGGCGCTTCTTCGCGGTCGCGTTCTTCGGCACCACCGAGGCCGCGCCGATCGCGCTGCGGCCCGGGCGCTGCGACGCGAGGAGCGGGGCCTCCTCGTCGATCCACACGGGCATCGAAGCGCCGGTGAGGATCCCGGTCGCGCGGCTCCGCAGCTTCCCCATGTCGACGTCAGTCCCGCCGAGCAGGAACTGCGCGACCGCCCGCTTGCTGCGCGTCATCGCCACCAGCACGTGGAGGCAGTCGATGGTCCGCCCGCCGCACGAAGCGGCGATCTTTTCGGCCGAATCGAGCAGCTCGCTCATCGCGTCGGGCGGCTCGAGCATCTTGCCTTCGACGATGTCGAGCAGCGTGTCCTCGGTGACGTCCACCTCGCGCAGCACGGCCTGGGCCTCGTTTTCGACGGTGAAAAGAGCCAAAAGGACGTGCCCCGTCGTGAGCTTCTGCTCGGTCGCCTCGGCGATGTCCTTCGCCTCGGACAGAACTCGGGCCAATGCAGGGGCGTGCGGGGCAGGGGCCGACATGAAGAGGACGCCCCTCCTATACCAACCTAAGGATCGCGGCGGAAGGTCACCGTGGCTTGCGAGCCCAGGCGAGCTCGAACTGGCGCCGGAGCTCCTCGAGCTTCTTCGGCCCCTCGGGCAAGGGAATCGCGCGGCCCTCGTCGAACCCGACGCCCCAGCTCTGGAGCGGCGTCTCGACCGCCGACATCAGCTCGGCGGCCGGCCGATCGTGGAGCGCGATGTGTTCGGCGATGTACTGGTTCACGATGCGCGCGAGGGCGTGGGGGATGTCGTTCACGTCGGTGACCCCGCCGAACATGATCGAGGCGTCGGTCCACTTGCCCGACTCGAGCGTCCCCTCGAGGAAGTTGGTCAGCGTGTCGCTCGAGAGCTGGTAGGCCAGCTCCATCGGCAGGCGCGTGCGCAGGTCGAGGTACTCGGCCCGCCAGCCCTCCCAGGCCGGGGTCTCGGGCGTCTTGCCGTCGAGGAAGATCGTGACCCACTCCGGCTTGAAGGTGCCGCAGACGTCGTAGAAGCGCTGAGCGATGGTGATCAGCTCGCGGTCGTAGCCGGCCTGCTGGTAGAGCGCCTCGACCTCGATGGTCAGGCCGTGCATGCGGGCGAGGACGAAGGTCGAGGACGGCCCGTGCTGCGATTGGACCGCCATCTTGGCGACCTCGCGCTTCAGATCGGCGGGCTGGGCCTTGGGCTTCGTGGCCTTCACGAACTGCTCGGCGAGGCTGCGGATCTCCGGATCGCCGTAGGCCACCATCGTGTGGGTGATGAGCATCTTGTCGCCGGGGCCGTAGCCCTCGAGATCGCCGACCTTGGTCACCCGCGACTGATCGGCGAGGCGTCGGATCACTGGCCAAAGAGGCGCCGCGTCGTCCATCGGCACCACCTTCACCGAGTCGGCGAGGACCTGGGCAAAGGCGCGGATGGGATCGTTGGTGTCCACCAGCGTGTAGACGAAGAGGTCCTCGAGGTTGCCTGTGTTCGCGGGGTTGAGGTTGCGCTCGGCCAGACGGAGCAGGTGCTCGAGGAGAACGTTCGCCTGCCCCGGGTTGAGGAGCTTGTTCTCGAGCAGGTCCAGACTGCGCACCCGGAACCGATCGATGCCTCGGCGGTGCGCGTCCGAGACTTTCTCCAGGCGATCGGCGAAGCGATCGGGCTGGGTAGGATCGGCCAAGCGGGCTCGACGTTATCGCGGGCTCGGACCGCTGTCGACATTCCTGCTGCGGCCTGGTCGATCCCTCCACAAGCGTGACCTGCGTCTCACTTTGCTGGCTCAGCCACATCACGTCCGTGGAGCCGTTCTGCTGCGAGCCAGCACGACCAGGGACGGGGCTCGGCCGTGCGAGGACAGGTCTGCTGTGGTAGACCGCTCGCGATGCGCGCCGTGTTGCTGTGTATCGCCGTCGCCGGCTGCGCGCCGGCGGATCCCAGCGACGATCCCGCCGACTACGACGTCGACGCCACCGTCGACTACGAGCTCGAGGTCTCACCGCTCACCTGGGTCGTGCCGTCGATCGGCCTCCCGGCCCGGGACCTCTCGATCCGCGCCTCCAACAACAACCTCGACATCGAGCTGTTCGACGGTCGCCGCTTCCTCGCCTGGCGCACCAACGTGAACCACTGGGCCTCCGACACGGTGCAGCTCCACGTCGTGTCGAGCGCCGACGAGGGCACGACCTGGGACTTCGAGGAGACGATCGCGATCGGCGCGGACATCCGCGAGCCGCGGTTCATCGCGCTGAACGGCCGGCTGTTCCTCTACTACTTCGAGGGCGGCACCAACTTCGCCGCGTTCGAGCCGCGCAAGATCTGGCGCACCGAGCGCCTCGGCCTGCACGACTGGACGTCGCCCGCGATCCACAGCGAGCGGAAAGAGGTGCTCTGGGACACCAAGGTCCGCGGCGGCGTCGCCTGGATGGGATCGTACATAGGCAACCACTACCTCGCGGGCCAGAGCAACATCGACGTCTTCCTCAAGAAGTCGACCGACGGCATCACCTGGACCGACCTCGATCCCGCGAAGCCCGCGCTCTACACCGGCGGCGTCTCGGAGATCGCGTACGAGTGGGACGAGGGCGGTGATCTCTGGCTGGTCACGCGCAACGAGGACGGCGACGCGCACGGTTTCGGCTCGCAGATCTGCTCGGCGCCAAAGAGCGCGCAGTCGGACTGGGCCTGCCCCGACGCGGAGCCCGATCGCTACGACTCACCGAAGATGATCCGCCACGGCGACGATCTGTACGTCATCGCCCGCCGCGATCTCGACGGGCACTACGACGAGAAGTCCGACAAGCCATTCGAGGAGGCGCGACGGCAATACCAGCTCGATTACTGGGAGCGCGCCAAACGGACCGCGATCTACAAGGTCGACAAGGCCGCCAAGAAGCTCGTGCACCTGGTCGATCTGCCCTCCGCCGGAGACACGGCGTACGCGGCGGTGCGGCGGCTCGACGCGCACAGCTTCCTCATCGCGAACTACACCTCGCCGATCGATCACGACCTCGATCGCAGCTGGGTCGACGGCCAGTCGAGCACCGACGGCACCCAGATCTACTTCTTGACCCTGAGGTTCGTGAGCCCATGAACATCCTCCTCGGCGTCACCGGCAGCATCGCCGCGTACAAGGCGATCGAGCTGGTGCGCCTGCTGACCAAGGCCGGGCACGCCGTGCAGGTGGTGCTCACCGAGAGCGCGCAGCGGTTCGTCACGCCGCTGACCTTCGAGGCGCTCAGCGGCAAGGCGGTGATCACCGATCTGTGGACGCTGCAGGGCCACGAGATCGGGCACGTCGAGCGGGCGCACGAGGTCGATCTGCTGATCGTCGCGCCGGCGTCGGCGAACACCATCGCGCGCCTCGCGCACGGGATGGCCGATGACGCGCTCTGTGCGATCGCGCTGTCGACGCGCGCGCGGCTGCTGATCGCGCCGGCGATGGAGACCGGGATGTGGCTCCACGCCGCCACCCAGGCCAACGTCGCGCTGCTGGTCGCGCGCGGAGCGACGATCGTCGGGCCGGACGCCGGTGATCTCGCGTCGGGTCGATCGGGCCTCGGGCGCATGGTCGCGGTGGAGGAGATCTTCGCCCAGGTCGCGCCCCCTTCGCGCGCGCGCTGGTCCGGAAAGCGCGTCGTCATCACCGCCGGTCCCACCATCGAGCGGCTCGATCCGGTGCGCTATCTGTCGAACCGATCGACGGGCGAGATGGGCATCGCGATCGCGCGTGACGCGGCCCGGCGCGGCGCGGACGTGTCGCTGATCCTCGGGCCGACGCACCTGACGCCGCCGGCCGGCGTGCAGCTCACGCGGGTGGAGAGCGCGATCGAGATGCTGGAAGCCGCCTCGCGCGCCGTCCAGAGCGGGGCCGACGTGCTGGTCGCCACCGCGGCGGTGAGCGACTTCCGGCCGCACGATCCGCGGACCGCCAAGCTCAAGCGCGGAGACGCGGCGGCGCGATCGCTGGTGCTCGACGAGAACCCCGACATCCTCGCCACGCTGGCCGCATCCAGCGCACGCCCGCGCGTGGTGGTGGGCTTCGCCGCCGAGACCGAGGCCGTGGCGCAGAACGCCCGAGAAAAGATGGTCCGAAAGGGCTGCGATCTGGTGATCGGCAACGCGGTCGGCGCGCAGATCGGGTTCGGCCCGGGCGAGACCTCGGTGGTCGCGGTGTTCGCCGATGGCCGCGCCGACGCCGCCTTCGGTCCCGCGCCGAAGCGGGCGGTGGCGGAGTTCGTGCTTGATCAGGTCGACGCTCTCTTGGGACAAAAGACCCGATGAGCGCGCGCGCCGAGCTTCGCGATCTGGTGCGCCAGATCCGCACCGAGATCGAGTGGGCGCAGCGCATCGGCATCGTCATCGACCCCCCGCGCGAGATGCCGGTCGAGGCCGCGCCGAAGCCCCCGCCCAAGCCGCGCGCCTCCACGCCTACGCCGCCGCCGCGCACCACGCCGCCGCCGCCGCCGATGCAGCGCCCGAGCGGTCCGCCGAGCCCCGAAGCGATGGCGGCGCGAGAGGCCGCGCGCGCTGCGGTGTTCGGACTGGCCAACAACGCCACCCCGCCGCCCCGGATCGAGCCCGATCGCGACTTCAAGCCCAGCTTCGATCGCGGCAGCACGCCGGTCCCCACGCGCCTCCCGATGTCGCGGCTCGAGACCCCGCTGCCGGCGACGCCGCTGCCGCCGCCTCCGCCCGAGCCGCCCTCGCTCGAGGCGGTCCGCGCGGATCTCGGCGACTGCACCCGCTGCAAGCTGCACAAGACGCGGAAGAACATCGTGTTCGGCGTGGGCAACCCCAACGCCGAGCTGATGTTCATCGGCGAGGGTCCCGGCGCGGACGAGGACATCCAGGGCGAGCCGTTCGTCGGTGACGCCGGCGCGCTGCTCACGAAGATGATCGAGGCGATGGGGTTCAAGCGCTCCGACGTCTACATCGCGAACATCGTGAAGTGCCGGCCGCCGAACAACCGCGACCCCGAGCCGGACGAGATCGACGCGTGCGAGCCGTTCTTGCGCGCGCAGATCGCGACGGTGAAGCCGCGCATCATCGTCACGCTCGGGAAACCTGCGTCGCACCTCCTGCTGCGCACGAATCAGCCGATCACGTCCTTGCGCGGCAACTGGAGCCGCTACCTCGACATCCCGGTGATGCCGACCTTCCACCCCGCGTACATCTTGCGCGAGCCGGCCCAGAAGCGGCCGGTCTGGAACGACCTGCAGGCGGTGGTGCGCGCGCTGGGACGATCGCTGCCGGAGCGAGGTGGCGGGTGAAGCTCCTCTTCGCGCTGCTCTTGCTCGGCGGTTCCTGGCGGGTGCTGCTCGCGATCGTGACGTCGTTCACGGTGGCGCACAGCGTCACCTTGATGCTGGGTGCGTTCGGCGTCGTGCGTCTGCCGGGTGTATTCGTCGAGTCTGCGATC